>SESD01000374.1_pt1 | contig 27743 bp, 16 predicted proteins | sample 3171411 | NCBI WGS metagenome assembly SESD01 (sample SAMN06051880, study PRJNA518727) | freshwater metagenome | biome: subpolar coniferous forest; feature: holomictic lake; material: water; isolation source: holomictic Lake 442, 16.5 m depth | place: Canada: near Kenora, Ontario | collected...
GCACCTTGATCCAATCGCCCTGCTGCGTCCTGCTGTACCCGCGATCCGTGTAATCGTCGACGAACGTAGTCGATTGTGCAGACACAGCGTCCGAGACGAGCTGTCGCTGGGCAGGATCTTCAAGCCGCATGACGGCAAACGTCTTGGAATCTTTCGTGAAGAGAAATTCGATAACGCCAACATTTTTCGCGGCATTTGTGGCCAATGCCGCCGTTTTGGACAGACCCTTGGTGGTCTTATCGATAGCCGCGCGGTCGCCTTCCGTCCACACTTTGCCGGTGATTGTGCACTGAAGGCTCACGCCCGGTCGGGCCACTTTCGTCCAGCGCGGCCGCCTTGGCGAGCTACCGCCCAAGCCGACCGCCGTCGCCGCCGCAAGAATCATTGCGCCGAAATTAAGTGCTGGCTTTGGCGCTGCCTGAGCCGCTCGCTGCTGTGCAGCTTGCTGCTGCGCCAATGCCGCCGCTTGCTGCTGCGCCGCTAGCTGCTGCGCCGCTTGCTGCTGCGCCAATGCCGCTGCCTGCTGCTGCGCCAATGCCGCCGCATCAACCGCTGCCTGAGCCGCTGCCTGAGCCGCCGCATCAGCCGCTGCCTGAGCGGCTGCCGCTGCCGCTGCCGCTGCCGCTGCGCCGCCCGCAACGAAGGTCGGATCGACAAACGAGTACTTCGTCCCGTTGCGTGCGTAATCCCGCAGCTCCCCCGTCAAGATCCTGTTCATCGCCAGACTGTTGGTGTCGGCGATTGTCTGGGCCTCAGCCTGGGTGATGAAATCCGTGTTTGTTTGGAAAACGGCCAAGAAATCCTTATGGATCATATTCACATTACCGAAACAGCACAATGCACCTTCCTCGTTCCACTGGGTCTCCGAGTTGAATGTGCTGTCCACGCCCATTTGGGCTGGCGTGACGCCTTGCTGACCAACGCACCTATTGCCGTAGTACGCCGAGCACACAAAAACACAGAAACCATAACCTATGGCAACCTCCGGATCCGGCGAGAGATAAGTGCCGGTGCACCATAAGCCCCGCTCGGCCAAGGCTGGGTCGAAGTGGTTTTTTGCGATAGGTTCCACTGCCCTTTTAGGACAACCGTGATACACCCGCACGGCCTCTGGGTGGGCCGTGTCCTTGTAAGTCGTTCCTTGCAGGTCGTATATCTGCTGCTGGACCATGTTCGTCAATCGAAACAAGCGATAGAGGCCACAGCCGCGTGTCCGGCACATCTCGCGGTTCGCGGCCCAAGGATCCGCACCACCCCTGCAGTCAGCCGGCATCAGCTGCTCGAGTTCCCGCTGCACTTCTGCCTCAAGTCCGGGCTCACACCAGCCATTCAGCGAGCCGTCGGCTGCATAAACCAGTTTGATCGTTGTGCGACCCAAAACGGTCTCTAGCGCGTTCAAATCCACGTTCATCGTGGATGTCGATCAACCGCGCGCACCGTGCTTTTATATGAACCGCGGTTGAACCCACCACGCCCTCGGAGCGTGGGCAGTGATTCGCGAAAAGACACGCGAACCATAAAAAAAGCAAAAAAACGCGCCACGTCCCAAAAAAAGAAAAAGCGCGCCAGAAGGCGTTGCGAGAAATCCCGAGAAAAGTACTTCTGGGCTAAGAGTGGGCCGCACCTGCTGCAGACACGATGTCGCCGAGCGAGCCCGCGTGGATGTCCTGGCTCGCCACGCTGAAGGACGGGTGGAGTGGCGGGTCGGCGCTTGGTGCGCCCGAGCCGTCTGCGGCGCCGTTTGTGACCGCGCCGAGCTCGCCGTCGTCGCCGTCGTCGCCGGCGTGGGCAACAGCGCCGAGTTCGCCGTCGTGGCCGCCACTACCGGCGATGCCGGCGATGCCGGCGCGGGCCAGGAGGCACAGGTCGACGAAGCTGGAGAAGGCCGCGCGCAACCGCGCATACAGCGCGCGCGCGCGCGAGAAAAAGAGGGAGTACGTTGCCGCGATGCTCGCGCGCGTCGCGGACATCGAGCGCGAGAACGCGGCGCTGCGGCTCCTGGTGGAGCGCGAGCTGAGCGAGAACGCGCGGCTGCACGCAGCGGTCGGCGCGCCGGCGGACGAGTGCTAACACAGACGCCAAACACTGATCATGCAACGTTTAATGTGACAAAATGAAAATTAAACGTGAAATCGCACCAGCCTAGCGCTGTCTCACACCAACTCCAGGTGGCACCTTCTGCACGCAACATCGCCCGCGAGCTGTCCCACCGTCATTTCCTTCGCGCCTTTGGTCTGTCCGTGGTAGTGCTCCACGAGCTGCGTAAGCGCCCCCGCGTCCAGCGCCACATAGTACGTCGGGGTGCTGAGCCAGCGAATTTCACGGACGACGCCCGTTGCGCCCTTGGCGCGGATGTACCGTTTGAACGCGTCCTTCAGACGCACGTGGTCGCCTACGCTGATACCAGCCCACGCTTGGAGTGCCCTGTTGGGCACCCACGGCGTCTCCACCCTACAGATGCCCCCGAAACAGCCGTCCTCATTCTGTCCCTGGAAGGTCAGCCTCGAGCAGGAGTACTCGAAAACCGCCCCAAAGCGGATGCTTGTCAGCCTATCCACGTCCGCCGGCGTCAGCCCGAGCCGTCCCGCCTGTGTCGCCAAGTTCGTCTCAAACGACACGGCCGCATCCGGAATGCGCGGATCCAACCGCGGCTCGTACTGCACCTGCCTGAAGTCCACCGAAATTTTCCAATAGAGCGTCTCGTCCGCGGGAGGGCGATTGAAGCGATCCGGTTCCCGCTGGAAAAGCACTGTGACAATGCCGGGCTCGTAGTCGAACGTGCTCGGCCCAGGGCACGGATACGGCTCGAAAAAGTAGCCAGTCTCGGCCGGGCCCAAGCTCGGGAAGAACCCCATGACGCGCTGGTCGTGGTAGGCGCCCGGAACGTACACACGCTCTTCCACACATTTGACCGCAAAGGAGCGCTCCATCACGTGCAGAAACCGGGTAAATGTCACCTTGGGCGCGACGAAAGCACAGATGATCCGCAGGATGTCATCGTTGAGCGACGGCGTCGTTGTCTCGACCGTCCTCGGTGCCGGCGGCGGCGACACAGCCGTCACTCCACCCTTGCTATGCGGCTTGGACTTCTTTGCGGTCGACGCCACTTGCGCCGCCTGCGCCGCTGCGACAGCGTTGCTCCACACTTCCCGGCGGTGTTTGAGGCTCATGTGCGCTATGCCCAAATGCATCACGAAAGCGCGCGCGCGCGCACCTGCAATTTCATCGCACACGCGCCCGAACCTTTCGAATTCAAAGCCGGTGGCAAACTTGAATCCCGCGCCTCGGTGCCCCTGCTTTGCAAACATCACATCTTTAATCTCAGCTTCGAGACCCGACATGGTCGTGTAGATGCTCAGGCGTCCCCTCTCTTTTATACTGCCTGCTCGCGAACGCCGCGGCTCGCGGAGTGTACCTAAACCGAAAAATGAAAAAAGAAAAAATACAAAAGCGTTCTAAAAACGCTGAAAAACTCGCGAACGAGTTGTCCGTAAGTACCGGGAAATTATCGGAATTCCTGTTTCCACTTCCGCACCAGCACGCATGTCCGCCGCCCTGTACTGCTCAGCCGCCGCCCTCCAGCGCAAGCTCTCGCAGGACCTCTTCCTCGACGGCGGCGACGACGCCTGGCACGACGCCGCCGCCTCCGCGGACGACGATTACGCCGAGCCCCCGTGCTTTCCCGACGACGACGGCGGGCCCGCGCCTCCCGACCACTCGCTCAGGGCGCGGTACGCCGCCATGCGCGGCGCCCGCTCGGAGACGGTGCTCTTCGACGTCCATGCCGGCGGCGCCGCGTCGCACGAGCACGACGCAGAGCTCTGCCGCGAGCTCGGCGCCGCCTTCGCGGGCGTTCTCGGGTACCAGGACACCCAGGACTCTCGCGCCTCACACGAGCTGCTGCGCGCCATCGCCGACAACACCAACTACGAGGTCGAGCGCGTCGTGCGCGTCATGAACCGCCAGCACTACCAAATGCAGCGCGCGTTCGCCGAGAACTACGCGATCCACGCGCCGCGCAAGGTCTTCCACGGCACCTCCGAGGCCGGCGCGGGCCTCATCTCCGCCGTCGGCTTCAAGGGCGCCGCGTCCCGGCGCGCTATGTTCGGCAGGGGCGTCTACACCTCGCCGGACGTTTGGAACGCCCTCGCGTACGCCAAGCCCCACACCACGTCGAGGCAGGAGGTCGTCGCCGCCGTCCTGCTGCAGGGCCCCACCGCGCTGGGCCGTCCGGACCAGATCGACTTCGGCGTCGACGCCGACGGCAGCGAGATCCTCACCCTCACCAACGCCGACGGGAGCATCCTGTGCGCCGCGAAGGAGAACCAGCTCCTCGCGACGCACCGCTTCACCCTGCGCTACATGGTCGAGCGCGGCTTCATGCGCCGCCACCGCGAGACCGTGCGCATCGTGCACGCGGACATCGCCGTGCTCATCCAGCAGGCCAAGCTCCTGTGGCTCGCGAGCCAGCCACCCGCGACCCCCCCGCCCGTGCAGCGCCCGCAAGCGTTCCGCGCGCCCGCGTTTACCGCGCGCGCGTCCACCGCGCCAGTCTGGGGCGTCGTCGAGGCCGCCCGCGCGCTCGTCGCCGCCGCCCCCTCCATGCCGCCGGGCGCGTTCGTCGCCGCCGCGGCTGCCCTGCCCGGCTTCGAGGACGAGACGCCCCGCGAGAAGTACGCCGATTCGAGGACGAGACGCCCCGCGAGAAGTACACCGAGGACGAGACGCCCCGCGAGAAGTGCCCCGCCAGCACCCACACAACCACACACACACACACACACACACACCGTCCTCGGCAAGCGCCAGGCAGACGCGGACCCGTAGCGTGTCTTTGCTGTTCTTTAATAAAATAACAAATAAGCAAGCATACCGAAACGTTTTTGCGGCGTGGCCGGATACAGGCAGTATAAAAGGCGGGGCGCGGTGGCTCGTGGCTGCGCGGTTGACACCGGGCGATCTGCGTTCTTTGCTGGTGCGGCTTGCGGCGGGCGTGCGGCTCGGCGTCGTGCTGGGCGATGACACGCGTGGCGCGGCGGCGGAGGAGGCCGACGGCCTCTTGCCGGAGTACGGGTTCGGCAGCATGGAGCGGAACGGGGCGGGGTTTCTGAAGATACAGGAGCTGGACGCGATCGCGCGCGACGTGCAGGAGCGGCACGGGAACATGGGCTACTTGAAGACAAGGGGGCACGATAGATTCGCGAAATTTTTGAGAGAAACGTGCGAGGGCAGTGCTGAGCCTGGCAAGCTTCGTCTCGACGAGTATCACTTGGCGAAACTCGGCAGTCCGACGGTGGAGATCGCGCTGCTCGAGCAAAAATTCCGCGCTGAGACTGGAGGCAGCCTGCTGCCTCCGCATGACTCCAAGGTCATAACGTCCGTCGCGACGGCAGGCAGCGGCGAGAAGGGCGAGTGGAACGTGTGGTTCGACCTGTTTGGCCGCGTTTACGACGGGACGACCTTCGCGACGGTGCTGAAGTCTGGCCTCACCGCCCGAAACAGCCACACGCCGCACAAAGACGCTGTGCCGATCAAGTACGACCAGTGCGCGCCGAAGGCCACGTGGGCGGCGGTGTCGCAGGACTTGTATGCGCAGCTGGTCAGGGAGAGCGGGCGACGCAACGAGCCGGCTTCCGTGGACTATATCTTCCACTGGGGCTGCATCTCGCACTACGAGACGCCGACGCCAGATGGCGGGACGGCGGAGGGCTGGGCGTGCCACGAGCACTGGAACATTCTGTTCTGCATCGCGATGGCGCGGCACGCGCTGGACTATCTGAAGCAGGGCGGCACGCTCGTGCTGAAGGTGCGCATGTTCGAGAACGCGGAGACGCTCGCGCTGGTGTCGGTGCTGGCGTGCGCGTTCGACGAGGTGTATCTGTCCCCAAACCCGCGCATGCAGGCCGAGCTCGTGGCGTTCGTGGGCGTCGGGTTCAAGGGCGAGTGCGCGGAGGTGCGGCTGGTCCGCGAGGTGCTCGAAAAGAGCACGTCGTACCGGCTGAGCGACATATGTGACGCACGGATCGTGCGAAATCCTGCGTTCCACGCGGCGATGCGCGACGCGGAGGACGCGCGCGAGGAGATGCGGCGCGACCACGACCGCGTCACGCTTGTGATGATGGACATCATGTACCTGATTGGCGCGAACGCACATTTTGACGACGACTATCTGGGCGAGAAGCTCGCGGCGCTCACTGCAGGCCTGCCTGCCGAGATCGACTCGGAGTGGATTCCTGGTGTAATAGCACAGGTCCGGCACTTGACGCGCGTCCTGCAGAGGGACGGGAGCCGCGCGAACGACAGCGCCAAGCTGCGGAACTTTGTGAAAGACTTTGACCTCGCGAAATTCAGTGATTTGTCGGCGTGAGTAAAACGAGGACGTGAGTATTTAAGCTGTGCGCTCGGCTCGCATGGCTGGCGACGCGGACTTGATGTGTTTGCTCCAGGAACTGCGTTCTGTTCTTCCGTCCAACAGTGGGCTTGGAATCATTTTGCAGGCTAAACAAGAGGGTATTAACGAGATACGTCCTGGATACGAGGCTGGTGACAAATTGCAGTCGGGTGACCGACCAAAAATGAGCAAACTCGACTTGAGAGCGCGCGAAGCTGTGAACGAAGACCTCAAGGTCATGCGGAATCCTCCGAAAGGAAGACAGTTAGAGACTTGGTACAAAAAAGCAGTCCAAGCGAAAGTGGTGCAACTGAGATCATTGGTAGTGACAAATGATGCGGTCGACAAACTGAAGGCGGATGAAAAACAAGTACGAAAGCGATTCAAACAAAAACTCAAAGAAGTGAAAGAAAACGCAAATGAAGAATGGATACAGGCAATTAGGGATGTGACTGCCTACATGAAATCCAATAGGGACAAGCTTCACGGCACTGATGAAGCCGAATACAAAGAATATGAAAGGGAAAAAAATGTTTTGATTGACAGACAAACTGCCCTCGAAGAAATACGCGAGGCCGCTGATTTAGAATTTCGCGTTTACAAGGACAGGAACGCGGATCTCGATAGTCTATTGGAAATAGAACTAGAGACATCGGTTGATGAATCGAATACTCGGCAAAGGGACGCGCGGAAAGAATTGACCAGAATGACTCAATGTATTCATTCACGCGACATGGAGGTTGCAAGGAGTGTGTCGGAGAGGGACTATGGCGAGGCTAACCGTGCATTCGAGACGTTGACGACACGTTATCGTTTCGAAAGAGGTGTTTACGAGGCATATGTTGCGCTACTAGTCGGTACCGAGTCAGAAAAAGATGGTATCGCCGAGTTAACAGCACTGTCAAATAGTGTCAGGGAATCTGCGCGACGCGTACTTGCCGTGAAGAACGAATGGGAATTATATGAAAAGGAACACCCTGCAGATGGACGTTCTCAAGTAAGCGAAGACCTACTTCAGAATGGTTTGCGCCAGGCCAGGGCTCTCCGGGTGGTCCTTAACGGATTCGAAATGAAATATGACGCCGAGCGAGCTTTATGGTTGGGAATTGTATATACCAGGTTGAACATCCCGGGCAAAATACCAGCATATAAGTATCTAGACATACGAATCGGCAAAAAAGAAAGTGTAGACAGCGAACCTGTTACTGCTAAACCTATTTTTGAGGGAGTTTGGGACGAAGAAGAGGACGATGAAATGGTTTTCCAGCCGTTTGCAACTGCAGAAACTATGAAGAGGTAGTTGTTACTTTGACGTGAAATAAAACTGCCGTGTCTTCATCGTGACGGAAAAAAATCTTGAAGTATATAACACTGCGATGTATTGTACATGTGCGCATTTGTGTTGCCGAACGAGAAGCACAAGAGTGATTTCTGGTGTGAGTGGAAAGCACAGGCGTGGAGCGCCTGGTTCCAAATATATTATGGAGTGTTTATCGAATTTGTTATTGGTCCCAGGAAGTTTGAGTGTAGTAAGTTTCCCGAAGCTTGCAGGCACGTGAATGTATTGCTTACATCGATCGTCGCGGAAAACCCGGTAGTGTGGGTGGTGGGTGATGAGATTGGCGTCGTTGTTACTGAGTGTATTGCGGAGCTTGTTCCGAGTCTCGTGTGTGTTGCGGTACATCAGGACGACGAGAGCAACCGGCTATTGGAACAGAATGTGAATCGCACGTTCAATGGCGTGTACGAATATCTGAAGGCGAGTAGTTTCCCGAGTGTATTTGGCGATGCCAGAATTGAGAGAGAGTGTGCACCATTTCGCAGTACAGGCCCGGCCTCGTTACATAACAAACACCCATGGGAGTTTGTAGAAGAGTGTCCGCAAAGGTTCCACTTTGACGTGTTGTATTACGACCAGCAGTGGAATCTAAACTTTCAACGTGGTCTGTCCGCAATTCGGCAAGTCTCGGAGATGTCAGGGGCAACGGCGGAAATGAAATCCAGACGGAAGCAGGAGCTCGAAAAGGGTCTTACGAACGACTTGGCGTTTTACGAAGCAGAAGCTTCTATTGAGCAGACACTCGGGTATCTGGATGAATTTGTCTTGAATCCAATGCAAAAGAAAGACGGAAGTATTGGAGTAATTGTCGTTACTCTTCGAGGCAAAATCGACGATAAGATATGGGACTCGTTGAGAAAGAGCGGGTCTCTACTCACACGTGCATACAAGATCATTGCACAGATCGAGGAGCTGCCAAACGAACGAGACGAGAGAATGGTGTACAATCACACTACGCGTGAGTATGATGTCATTCCGGACGCTTTGGATCTACCGTCCACACAGTCTGGGACAACGTATCTTACGAAAAAAGACATTAACGGTGGAAAGCGAGGTAAATATTTCAGTGTCATTCTTCAAAGTGTCGATGAAGTCGCTCACAATCGAGTATATCGCGATGTACCGTATGCTACGGTTGAACCGCGGTGGTTCGGACCGTACTTCAATACTCGCGATTCCCTGAAGCATGCCCTTTATGTCAAACGAAACACGCATGAAATTCCGTGTCAAAGGATACAGTCTGGGCCTCCACGGATGCAGGTCGTTCTTGAGAGAGACTTCGACCGTGCGCGACTCAATGTATCTCAATATACGGTGGTTGCGGCCCGCAAACGAAGAATCGAAGTCCAGATAGCAGATCTGGCTTTTCTCGAGGGCAAATGCAAAGACTATATACAGGCATGCGACTCGGGAACACGAACGAGCACGCTAGACCGCGATATGATGACGTATATTGCCCAATGCGAGTACACATACAAGTATATTGATAGCTGCATATCACAGGCTGAGAGATACGATCCCGAGGATGTGAAGTTATACGGTAAACAGTTGATACAGCGCAAAATATATCTCTTCAAGGAAGTACATCGTCTTATGCGGTTGATAGAGCAACACAACGACTGGCGGTTACCGGCGGTCGTCAAACGAGGGAATCCATTTCAGGAAGTGGACGTACATTGGCAGCGCAACGGACAAAGAACATTCACATTACGAGGTCTACTTGCACAATTACAATGTATTTCACAACCTATGATATTGGGCAACAGTGAACATAACGAAGACTGTCCCCAATATATTCCTCCAGACGACGGTGAGGGCGACGGTCGAGATCGTGACCCTAATCGAAACAACGACAACGACAAGACGCAATGGGATGAACGCGACGGCGATCGCGGCGGCGGTGGCGGCGGTGGCGGCGGTGGTGGCGGCCGTGGGCCACAACGACATTTTGAACAAGGTAAAAGTAAGCATGGCGCGGCCGGCGCACGTGACAGAATCAAGTATGAAGAGAATAAAGACCGGTCACAAGATCAAGGACCGAAGGCAGGAAACCTTGATAAAAATGAAGACGGTCCAGGTAAAAGCTGGAGGCGAACAACGTTCGATCGGACTGATGGAAATGGCAACAAAAATGGATGGAAGGGCGTTGGTCGGAAATGAGTTGTGATCTTAGTATTTACGAGTGTATTTATGCACCGATGTCGGGCGCCACGATATACGCGGTGATCGACACGGAGAGCGAGGGCTTCGTGGGCAAGGAACGGGAGAGCGCGTGCGCGTGGTGCGTCGCGTCGTTGATGGAGAAGGACGCGTGGAAGGCGGAGGGCGCGGACAAACAGATTCCGAACGCGGCGCAGTGCGCGGCGCAGTTCGTGAACGGAGCGTTCGGCGCGTACTGGGCGGGGCTCGACCGGCAGAGCAAGGCGCACAAGCCGGCGTTCACGCGGTTCGCGGTGGGCTACCTGGGGCGCGTGCGCGCGGCGGAGGGGCGGCCGCTGCTGTTGACGCGCGACGCGGCGGACGGCGGCGTGCGGTGGCGCTTGTCGGACGGGAGCGGCGCGGCGTTCGACGCGGCGAACCCGGCGCACGTGGGCGAGGTGCTGCGGGTGTTTTTCGGGGCGGAGGTGGTGTCGTGCGGGATCGTGCTGTGCGCGTTCGACGCGGCGGCGCGGACGGTGGCGGTGCTCGGCGCGGAGTACGCGGTGTTCCGGCCGTCGGCGGAGCACCAGGCGTGCGCGGCGGCGCGGGCGGTGCACGGGCTGGACGCGGAGACTTTGGCGGGCGGCGCGGATATTGCGGCGCTGCACGCGCGGCTGGCGCAGATTATGGAGGAGCACCCCGGCGTGGTCTTTGTCGCGCACTACGCGGCGCACGACCGGGGCGTGCTGCTGCGGAGCGTCGAGGACGCGCGCGACCGGTGCGCGGGGTTTGCGGGCGCAGGCGACGCGGGCGGCGCGGCGACGCGGACGCTGCTGCTGCTGCGGCGCGAGCTGGCGCTGCCGGCGCGCTGGATGTGCACGTGGGAGCGCTGCGTGCGGCAGATGGCGGGCGGCAGGCGGCGGCCGGCGGACTTCCGGCTGCCGACGGTGTACGAGGCGGTGACGGCGACGCCGCTGGCGGCGCACCACAACGCGCGCACGGACGCGTTCGCGTGCGCGGTGATCCTGTGCCGGCTGCTCGGGTGCCGCGACGCGGACGTGAAGCGCTGGTTCTGCGGCGCGGCGGGGGCGCACGGTTCGGAGGAGCCGAGTATAAACGACGCGGCTGCGGCTGGCATCGGTTCACGCGATGGATGCTCTCGAGCCTCAAGTTGTGAACTTGGTGTCGTCGTCTGATGAGGACATCGTTGAGCAGATCGAGATCGCGGATGACGGGGCTGATGCCCCGCCGGTCTATGTGCCGCGGCTTCCAGTTTGGAATCGGCGGAGACCGAATCCAGTGGCGGCTGTCGTTTTGCCCGCGGCGCCGGCTGTCGTTTTGTCCGCGGCGCCGGCTGTCGTTTTGCCCGTGGCGCCGGCTGTGGTGACTGATGTGGTCCAAGTTGAGGCTGCTGTTGTTGCGGAGACGGTGTCTGCTGAGGTGGAGGTACCGAAAAAACACAGGCGCATCCAAACGCAGGACGAGTCCTCCGAGGACGAGGCAGTTGTTAAGGCAAATGCAGTCGAGCGCACGGCGATGAAGCAGAAGAAGCGGATCGAGTGGACACAAGCATGCGAGGATGAGGAAGACCGCAAGCGGACGAAAGCCGATGTCATGAAAGAATTGGCGGAGAAGCGGCTCCATGTGTTAGGCAAGATTGACAAGCAGATGCAGGAGCTTGAGCGACAGGAGAAAGCAAACAGCGAGGCCGCCCTAGAGCGTACGAAACGCGAGAACAGGGCGGCGCGGGACAAAAGACGCAGACAGCGAAACAAACAGGCGCAACTGGACGCTGCGGGTATCGCCGAAATTGCCGAGCACCAGGCCGCCGAGGCGGCCGCTGAGGCGGCGCCGGCCTCAGTCGCGAAAGCGTTTGAGGATGCGTTTGGGGTTTGTTAGTTTATTGTTACATAAAATACAAATCTCTGTCAAGATGTGTCTCAGATTAGTCGCCGGCGCGGTCGCTGTCGCTGTCGCTGTCGCTGTCGCTGTCGCTGTCGCTGTCGCTGTCATCGCTGTCGCTGGCCTCGCTGTCGCTGTCCTCTGCGTCGCCGTCGTCCGCGTCGGACTCGGGCGGCAGGTTGTACCCTCCCTCGTCGCTGTCGTCGCTCTCGCCGCGTGGGGCCTCGTCGTACTCTTCTCCCCGCAGGACGAACTTTCCGCTCATCGGTAGCACCGTCATCGTGCGCAGCAAAACCTTCAGCGCTGCCTCGCCGCAGTGATGACGAAGCTCTGCTTGGGTGAGTTCATGCCGCCTCGTGTAGTCTCGAACGAGCATCCACTTCTCATGTGCTTCCATGCTGTGTTGCTGGAAGGGGTGCGGCACTGCCGACAATAGGGCATTAATCTCGCTATACGAGTATTGGTTGCCTTTCGTCGGTGGTTTCCGGATCAACCCGTGGTCACCCGCTGATTGAGATCCCATCCACAAATCTCGGGTGTTCCTGCCGAGGACAAGCGTGCTTGCGCGCGGCGGCTGCTCGAACGCCACGTCGCGTTGCGGCCTTCGACGCAGAAAGGCCCAGGCCCTTATCGCGTCCATTCTTGCTTTGAGTGCAGTGTGATGGGGTCGGCATGTTTCGCGCATGTAGCAATCAAAGCAGAATGCTTCCTGCTCCGGGTCGTTGCTGAGGTTGTTCTTCATACCGTGGGCCTTGCTACAACCTTCACAAATAAAATTTGCGCATAGGTTTTTCAACGCACAATATGCTAGCGTTCCGCGCGTCAGCTTCGCGTCGGCATTCCCATCGTGGGGTGCCCACATCCGGGCTGGCAGTTGGACGAAGGTGTTGAGGCGGCCGATCTCGTCGAGGCGAGCGTACACGGCTGGGTCTTCGTGACGCTCTGAAAGAATCCGCCTGACGCTTTTGATATCAGCGAAGCTTTGCTTGAAGACAAAGAAACATGCGCGCAATCGCCATTGATTCTCGCCGTGTTCGTCGGCAAATACCCGCGCTCTTCTCACTTTCTTGTCGAGTTTTTTTTGGGGACACTGCGTACCCAACGCTGGTTTAGCAGCCGGTATGCCCTCGAACGCCCACGTATTTACCCGGTTCCCACGCACCAACGGTGCTCCACACATCAGGATGCTGTCGCTTTGTTCGTGACACTTATGGCAGAACAAACCAGACCGAATCGGCTCGAATGCATCTATCGCAGGCTGTCGCTCGGCCTTTCTTGTGTCTGTGAGCATGGCGAAAAAGACCTCGAACTCGGCCCTTGTGGGTTCGGTGGCCGTTGTGAGTTCCTCCTCTGTCCGCGCGACCTCGATGAGCTTTGCCTTGCCATTGTTTTCAATCAGTTTCCACTTCCGAAAGCTCTTCTGAAAAAAAATCCACACCTGGCCTCTGTGGTAGGCGGCGGATGCTGCTTTTCGATCCTTGTTCGCTTGCGCTTGCGCCGCATCGAATGGGTCGGGGGCGACGTACACGGCACCGACCTTCTGTCGTTTGCTCAGCCGCTCGTCGTCATCGTCGTCTTCGGATGCGGTTTCCATGCGGTCATTCGGGTCATGACCATTCGGATTCATCTTGAACCTAGATGGACTGACAGTGTGCTCCTTATATACGGGGCGCCGCCGAGTTTGTATAAAGGCCGGCCGCGCGCCGCTGGTGCAGGCGCAGGCGGAGCGCGCGGTGGCGGAGGTGCAGCCCAACGACCTCGACGAGCAGGCGCGGGACATTGTGAACAAGGGATGGAGCAAGGACCAGTGGATCAGCGGCGTGCTGGAGCGCGCGATCGGGCTCGTCGCGCGGTCGGCGGAGAAGGGGCGGCAGGGCTTTGCGCTCGAGCCGTGGGAGGCGGAGCGCTGCCGGTACGCGGTGTGGGACGACAAGGCGCTGTCGACGTACTACGAGCGCGCGGAGCTGGCGAGCGAGCACCTGAAAAGATTCTTCCCGATCCGGAACATCGACGTCGAAAACGACGAAGCCAACATCAATGCGGGGGGCGCGCTCCGTCTGCAGGGCATGCAGCGGCCCGACAGCATCAGTCGGCTGAAGTTGACGAGCGGGGACGTGGCGCGACAGGTGTGCATCTGCTTCGAGGGCGACGGGCACGACCTCGACGCCGCGAAAGCGGGCGGAAGTGGCATGTATTCGTACGAGAAAATGTTCCAGGACGCGTCCTTGTGCCACGACGTGAGCCCGGGCGTGCCTGCGATTTTCATCACGTCGGCGCTGTTCACGCACGAGGACGCGCGCTTTCCCGCGTTCCAGGACTGGTCCGCGCAGTTCCTGAAGACGCACGTGCTGCTCGTCGAGCGGCTGCTGCAGTACGTTGCTGAGAAAGAGACGAGCTGGATTCACAGGCAGCTGGCGGCGATCGACGCAGCTGTGGCCGGGCGGCAGTTTGATTTTTTTTGCTGGATCAACGCGGTTTACAACGGGGACACGGTCGTTACGAAGGGCGTCGCTCAGTGCGCTGCGTGGATGGACACAAACGAGCAGCAACATCACGGCGAATTTGAGCAAGTGTTTGAGATGCGCAAGAAGTTCTACGCTACGGGCCCTCTCGCGTTCGATGACGCCGCGGACGGGCTCCAGAAGAGCACGTTCGAGGCCCGCGTGCTCAAGTTCAGCGAGAACGGCATGTCGGTGGTGATCTTTGCGGTGCCGCGCCTCGAGACGCACGACGCGCAGACGCTAGCTCAGAACAAGAGACTTGCGTGCTCGGGACTGTGGTACCCGGAGCACGTCGCCGCGTATGTGGAAGCACATGCAGGGGCGGGGATGCAGAACTTCCTCGTGCCGGCGGCGAGACGAGGACCGGGCGCGCTTGTGTTTGCGTCTCTGCATGCGATTCGGTCTACCACCGCGCCGACCGCGTTGACGATAGAGGAGTTTGATAGAACGCACAAGGACAGTCTCAGCGGCCAGTTCATATTCGCGCTGCCGTGGCTGTGGCTGAACATTGCGTTTCTGTGCATTTTGAAGAGCATGCTCACGTACAGGGTCGCGATAAGGGCCAAGAGCACGCTCAAGGCATACGTTGCCTTCGCGCGCAGGTACTCGACGCAGATCAGCAGCCGCGACACGGTGCCGAACCCGATGAAGATGTTCGAGGACGACAGCGCGTCGCTGTTTGCGCACGCGTGCCGCCGGCGCGCTAGCGAGGTGCGCCTGGACGGCGACCTGCTGGTGTTCCTCGAGCAGAAGTGCGGCTGGACGAACCCGACAGCGGCGTCGTCGCCGGCGGTGTTTTTCAAGCTGGTCGGCGCATGCAACTTGATCACCGCGCACACGCTCGCGAAGCAGGTGCAGCGGACGCCCGCGCTGCGCGTGAAGTTCGACAAGGTCAAGGACGCGTTCCCGCTGGGCGCGCAGGTCGAGGTCGACTACGCCCTCGAGTGCCTGAGCAGGCACTACTACTTCGTGCAGGACAAGGGCGCGGCGCTGGACGGCTTCGTGCCGCAGGCGAAGTTCGACGCGTTAGAGCGCAGGCTCATAGCCGCGCTGAGAGCGCCGGGTGGAGCAGGCGCGGCGCCGGCTGCGGCGGGCGGAGGCGGCGGCGGCGGCGGCGGCGGCGGCGGCGGCGGCGGCGGTGGCGACGGTGGTCGTGGTGGTCGTGGTGGTCGCGGTGGTCGCGGTGGTCGTGGTGGCCGTGGCGGCGCTGGTGGCGGCGGTAACGCGGGTGGCGGCGGAGGCGTGGCGAATTATGGTAGCGAAGGTGACGACGACGATGCAAGTGAAGACGAGGCGGACGACGAGGAAGAGAATGAAAGTTTAGCAGAGGAGGAAGAGGAAGAGGAAGAGGAAAGTTCAGACGAGGAGGAAGAGGAAGAGGAAGAGGAAGTTGAAGACCGGAGTGACGCAGACTCGACACAGGACGGGACCGAATACAAGGAAGGGGCGCGGTACCGGGTGTGCAGTACACCGACCGCAGAGCAGCTCACGCCCGAGAAACTCGGAAATAGACTTGTTGCTGTAAAATTCGCCCAAACAGACGGCGGACAGCGGTGGTATCGGGGCAGAGTGCAAGGCTTGAGGACGACTCGGGGGAAGGGACAACATATATTTGACATTTTATTCGATTCTGACGACCGAATAGATTACGCCAAGCTCACTGCGGACAGACACGGGTGCGACAACCACTGGGTACTACTTGAGCCGAGGTAGGCGCGGCGGCCGCGGGTATAAAAGACGGGCGCGCTGGCGGCATCCGCAACGAGCATGTCTGTGACACGCGTCTGCTTTTTGCTTTTGCTTTTCGTCCTGGCCGCGCATGCCGCGCAGAAGCCGACCATGGCGGAAAAAGTGCGGGCCGAGAAGACGGCCTGTCGAGCGCTCCACAACGCGACCGGCGCGTGCGCGTCTGGCCAAGTGCAAGTCCTCTTCACGTCGATAGGTGAGGGCCTCTGGTCTGGCCTGAACACGATATTCGAGAATGGGCTGCTCTGTCTCGCCAGGATCGGCGATTTTATCGAGCAAGTGTACAGCTTGTTGGGCGCGGGCTTTGAGAAGTCGATGAAGAGCTTTCAAGACTATGCTCGCATCGGCTTTTGGGGCCGCTTCTTCAAAAACCTGTGGGCCTGGATGTTTGAGTATGCGATGAGCAAGAAGCTTTACTACTTCTGCACGTTTTACAGCGTGTTTGGAAAAGAGACGCTGCGTGAGTTGTTTGAGGAGTACGTCAAGTTTCTGCTGACCGACCTGCTGCTGATTGCGTGTTGGGACTCGTTTGTCGGATTTATTTCGACGGTTATCTACCGCTTCGTGGTGAGCGTGTTCTGTAACCAGCCGCACACACAATGGTCGTTTCGTTCTGGGGTAAGAGCCGTCCTCTTCTCCTCGTGCATCCATTTTTTGGGGCACATGAAGGTTCACGGAGCCTTGGTGGACGTGGCGTGCCGGGTGACGCAGCCTTTGTCCGCGAAGGACCTGGCCTTCCTCAGTGCGAGCCGCGACGTTTCGTGGTTGGAGCTTGTGCGCAGCCCGCTCGGTCTTTGCGTGTGTGCACTGGCGTTGGGTTTTTGGGTCATGTCTTTTTTTTGAATAAACGACACAGCCTACGCGTCGAGTTCGATGCGGTACGTGTGGCCGTGTGCGCACTGCGTGCCGGGGGCCGGCGGCAGCGCGTGCACGTCCTCCTGGATGAAGCCGGCGGCGTCGCAGGCCGGACACTCGACGACGCACCAGCACGGCCCTGTTACGCCGAACACGCAGCGCGGCGGGACGCGCGCGACGGGCTCGCGCGCGGCGGCCTCGCGCGCGGCGGCCTCGTCCGCGGCGGCCTTCCGGGCGGCGACGACCTGTGCGGCGACGGCGAAGCAGAGCTTCGGCGGCATGTCGTGTCTCTCGCTGGCCGCGCCGGAGACGGTAGCTTGCTCTAATTTTTTCGGGGCTAGAGCGCCGGCACGGGGCGGGCGCGTATAAATAAAGCGGCGCGCGGGCGCGTGGCGGACATGAACGCGCGTCTGGAGACGGCGGTGAGCGCGATCCTGGTGCAGGTGGCGTACGAGCAGCTGCGGCCGGTCGGCGCGGCGGCGCTGACGATCTCGGTGCTCATCTTCTACGCGTGCGTGCAGGCGGCGCTGGCGCTCGCGGCTGGCGGGTTCGCGGCGGAGCTGCTGCTGCGCTGCAAGTCGCTCGTGATTGGGCTGCTCGGCAGCGTGTTTCTGGAGGGCCTGCGGATTTCGTCGGGCAACGGCGCGCGGAGCAGCATGCGCCTGCTGCTGCCGAAGCTCGCGGCGGTCGGCGCCGTGCTGGTGTTCCTGGGCATCGCGCTGCGGCCGGTGCAGGGGCAGTACAACCTCGTGGGCATCTGCCTGTTTGTGTTTTCGGACTCGCTGCAGGGCCAGCTCGAGGCGGCGCGCGAGGGCCTCGTCCTGCCCGTCGTCGCCGCGCTCGTGTGCTGCGCGGCGCCGCAGCTAGCGAAAGCGCTGGACGCGCGCGTGCCCGGGTTGAGCGTGCTCTCGCGGGCGCTGTTCATGGCGACGGTGAACTGGCTGCTGGACCTCATCGCGGACACAGGCGCGACGCCGGGCGCGCACTGCGCGCTGCTGCTGCTGCTCATGGTCGCGCTCGAGGTGTGCAAGGGCGTGGACCCGGACCTGGCGGACACGCAGGCTTACGCGGTGTACCGCGTGACGGCGGTGGCGGGGGCGTACTTGCGGCGGCTGCGCGTGGAGGCCGGCGTCGTTGCGGTGTGCTGCGCGCTGGCGCTGCTGGTGACTCGGCGGCTGGCGACGCGCTGGACGCTGGGCGGACTCGCGGCGCAGACGCTGACGCTGCTGCTCGTCGGCGCGGTCGTGTCGTGGTTCCGGGCGGCGATCGCGGCGCTGCCCGCGGCGCACAAGGGCGTCGCGCTGGCGGCGCTCATCTTGTCGTTCGAGGCGGCGAGGGTCGCGCTGCGGTAGTGCGTGCGAAGCAGCGATTGCGGGCGGGCGTGTATATAGGCCGCGAGCGCGGCCGGCATGTGGCCGCGACGTGCGCTCGCGCTTGCCTGCCTTGTCGCGCTGGTGCGTGCGCAGACGGATAACGAGGAGGAGGTGGACCTCACACCGGCTTGGATCGCGGCGCTTCCGGTGTGCGCGGACGGCCTCGTAAAGACGCAGGCGGCGGAGGTTTGGAGCGCCGTTTACAAGCTCGCGGGCAACGCAGCGCTGGTGTGGTTCTGTCCGCGGCCGGCGGACTCGGAGATGACGGTGTATGCTTGCGCGTCGACGCCCACGAACTGCGAAAAAAAAACCATGCTCGTCGGCACGGAAATGATGCGCATGAACGCGTGCGCCGTGCTTCTGGCGCAGGACTCGTTCGACTCGCGGGTGCGCACGTGCATGCCGTGGGAAAGCAGCGGCGGCGCCGCCGCGCCGATGCGGCACTTCCGGGCGCAGTTTGTGAAGTTCGCGAAGCTGTGGACGGTGGGCGCGACGCCGCCGCCGCCGCAGGACGCCGCGGTGTGGAAGTGTGCGTCGGGTGCGGACGAAGTGCGCTTCGCGAGCCAGGCGTGCTGGCAGTGGGACGCCGAGGTGCTCCTGCTCAGACCAGATTACAAGTTCAGGCTCGTCCCCAGCGAGAACCGAGAGCGTTGCGAGCTTTCACACACGAACGCGAACGGGGCCTCGTCGTACGACGTGGACACGCTCGTGTACACGCCGCAGGCCGCCGGTATCCGCACGGTCTACACGCAGTGCAAGTCGTTTGGGAGGGGCAGCGTGAGCGTAGGCGGAAACGGAGGGCTGCTCACTCAGTTCCTGGAGAATGGGTGGAGTGCCTGGGAGAAGCAGTTCCACGACTACGCGCGCCAGAGGACGCCGACGACGTGCACGGACTCGGTGACCGAGCCGTGCGTGGACAACGTGTATTCGTTTTTCGCGAAGGAGTGCGTGTGGGTTGCGCAGACGAGCGAAAGGGCGCCGCTGTCTTTTTACGCGGCGCTGAAGGACAAGGAAACCGACTTCCTGAGCGACTTCCGGGCGTACGGAAACAATCGGTACGTGATGAACCTCGGCGCGCGGCACGTGGAGGTGCGCGTGCGGCGGTCGGACGCGCTTCCGTACGAGACGTGGAGCGGCGACGCGCGGGAGCTCGACGCGGACACGGCGAGCCTGTACGTCACGGAGACAGCTGGTTTCTCGTGCAGCGGATGCCAGGGCCTCGGAGAGGCGCCGTTGGCGCCAGGCGCGCCGTGCGGCGTGCCGCAGGCGTGTGGCAAGTGCGAAACGTGGCAGCGCGTGCTCGCGAAGAGCACGTTGAGCCGCTGCACGCCGACGTTTGCGGACCGCGCGTGCGCGGAGTGTCCGGCGCACCAGGTGAGCGCAGGCAAGGACAAGCAGACACAGTACGAGTGCGCGCCGTGTCCGCCGCTGAAGCCGATGCGGCGCGAGAAGCAGCAGGCGTGCGCCGCGTGCGAGCACACACAGTACTTTGACGCGACGAGCGCGGCGGGCTGCGTGTACTACGCGTCGGTCTTGGACGGCATGGCGTTCACGGGCGGCGCGCGGTTCGCCGCCGGGTCCGCGGACGAGTACCGGCCGCCCGGCAGCGTGCGCGCGCCCGAGGCTGTGCCCGCGGAGCACTTCCGCACCCTTGCGGCGGACAGCAACGCGTGGTACGCGTCGACGAGCGCGCAGCGGTGCAGTGCGGTGTCGGTGCTGGTGCTGAACGCGTCCGCGTCGGCGGTGCTCGCGCGCAACGTGTACGGCCGGCGCGTGCGGTTCCGGAGCCTCTGTGGGCACCTTGAGATGACAAAAAGCGGCGACGCGATGGTGCAGGCGCTAAACTGCGCGGGCGGCCCGCTCAGGCTGTCGGAGCTTGTGTCCAGCGGTGGCGCGTTTACGCTTGAACGCCGTTTCGAGGACAACCGCATCGCCGAGATCAAGCATACTGCAAGCGGAGCAGATTGCTTCTACGAGCTCCGCCGCGAGGGGCGGACGGACGACTGCACGTACTGCTCGGGCACGCAGTACACGAAGGACTGCGGGCCGACGTACTACGCGGAGCTGGCCGCGCCGAGCGCGGCCGGCGCGGGGACGTGCGAGCCGTGTGGCACACGGTGTCCCGGCGATGACCAGTTCTTCAACGCGTCCGCGTTCTCGTGCTGGTCAAACGGCACGCAGCGCGTGCAGGGCAACGCGACGTACGGCAGCCTGCTCTTGCTGCAGCCGGTGCTCGCGCGGAGCATGAACTACTGGTACAAGCCGGCGGAGTGCAGGCCGTGCGCGACACTGAGCGCCGTGGGCGTGCCGCGGCTCGTGACGCGCTGCGGGAACAAGGTCACGTTCGAGACGTGGCACCAAAGCGATGAGACTACGGTCAGCAATCGCGGCGACAAGAAACGCCCGAAACGCACCGTGTGCTGCGCGGTGGACAGAGATACGGCGATGCCGTCTGGCGTAGTCAATGACAACAAGCGCGGCGTGCGGTGTGCGGACACTCTTGCGGCGCTCGCACTGGCGACCCCGACGCCGGCATGCGAGCCGACGGTGTCGGACCTCGAGACGAGCTACGAGCCGTTCTGTCCGCCGGGGTGGTTTCTGGACAGATCCGCGCCGGGCTGCCAGGGCGAGCTGGCGAAGTGGGACAACGCGTGCTGCTCGCAGTGCGCGCGGTGCGAGGGGGCGGGCCGTCTGCAGACGTTCGAGTACCGGGACTGCCCCGGCGACACGGACTTCGACACGCAGCTCGCGGGGTGCGTCACGACGTGCGCGGAGAAGAACTACCAGGACGGCAACAGGTGTGTCGCGTGCGAGAGCTGCGCGTGAGCTTTTTATTGAAATAAAAAGATCAAAAAACGAGCGCGTCGTACCGCCCCGGGCCGCACACGCAGGCGCCGGCGCCGGTGCTCGCGGGGGCGGAGGCGGCGACGCAGGCGGTGCAGATGCCGCCGGTGTAGGCGGTGCAGATGCACGACAACGCGTCTGTGCACGACGCGCACGAGGCGCTGGAGAAGGCGGGACAGCTCGTGCATGCGGCGGAGCCGGTCGCGTTTTTGTAGGAGCCGGCGGAACACGCGCCGCACGGGCCGCCGTCTGCGCCGCTGTAGCCCGCTTTGCACGTGCAGGCCGTCGCGGCTTGGCTTTGGCTCGGAGAGCTTGAACCGGCGGGACACGCGACGCACGTCGTGGCCGTCGTCGCGGCGGGCACGGTGGAGTAGGTCCCCGCGACGCAGGCGACGCACGTGTCCGAACCGGTCGTGGTTTTGTAGAGTCCGGCGGCGCACGTGGAGCATATTCCGTCGGGGCCGGTGTATCCCGCGTTGCAGACGCAAGAGAAACTCGACGAACTTGAGACGGACGAGGCCGAACCGGGGGGACACGCGAGGCAGGTCGCGGCAGCGGTCGCGCCTGTGGTTGCCGAGTATTTTCCGGCCGCGCAGGCTGTGCACGTAGCTGAGCCGGCGGTGGTTTTGTATGTTCCAGCGACGCACGTGGTGCACGCGCCGCCGTTGGGTCCTGTAAACCCGACGTTGCACGTGCAAGCAGTAAGGGCTGAGCTGGAAATAGGCGAGCTGGAACTAGTAGGACAGGCGGCGCACGTCGTCGTCGTTGTTGTACCACACACACTTGCACACGTCACACAGCACGTCTGACACCACGACATATCGACGCAGTCAATTGTACTAAAAGTGTTTCCGCCACTTAAAGACGAACAATAAAAGTCGCCATTTTCTGTCGACCACAAAACATTCACATTATCTGTACATGATGGTGGTAGCCCTGTGGTGGTGTAAGTTCCAACAGCGCATGGAAGACAGGTCGCGGCAGCGGTGGCGCCGACTGTTGTCGAGACCGTTCCAGCCCCGCAGTCGCTGCACGCGGCGCTACCAGTGGCGATTTTGTACTTGCCGGCGACGCAAGCGGCGCACGGTCCAGTTCCATCCGGACCTGAAAAGCCGACGTTACACGTGCAAGCAGCGAGGGCCGAGCTAGAACTAGGCGAGTTGGAACTGGTAGGGCACGCGAGGCAGGCCGCGGCAGCGGTGGCGCCGACTGTTGTCGAGACCGTTCCAGCCCCGCAGTCGCTGCACGCGGCACTGCCGGTGGCGATTTTGTACTTGCCGGCGACGCAAGCGGTGCACACGTCGCCGTTGGGGCCTGTGAACCCGACGTTGCACGTGCAAGCAGCGACGGCTGAGCTCGCGAGTGGCGAGTTGGAATGTGCAGGACACGCGACGCAAGTCGCGGCATCCAAAGCGTTTGTGTACGTTCCAGCGATACAAGCGGTGCAATTATTTCCAGCAGGGCACGTTGTATCTGTCAGGTCCACACCATTCACCATGGCGCTGGCGATAGCGTCGGTTGCGTCAGTGTTCAGAACCTCGTCGACCAAAAGCAGACCAGCGACGTTGGCGTTCAAATATTGATGCGATGACCACCAACTTCGACCCACGTAACAAGTTGTTGTTCTGTCCGTCGCTGCTGCTGAGGTAGAAACCCCAGAAAACGAAATACCGTTCACCGAAAACTCATATGCCTTTGTAGATGCACGATATTTATATACGAGTGTCAACCATTTGTCCTGTTTAAGCACACTTCCACTTGTGACTAACCATACGAGGTACGTACCACCATTCATCAGACCAATACCGAACTCTTCCGAAACATCATATCGTCCTATAAACAAATTGTACCAACCCGCCGCTTGTCCACAATTTAGCAAATTTTCATTAGATCCAGGTGTCCCATAAAAATTCACGACGGCAACCACGGTAACCCCTCCGTTCGTTGCAAATTTCCATGAGTTTGAAGCCCCTGTAAGATACTGGGACGATGTTCTCACGAAATTGACATGGCCCTTGGCATATGGTCCGCCCGTAGAATTGTAGGTGGGTATGGTCCCGACAGCAGCACTCAGGCGAGTCGACACGGACGCGAACGAAGGGTTCCACACTATCAGCGCCATGAATCTGTCACATGCGGTGATAGAGTAGGGTGCTATGAAATTTCCGCCCTTGTAACCAGCGTCACAACGACATGCTGATGTCATGACACATGCACTACACGTAGAACCAGAGTTTACCGGGCATGTGGTGCAATTTACACTACCGCTCGTGGCTTTGTAGGTTCTGGCGGCGCAAGCGGTGCACGCGCTGCCGTCAGGGCCGGTGAAGCCGACGTTACACGTGCAAGCAGCGATGGCTGAGCTGGAAATAGGCGAGTTGGAACTAATAGGACATGCAAGACAGCTCGCAGCAACTGTCGCGGCCACTGTTGCCGAGAACGTTCCGGCCGCGCAGGCTGTGCACAAGGCAACAGCTGAAGCGCCTGTTGCCGTCGAGTATGTCCCTACCCCGCAGTCGGTGCACGTCATACTGCCCGTGGCTGTTTTGTACTTGCCGGCGGCGCAAGCGGTGCACGTGCCGCCGTCGGGGCCGGTAAAGCCGACGTTACACGTGCAAGCAGCGAGGACTGCGCTGGAAATAGGCGAGTTGGAACTGGTAGGACATCCAATACAGGTCGTGGCAACGGTCGCGCCAAGAGTCGTCGAGTACGTTCCAGCCGCGCAGTCTGTGCACGTCGCATTGCCCGTCGCGGGTTTGTACTTGCCGGCGACGCATAACACGCACACGCCGCCGTCGGGGCCGGTAAAGCCGACGTTACACGTGCAAGCAGCGAGGACTGCGCTGGAAATAGGCGAGTTGGAACTGGTAGGACATCCAATACAGGTCGTGGCAACGGTCGCGCCGACTGTTGTCGAGTATGTCCCAGCCGCGCAGTCGGAGCACGCCGCACTGCCCGTGTCGTTTTTGTACTTGCCGGCGACGCATGCCGTGCATGAGCCAGCCGGGCCGGTATAGCCTGCGTTGCAATACGCCAATATACAAGCAGTATTCGACGTACTTGCGCTGGGTGAAGTCATACCGACTGTGCAATCCGTGCACGACGCAGTGCCGGACGTGCTTTTGTATTTTGCAGCGTCACATGCCGTACACGCATTTCCAGCAGGACACGTCGTGTCGGTGAGGTCGAATCCCTGTGTCAAGGAGGTGCCGATCGCCGTCGTTGCGTCGTCGGTGAGGTACTCGTCGACGAAGAACAATCCGGCAATGTCGCCGTTAAAGTATATGTTATCGGTTGTGCTCCAAGGTTTTGCGACATAGACATTGGTTGTCCTGTCTGTTATCGCAGTGGAAGCAGCACCACTACTAATTGCGACATTGTTGACTCGTACGTAGTATATTGTACTAGATGCTTTATATTTGAATTCGACAGTCAACCACTGGTTTTGTGCAAGTGATCCAGGAACCCAGTAAAAAGTACTGTCTGAAATTGAGATCGCTGTGTTACTTCCATACAAAGCGAAGTCCGTAAGTGACGTATCTCTACATAAAATGATATTGTTGGTATTTTTCACAGTTCCAAGATTGAATAAGCTTTCGTATTTCCCGGCCGTTCCAGTGAAACGCACTACGGTAACAAGCGAGAAACCCCCGTTGGTGGCAATGTTCAAGGTGCGAGTACCGCCGTCGAGGTACTGCAACGTGGCGCGATTGAAACTAACGTGTCCCTTGCCGTACGGTCCGCCGGTAGCATTGTACGTCGGCAGAATTCCGACACCCGGACTGAGGCGAGTCGACACAGACGCTAACGACGGTGTAGGCATTAGAGCAATGAACCTCGCGCAGGCCGTGGTCGAGTACGGCGATATGAAGTTTCCGCCGGTATAGCCAGCGTTGCACGGACAGTATACTGTCGCGCATGTAGCGCATGAATCTCCAGAGTTTGCTGGACAGGTCGAGGCAGTCGCCATTGCCGTCGTGTTACAGAAATTTCCAACCCCGCAGTTTGTGCAATTGATACTTGTTATCGCAGCGACTACAACGGAATACTTACCAACAGGACAACTGCTGCACGCCAACGTGCCGGTCGAGGCTTTGTACTTTCCGGCAACGCACGCTGTGCACGGGCCGCCGAGTGGTCCTGTGTAGGCGGGACTACAAGCACAAGCTGTGAGGGCCACGCTCGTGCTTGGCGAGTTGGAAGCAGTAGGACATGTGGTGCATGCGACGCTACCTGTCGTGTCTTTGTAGGTTCCAGCAACGCATGCCGTGCACGTGCCGCCGTCTGGGCCGGAGAAGCCTGTGTTGCAAGTACACGCAGGCTGGGCTGAGCTGGCAATCGGCGAGTTGGAACTGGTAGGGCACGCGAGGCACGTCGCCGCAACCGTCGCAGCGACCGCAGTGGAGTACGTTGCTACCGCGCAGTCGGTGCACAGGGCTGTACCGGTTATGATTTTGTATTTTCCGGCGACGCAAGCGGCGCACACGCCGCCGTTTGGGCCTGTGTAGCCGAGATTGCAAGTGCAAGCTGTGAGGGCCACGCTCGTGCTTGGCGAGCTGGAACTGGTAGGACATGTGGTGCATGCGACGCTACCTGTCGTGTCTTTGTAGGTTCCAGCAACGCAGGCCGTGCACGTGCCGCCGTTGAGGCCTGCGAACCCGACGTTGCACGTGCAAGCAGCGAGTGCCGAGCTGGAAATAGGCGAGCTGGAACTGGTAGGACATCCAAGACACGTCGTGGCAACGGTCGCGCCGACTGTTGCCGAGAACGTTCCGGCCGCGCAGTCTGTGCACGCGGCAGTACCAGTGATGATTTTGTACTTGCCGGCGACGCAAGTAGTGCACGGGCCGCCGAGTGGTCCTGTAAACCCGACGTTGCATATACAAGCAGTAAGAGCCACGCTCGATATCGGCGAGCTGGAACTGGTAGGACATGCAAGACAGGTCGCGGCAACGGTCGCGCCGACTGTTGCCGAGTACGTGCCGGCCGCGCAGTCTGTGCACGCGGCAGTACCAGTGGCGATTTTGTACTTGCCGGCGACGCAGGCGGTGCACACGCCGCCGTTTGGTCCGGTGTAGCCGACGTTGCAAGGGCATGATGCGGCTGCAGTACATACTGAGCAACTAGACCCAGAGTTGGATGCACATGCAAGGCACAACGATGTTCCCGCAATTGCTTTGTAGAAGCCAGTTCCGCACTGATAACAAATTGCATTGCCTGTTCCATAGCAACCTGTGGGACATGATGCTGCCTGGGTACAGCCGGTAGTAACGCCATTTCCAGTATTACTGACACAATCAGTGGAGTAGCCGCTCGCGATTGGTGAAGTCGTACCAGCGGGACAAAAAAAGCAATCCACAGTTAGTCCGCCACTCCCGCCGGAGTATTTGCCTGCGACGCATGCTGTGCACGGACCTTTTCCGGTTGTGGACCAATATCCGATGTTGCAACTACAATCAGTATCAGCAGTACACATGGTACAAGAAACCCCGGTATTTGCGGAACATGCACTACATGTACCAGCGCTTGTTGTGGTTTTCCAAAAATACGCCCCACACTGATAACAAATTCCATTTTGTAGGGTATTGACACATCCTGGTCCACACAATGTTTGTTGGGCGCATTTCGAGGTAACACCGTTGCCTGTCTGCGCGTTGGAACACGCGACTAGCACGAGAAGTTGCAGCACGCGTAGGTGCCACATGTACTTGATTGTTATGTATTGTTTATATATGACCTGAATAATTTTTTTATATGGGCTGTGGCTACACGAAAACCAACGAGAGCAGCAACAACGCGCCAAGCAGCGTCGCAGTGCAGGCAGACGGAGCGGCGGCACTTGTCGGACCAACATGCACATCTGCGGGAAGAGACACAGCAGCGCTGGTGCAGTTCGGATACAGCGCACACTCGCGCGCGTCGCGCATCGCGTCTATGAGCGTGTCCAGTGCAGAGAGGTCGACCCCGGTGCAGGCCTGCGTGGCGACGGTCTTGATATCCGCGCAGCACATTACGTTGAGGCGGGGGAGCGTCGAGAGCGTTATTCCGGTGGTGTTGCACTGTGCGGCAGAGGCCGACGCGTTGCTGCTGTTCGCGCCGGGGCCCGACGAGCGACACAGTTTCACGACCATCGTTTTGCAGTCCGAGTCGGACTTGCACAGATTTTTGTCTGACGACGCGGTCGCGACCGCGAGGTTTCTGCAGAACGGCGCGGTTTCTGGGGACGTGCGGCAATAGTCCGGGTTGAAGGATCCGCGAAGCGCAAGACACGCGTGCGTCATGTCGCTTTCGCACGACGCGGTGGTAAAGCGAGTGCCGTTGATTTGCGTGCTGGTCGCTTGGTCGGCCATCACACATTTCTGCATCGAAAGACTCGTGCCGTCACACAGTCCGCCGGCGTAGACCGCCGAAACGCTCGCGCAAGTCTGAGACCGCACAATAGTGCACGCAAGACAGAGGAGAGAAAGGCGAAGCATGTCGTGATGGCATCGCAACGTGAACAGCCGCATTTGTGGTGTGGAGTGCTTGCAGTTTATCTATGGCAAGGATATTTTTTTGAGGACTGTGCTACTGGGGCCATTGCAGCAGGTCGGCCGCACTGCAAAGCTCGTGTCGGGCGAGGGACAGCCCCGTCGGAGCCTCGGCGAAGTCCGCTG
>SESD01000375.1_pt1 | contig 27740 bp, 18 predicted proteins | sample 3171411 | NCBI WGS metagenome assembly SESD01 (sample SAMN06051880, study PRJNA518727) | freshwater metagenome | biome: subpolar coniferous forest; feature: holomictic lake; material: water; isolation source: holomictic Lake 442, 16.5 m depth | place: Canada: near Kenora, Ontario | collected...
ACTGCGGCAGGTTCAGGACGACCATATAAATAGCCCTGATGAACAATCTGCCCGCGAGCATTCAAAAACACCGCCTGCTCTTCTGTTTCAACGCCTTCGGCCACCACCTTAAAATGCAGGTGCTGCGCAATCGACAAAATCGTTTCAACCAGCGCGGCATCATTAGGATCGGTCGTACAATCCTGTATAAAGCTCTTGTCGATTTTTAGCTCATGGATCGGCAGTCGCTTAATATAGGCCAGACTCGAGTAGCCGGTGCCGAAATCATCGATGGAAAAATGGATCCCCAACGTCGACAACAGCGTCATCTTGGCAATCACATCACCAATGTCGCCAATCACAATACCTTCGGTCAATTCCAGCACCAGATGACTGGGGTCAGCGCCACTCACATTCAATTGATGCTGAATCTCGCTGACAAAGTCTGCCTGCTGAAAATGACGCGGGCTGATATTGACCGACAGCCTGATTGAACGCCCCTCCGCATCCAGTTGAGCCAGCAATCGACAGACAGCCGAGAGCATCCAGCGATCGAGTGAGACGATCAAATCGGAGGACTCGGCTAAGGGAATAAACAGGCCAGGCGGCGTGAGGCCCCGCGTCGGATGCTGCCAGCGCACTAGCGCTTCTGCGCCGACCTGCACGCCCGCCGCGTTCACCTGAGGTTGTAAATACAGACGTAGCTGATCATCCAAAATCGCCAAACGCAGCTCTGCCTCCAACTGGAAACGCGCTCTGACCGTCTCACCCATCAGTGATTCAAAAAACATGGTGCGAGAGCGCCCCTCGGCCTTGGCATTGGTCATCGCCACATCCGCCTGGCGCAGCACATCAATGGCGGTCTCTTGCGGCGTATCGGGCAGCATGGCAATGCCGATACTCGCATCGACATGAATAAACTCGCCCTCCATTTCAATCGCTTGGCGCAGCGCAGCGCGCAATTTTTCAGCCACCGCCAGCGCCTCGCGCCCCGCTTTTTCACGCGGGATATGTAATCTCGGCAGCAGCACGGCAAATTCATCCGAGTCCAAGCGCGCCAGCAGATCATCACGGTGCAGCGTCTGGCCCAACCGGTCGGCCACCGCGCGCAGCAACGCATCGCCGGTTGCCAGTCCGCGCGCCTCGTTGATTTCTTTGAATCGATCCAGATCGATCAGCAATACGGCAGCAAAATAATCATCTCGTTTTGCGCTCACCAAAGCCTGCTCCACCTGACGCAAAAACAGCGCCCGGTTAGCCAGGCCCGTCAGCGGATCGCGCCAGGACAGTTCTTCAACGGCCGCCTGCGCTTGTTTGATCTCGCTCATATCGGAAAACACCGCGACATAGCTGCTGGTATTGCCCTTGGAATCTTTAATGGTGGTGACCGACTCCCACTGCGCGTACAACTCGCCATTTTTACGACGATTCCAGATTTCACCGCACCACTGACCGTTTTTAATCAAGTCTTGCCAGAAGTCACGGTAAAAAGCCTGTTTGTGCAGCCCGGATTTATAGAGTCGGGGATTTTGACCAACTACCTCGGCTTCGCTGTATCCGGTAATGTGGGTAAATGCCGGGTTCACCGCAATGATCGTGCCTCTGACATCGGTGACGACAATCGCCTCCCCTGTCGTCTCAAAGACCCGTGAGGCCAATTCCAGACGCGCTTCGATGGTCTTGTTCTCGGTAATGCCGGTAATAAAACCGTGCCACAGGATGCTGCCATCCTCCTGTTTTTCAGGTCTTGCATCGCCGCGGCGCCAGCACACGCCTTGATCCGGCAACAGGATGCGATACTCGTGATGCCAGGGCATCAGGGTACGCGCAGACTCTTGTATTGATGCGGAAATTCCGGCGGCATCTTCAGGATGCTGAAAGGCAAATACCGCAGTGGCATCTTCGCGCACCTTCTCAGGCTCAACCCCATACAACTCGAGCATCGCACGACTGGCGAACGGAAAACTCATACGACCGTCGACATCCAGCCTGAACTGAAAAATCAGCCCGGGCACATGATCGGAGAGTTTGTGCAACAAATCGTGGCTTTGCTGTAAATTCACCGACAACAATTTTCGCTCGATCGCATAACGAATCGCGCGCACCAGTGCGTTGGTATCGAATTGCCCCTTGATCAAATAATCCTGCGCGCCGGCTTCGAGCGTCTGCAACGCAAAGCCGGTATCGTCGTGACCTGTGAGCACCACCAAGGGCATCTCGGATGCCTCATCGCGGATGCGATGCACGGTGTCAATTCCGTTAGCGTCAGGTAAGGATAAATCCAGCAATATCACGTCAAAGCGCTGTTGTTTAAGCGTTTGTAACGTGAGCGCCAGCGTCGTCACCCAAACCACGCTGAACAACGGTGAACTGCTGGCCCTCAGCGATTGCTGGGCCAGATTCGCATCCGCCGGATCGTCCTCCACCAGCAACACGGAATATTGTGCGTTCACAGCCGCCTCCCGTGCACATAGTCCGTTAATAATGCAACAGACCGGAACGAAAATTTATTGATAGTCATATTGCTTGAACGATGATTTTTATTTATAAAATCCCTAAAATCGGCTCGTTCTTTCCTCCTAGCCGCATGGTATCAGAGGGCACGAAATTTGCGTTTTTTAATTGCAAAATAGCACAAGGATATTCCGTTTACCGCTGCCTTGAATACCGCATAATTGAGCAACCATCACTCATCATCTGAGCGCCGAATTAGCAAGCGATGTTCGTCGCGTGGTAAGCTTCCAACATAAAGACGGTTTATTTATAAATCCGCCGATAATTTTGAGATTCCCGAATATGATTCTGCGCGGCCCGCATCGACCTGACCTGCTCAAAAGCGAAACACTACCCGACCTGCTCGACGCCACTGCGACGCGTTTTCCCGACAAAACAGCGCTGATCTTCGGCGATCAGTCAATGAGTTACGCCGAACTCAATCAGGCGGCGGACCAGATTGCCAGCCACCTGATTGCTGCAGGGGTCAAACCCGGTCAAGTCGTCGGATTATGGTTGCCACGCGGACTCGAACTGCTGATCGCCCAGGCCGGCATCACCAAGGCGGGTGCGGCCTGGTTGCCGTTTGATGCCGATACGCCGGCGGCACGCATAGAAGCCTGCCTGACCGATGCCAACAGTCCGGGACTGCTCACCTGCCGTGCGCTATCGACATACCCCTTCACACATTCACTGTGGATCATGGAAGAGATGCAGGCGACCGGGGATGTCGCCTCGCCTCGCCGCAGTGCTGACTTCACCCCCGATTGTCCGGCCTATGTGATCTATACCTCAGGGTCGACCGGAAAACCCAAAGGGATCGCGGTGAACCACCGCAGCATCTGCCATTTTTTACGCAGTGAGAACGAAGTACTGGGCGTTCATAGTGAGGATCGCGTCTATCAGGGGTTCTCGGCCGCCTTCGATATGTCTTTCGAAGAAATCTGGATCTCCTATCTGGTGGGCGCGACGCTCTGGCTTGCACCGCGCGACATCGTCGGCGACCCGGACGCGTTAGCTGCCGCATTAGATACCCATAAAATCAGCGTATTACACGCGGTTCCCACCCTGCTCTCGCTTTTTCCGCGCGACATTGCCGGTTTACGGCTGATCAACCTGGGGGGCGAGATGTGCCCGCAGGCGCTGGTCGAACGCTGGGCAACGCCGGAACGTCAGCTTTTTAACACCTACGGCCCGACTGAAGCGACAGTCTCGGCAAGCCTTGCACAACTTCATCGCGGCGAACCTGTCACCATCGGAAAGCCTCTGCCCAATTACGGCCTGATGGTCGTGGATAACGAGATCAAATTACTGCCTGCGGGCGAGACGGGCGAGCTTTGCATCATCGGCCCCGGAGTCGCCGATGGCTATCTTGGCCGCCCTGATTTAACTGCCGAGAAATTCATCAGCAATCCCTATGCGACAGACGCACACGAAGCACGCCTGTATCGCACGGGCGATCTGGCGCGCATCGACGAGGCCGGCAATATTCAGTGTCTGGGGCGCGTCGATGACCAGGTCAAAATTCGCGGTTATCGTGTGGAACTGGGCGAGATCGAGGCCGTGCTGGCAAAAGAGACCGGCATTGGCGCTGCCGCCGTGATCCTCAAAACGCTGGGCGATGTCGAACAGTTAGTCGCTTATTTTGTCGCAAGTGCAGGTGCGGCGCCTCTCCCGGCCCTCCTGCGTAAAAACCTGAGCGCTCAGCTGCCCCCTTATATGGTTCCGGCGCGCTTCGAATCAGTGGATTTGATGCCGCGACTGACGTCGGGCAAAGTCGACCGCAAGGCGCTGCGCGCACTGCCGTTAACCGATAGCCTCATCGAGGATGAATCAGACCTGCCTGTGGGCGCGGCCGAAATCGCGCTGTTTGCCGCCTTAAAACCCCTGTTTCCCGGACAAGCCATCCTGCGTTCGGCGGACTTCTTTACCGATCTGGGCGGACATTCGCTGCTCGCCGCACGACTGGTCTCCAAGCTGCGAGAAGATGCTCGTTTTGCCAACGTGACGGTGCACGATATTTACTGTGAGCGGCGGGTAGCTTCGATTGCCGCTGCGCTCGCCAAAAAACAAATCACGGGGGCTGCGGCCGTCGCCCGGATTGTCGAAACGCCAAGACTGCGCCGCATCCTGTGTAGTCTTGCACAAGCGGCCACACTCCCCCCGCTGGTTTGCCTGAAAATGGCGCAGTGGCTCTCCCCCTTTTTCACCTATCACTATTTCACAGGCGACGAAGGGGACAGCATGGCGCGCGCCATCTTAGCCGCACTGCTGGTGTATCTGCTCGCCAATTTTGGCAGTTTTTTGTTTGTCATCCTGGCCAAATGGCTGGTGGTGGGCCGGCTCAAACCCGGTCGCTACCCGTTATGGGGGGTGATGTATTTTCGCTGGTGGCTGGCCGACCGCATCTCCGACATCCCGCCGCGCCACCTGTTGTCAGGCTCGACGCTCAACGCGATGTATCTGCGCGCACTGGGTGCGAAAGTCGGCAATGACGTGCTGATCGGCGCGCTGTTCATCCGCGCCCCTGATCTTTTGAGTATCGGTAACGGCGTCTCAATCGGTTCGGCGGTCAATTTTGAAAACGCGCGCGTGGAGCGAGGCGAACTCATTTTGGGCCAAATCACCATCGGCGATGAAGCGGTAGTCGACTCCTACGCGGTAATGGAGGGTGACACTTCGCTCGGTGATTACGCCCATTTAGGCGGCCTGTCCTCGCTGACATCGGGGCAACATGTGCCGCCGAAACAGCACTGGGATGGCTCCCCGTCCAATTTTTCAGCCGATATTGATCTCAGCGCCCGCCCGCCTCGTCAGCAGATTTCGGCACTGCGCCGCATGATAGAAACGCTGTTCTATTTTCTGGGCGCGAACCTCGTTGCCGTGGTGTTCTTCCTGCCGGTATTCCCAAGCTTCATCCTGATCGACTATCTGGATGTACGCTGGCTCAAAGATGTGGATGCGCACCATGCGCCGATCAGCGCCTTCTTCACCTTTTTGATGCTGTCAATTCCTGCCAGCGCCGTGCTAGTACTGGCCACTGTGCTGGCCTCGACGGGGTTTCGCTATCTGGTGCTGCCCAAACTTCAGGCCGGCACCTGGTCGGTGCACAGCGCGGTGTATTTTGGCAAATGGTTGGGTAACCAGATCCAGGAATCCAGCCTGTTTGTCTTGCACGGTTTATATGCCACCGTTTACGCACCGTGGTGGTACCGCCTGCTCGGCGCCCGCGTCGGGGCCGGCACTGAAATTTCAACCGCGCTGGGCGTCGTGCCCGATATGCTCACCATCGGCACTGACAGTTTTGTCGCCGATGGCGTGATGCTGGGCGATGAGCGCATCGAAGGCGGCTGGATGAGCTTGCGCGCGACGGTGATCGGCGACCGCACCTTCCTTGGCAACGGCGCCTTTGTGCCCGATGGCAGTGTGCTCCCTGACGATGTGCTGATCGGCGTGCAATCGAGCGTGCCGGAAAACGCCCGCATGAGCGCAGGAGATACCTGGGTTGGCAATCCACCGATCAGTTTGCCGGCTCGCGAACAGTTTAAAGACTTTGATAGCCGACTGACCTTCAAACCCAGCCTGATCCGTCGTCTGAGTCGCGGCTTCGTCGAAGGTCTGCGCATCGTGATGCCGATGGCGGTTGTCATCGCAGTGGGTTATCTGACCGTGGATCTGGTGATGCCTCTTGCGAGCGCGGGGCGCATCATTGATACCGCACTGGCACTCGCGCTGGCAGGATTTTTATACGGCATCGGATCGTTTCTATTTGTCGTGCTGATCAAATGGCTGATTATTGGTCGTTACCGCCCCCGCTCCGTGCCGATGTGGACCGCTTTTGTCTGGGCCAGCGAAGCGATCACCAATCTATATGAATCCATCGCCGTGCCCAACTTTGTCGACTTTTTGCGCGGCACCCCGATGTTACCGCCCTGTATGCGGCTGCTCGGGTGCAAAACCGGTCGCGGCATTTACATGGACACCACCGCGTTCACGGAATTTGATTGTGTGAACATCGGCGATTACGCCACACTGAATGCCTTATGCGGCCCGCAAACGCATTTATTTGAGGATCGCATCATGAAAATCGGTCAAGTTAGCATCGGCCGTGGCGTCACGATCGGTCCGCGCACCATTATTTTATACGACACGCTGATCGGCGACGGGGCATCACTGGGGCCGCTCAGTCTGGTCTTAAAGGGTGAAAACATTCCGGCCGGCACCCGATGGATAGGCTCACCGGCAGAACCCTGGGCCGTTTAACCGGCGCGCACATAACATAATTTATTTAATAAAATCAATATGTTAAATTTTATTGGCAAACTCGTTGAGCTCAATTCAACTATCCATAAAAATCTGAGAATCGACGACGCTCAGCTCGATTATGGATGCACGCGCGATTGCACCGCCTTGCCCATCACCTTTGATGAGTTCACCCGCGCAGCTCAAGAATACCCCATCGCTTTCATGCGCGACGATGACACCCAATGGTATCCCGTCATCCTGCTCGGTCTACCGGGCACGGGCAATCTGTTGCTCAACGCTGAGGGGGGATGGCAGGCCGCCTATATCCCGCAGGCCTTGCAGCACTACCCGTTTGTCGCTAGCCTGCATCAGCCCACAGCGGTTCATCTGGACGAAACCTGCCCTGCGCTGAATTTGGCAACGGGTGAACTGCTGGTTGATGCGGATGGGGTATTACAGCCCCGCGCAAATGCCGAACGACAATTTTTACAAGGCTACGCTGAACTGCTCGCACAAACACGTCTGATGTCAGCGCAACTCGATCAGCTGGATGTATTGTCGCCCCTCACCTGCGACGGTGCAGAACGCGATTTTCCCGGGATGTACACGATTGATGAGTCCAAGTTCAAGCAACTGAGTGATACCGCCCTGCCAAGCCTATTCCACAGCGGTGCTCTCCAACTGGCTTATTTGCAACTTGCCTCACAAGATCGTCTGACCGCCCTCATCCACACGGCTAACAGACAACGGGCGTCAAACGCTGACAAGGCACGGGCTGAGTCACGCAAGACTGAACAATCCCTCAAAAAACCGGTACTCAAAGCCAGAATTCAGGACGCAGCGCCGCTGACCACCTCGCCTGAAGATCAAAAGGAAATACAACGAAAACAAGAGGTTGTAAAAAAACTGGCCGATGAAGCCTATCAACTGGCGCAAGCACATAAACAGCGATACACGCAAAGTACCGCCGAAATCCCCTTACCACAGGAATCACCCGCACCGGTCGATACGGGTATCCATACGCACACACGCCCCCAATGGCGATGGATTGTGCCTGTCGTGGCCGGCGCCGCAATTTTTAGCGCGTATTTCTGGACGGGTGAAAAAAATGAAACCAGCCCCTCGACACACATAGACGCCACACCGGTGGTTACCGCCCCCGCGCTGAGCGATCCCATGAGCGCTGCCATGCTGCGCCTGGAACCCGGCAAATTCGAGATGGGATCAACGGACGGCGATGCAGACGAAGAGCCTGTCCAGCAAGTGAATATCAGCATGGCCTTTGAGCTGGGCAAGACGGAAGTCACACAAGCACAATGGCTGAGCGTGATGGGTAGCCTGCCGGAAAAACTGTCCTTTAAAAAATGCGGCGACGCCTGCCCGGTCGAGAATGTCAGCTGGAACGATGCGCAAGGCTTTATTCTGAAACTCAATACCCAATCGGGAAAATCGTACCGGCTGCCCAGCGAAGCGGAATGGGAATATGCCTGCCGCGCGGGCAAAAACCAGCGCTATTGCGGCGGCAACAATCCGGATGATTTAGCCTGGTATAACAACAAAACGCCCCATCCCGTCGCATTGAAACAGGCGAATGCGTGGGGGCTGTATGACATGAGCGGCAATGTATGGGAGTGGGTTGATGACTGTTACCACGCCCATGCGGTGCAGGGCGATCACAAGCAGACGTGCGAGGCACGCGTATTGCGCGGCGGTTCATGGTCGAACGATGCGGACACCCCGCGTGCGGCTAATCGCTACAAGCGTGCGGCAAGCGAGCGAGTCAACAACAACGGCTTCCGGCTTGCCAGAACCCTGCCATAAGCGCAACCCGTACACTGTGAGGCCGCCCCTTTTAGTCGCGCAGAACTGGCCGGCATGCGAAACGCACCTTGATCCGGACGGTATCAATTTAGTCATCATAACGCTGCCCGAGGGCATCAACAGAATTGACGCACGAACGCTGGCACGCGCCGCAGTGCTGCAAATCGCACGCGTGCTAAGCACTGATACCACCCTTCAGTTGATTGAAAGCCCCAGCGGGCCGCGCCTGAGCGACACACGGTTGCAGGTCAGTTTAAGTTATGCGGGAAACCGGCTGCTCATCGGTCTAGGCCCGCATCAAAACCTCGGCGTTGACCTCGTCAAAATCGACGCCTTGCCCGATATTGATGCGCTGGCCCGTCTGTATTTGCCCGCAGCATCGCGTCTCGCCCTTGCTCGCACCCGCGAAAATTTACGGGATGGCGAGTTTGCATCTTTCTGGGCGCAAATGGAAGCCTGCTGCAAAGCAAGCGGCTTGCCGCTCGCGGAAATCAGCGCTGCACGCGAACTGGTTTATGGGCGTTGCAAATTGTTCGCCTGTCAGCCCATAGATGGCTACCGGATAGCGGTGGCAGTGAGTCAATCCTGATTAAGTAGCGCTTCAAACTGTTCAATCGGCACGGGCTTACTAAACAGATACCCTTGGTAGTGAATACATCCCGCATTATGGAGAATTTTTCGTTGCTCTTCCGTCTCAACCCCTTCGGCAATGACATCCAGTCCAAGGCTTTGTGCCATTGCAATAATCGTACTCACAATAGCTTTATCGCTGCTGTCGACCGCAATATCGCGCACAAACGACTGATCGATTTTGAGCTGGTCGAGCGGCAGCCGCTTGAGGTATTGCAAGGAGGAATAGCCTGTGCCGAAGTCGTCCAACGAAAACAGGACACCGATTTTTTTCAGGGTGCCCATAATGACAATAATCTCTTCAATGTTCTCAAACAACATGCTTTCAGTAATTTCCAGCTTAAGCAAGCTCGGTTTGATGGCGTGCCTTTGAACGAGAGATTGAACTTGTGCCGCGAAATTAATTTGGCGGAATTGCTTAGCACTTACGTTTACTGACAAAACGAGATCGCGGGTTAGCGTACCCGGCTCCCAATCTTTGAGCTGGATGCAAGCCGTTTCAAGCACCCATTGTCCGATGGGCAGTATTAACCCGGTCTCTTCTGCCAACGGGATGAACTGGGCCGGCGACACAAATCCGCGTTCATGATGCTTCCAGCGTATCAACGCCTCCGCGCCTAAAAATCGACCTGAATCATCCACCTGAATCTGGTAATACAACTCGAATTGAAGCTGTTCGATTGCAATGCGTAACGCACTCTCGAGCGATGCTCGTACGCAGATATTTGCCAGCATCTCAGGGGCGAAGAACCGCAAGCTGTTGCGACCCGATTTTTTGGCTTGGTACATGGCGATGTCGGCCTGTTTTAAAATTTCATCCATCGACTGAGACTGCTTGTTGAACAGCGTCGCGCCTATGCTGGGCGTATTCAGGTATTCCTGATTTTCCAGCCTATATACTTGATTGAGCGTCAATAAAATATTATGGCCAACCAACCTAGTCTGCTCGGCCGCTTCCAAGGTTTCATTGCTCAATTCTTCCAGTATCACCACAAACTCGTCTCCGCCCAGACGCGCCACCGTATCGCCCTGGCGCAAGCAGGACTCAAGTCGCTTTGCGACCTGTTGCAGCAGTATGTCGCCGATATCGTGCCCCAGCGTATCATTGATTACCTTGAAGTTATCAAGATCGATAAACAGCAATGCGCCGGACAGGTCGCTACGCTTAATGGACGACATCGCCTGATGCAATCTATCCTGCAAAAGTCGTCGATTAGGCAGACGAGTGAGCGGGTCGTAGAAAGCGAGATGCTTGATTTGATCCTCTGCCGCCTTGATCAGACTATTGTCAGAAATCGTTGAAACATAATTGGTGACAACCCCGTTTGCGTTCTTGACGGCCGTGATCGCGAGTTGTTCAGGATAAATTTCTCCACCCTTGCGCCTGTTCCAAACCTCGCCACGCCATTCCCCCGTGCTGTTAAGATTTTCCCACATTGCGGCATAGAAGCTCGCATCATGGCGTCCCGACTGAAGCACGCGCGCGTTTTTTCCGACAACATCTTCAGCCGTGTATCCGGTGATATAGGAAAAAGCACGATTCACTCTCAGGATGGTGCCATTTGCATCCGTGACACTCATCCCCTCCTGAGATTCGAAAGCGGCGGCGGCAATGCGCAGTTCAGATTCAGCACGGATATGCTCGCATTGATTTCAATATCAAGCGTTTCCTTAATTTTATCTGCACTCGTACCATCCGCAAGCAGTTGCAATCCTTTGCGCATGAATGGCAAATCGATATCCTGAGCATTAACTTCCAATTGAACCAAACCGAGTTTTCTGGCGGTTGTTCCCCACTCAGTGATTTGCTCTATCAATTCATGGCTGACATATCGAGGCGGGAAAAACACCCATGTCAACATGCCTAAGCCAGTCCAAAATGTTTTAAACGGCGTTTGTAGCATAACAGCCCCAAACGTACCGCCGAGCACGAGTATAAATGAGGCAGTCTGAACAAATGAACTGATCCTCCCACCCTCGAGCAGAACTCCTATCACTATGCACATTAGCGCGAGTGGTAAACCAAATATGCTATTAAAGTCAAATCGTTGCATGACATTCTTTCGAGAATAAAATTGAAATTCTTGCCTTGATCATTCGCTTTGGGTTACCAGCTATTGCCGCTGCGCCAAGACTAACCATCCGCAGCACTAGGACAATGATTGCGAGATATATCAGATTTTCCCTACTTAGGCTAGTGATTTTAAAATCGGTCGGAATTGGAATATCTATTTTCAGGATTAAATATTATTCATGCCAAATTAATGCCGATGTAGTCATGCCCGCCTCCGTTCAGAAAGCGCATTATTGCAGATAAAGCAAGCTGAAAAAATACCGGCCCAACCTAAGAATATCACTAGATAAAATCAGTACTCTCTAATAGCGTAATCCTGCGTAATCTGTGCATAATGTAAAGTGAGCTTGAACACTGGCTCAACTTGACTTTTAACAATTTCACCTCAAATTTGACCACGATCATTCATGAATAAAGCCCGGCTCACAGGCACTGAAGCGCCCCTGAAAATCTCTCAGAAACAAACAACACCACGCCTGACAGCGGAACTGACGCGCGGCTCACCGGGCTCGCCTAAACTTCATCAGTTGCTGACAGACGCCACACATCGACAGACGCAGCTACCTCCCAGCGTTAACAAGCAGGCTTGACCTGATTGCTTGAGCAAATCCACATGCCATCAATCAACCTTAAAGACAAAAAAAGATCCGTACTCTTTCACCTGCTCATCTGGTTTGTGCCGTTAGCATTGCTTGTCATCCTATCGGCGGTGTATTTTTATAAAGCAGAAGGACAGAGAGAGTTTATTGCTCACAGCCTCACTGAAAATGCAAAAATCGCACTCGCTAAAGGGGCCGTTGAGCAAACTTTGGAAGGGATATATAGCGATACCTATCTCGTCGCACAAAACCTGACCTTACAAGAACTCGCAACGAACACGTCATCTGATTTAATGTGGCGTTTTTTGCATGATTTGCGTCTTATTTCACAAAGCCGCAAACATTACGATGAGATCAGCTGGATAGACGAAGCCGGCATGGAGCGGGCACGTGTTCATTTCAACGGTAATCATACCAACCTCATCCCCGTTGAAAAACTGACCAATAAATCCACGACCGACTACTATACCCAGGCGCTCAAACTTAACGCCGGCGAAATCTACGTCTCCCCCCAAGACTTCAATGCAGAGCCGGCAGAATTTTCACACGGACACATACTGCGCATCGCAACGCCGGTAGTCGACACCAATGGCGATAAACACGGCGTGATCGTATTCAACTGTCTGAGCGAGCACATGATCCAGAAATTTAATACCTCAACCCTAGCAGGCGATGACCACGCCATGCTGGTCAACCGGGACGGGTATTATCTGGAAAAATCACCGGCGATCGATGCGAGTCAGACCTCTAATATGCGATCAATGGCGAACACCGCAGTATGGCAACACATCATCGGCACCCCTCAGGGCCAGTTTATGGCGGCGGACGGATTATGGACATTCGAGACAGTTTATCCTGCCGGCATCAACCCAATCAAACGCGTGGCCTATACGGCTGATTTCAGCCCGACGCAAAACCTTGAATGGAAAGTGGTCAGGCATATCGCCCCAGACCAGCTATTTTCACGCACACGTGCACTAAAAACGGGGCTGATCGAAGGGAGCGCACTCCTGCTCGCCTTAATATTTTTTTCCAGCCTAAAACATGCTCGAAATCATGTCAGAGTGAAATTAGCCGAAACGGATCTACGTATCGCCGCGACCGCTTTTGAATCTGAAGAAGCCATGATCATCACCGATGCCAATGGGGTAATCCTGAAAGTAAATCAGGTGTTTACCGACACCACCGGATACACGAGCGAAGAAGTCGTGGGGCAAAATCCCCGCCTGCTCAAAACGGATCAGCACAGTTTGGAATTTTACGACCAGATGTGGCGGGCTATTAAGCAGGCCGGTAAGTGGCAGGGAGAGATTTGGGATAAACGCAAGAACGGCGAAATTTATCCTAAATTGCTCAATATCTACGCGGTTAAAGGTAAAAACGGTGTTGTCACCCATTACGTCGGGTCTTATACAGATCTGACTGAACGCAAAATGGCCGAAGAAAAAATCATCAGCCTGGCGTTCTACGACACGCTCACAGGCTTACCCAACCGCCGACTGCTGCTCGACAAACTCAATTACGCGCTGGCCTCCGGTCTGCGCACCGGAAAAAATGGCGCACTGCTCTTCATTGATCTGGATAATTTCAAAACCCTGAACGATACGCTAGGACACGATATAGGCGATTTACTGCTCAAACAGGTCGCGCATCGTTTGAAATCCTGCGTACGAGAAATCGATACCGTGGCCCGCATCGGTGGCGATGAATTTGTTGTCATGCTAGAAGACCTGAACAGCGAATCGACTGAAGCTGCTGCGCAAACCGAAGCCATCGGGGAAAAAATATTGGACGCGTTAAGGACGCCGTACCAGTTGCTCACACACGAATTTTACAGTTCGGTAAGCATCGGCATCACCCTGTTTAGCAACGATGGCCAGTCGCAGGAAGAACCGTTAAAACAGGCGGATATTGCGATGTATCAAGCCAAAAAATCAGGGCGCAACAAGCTCAGATTCTTCGATCAGCATATGCAAGACGCCATCAGTTCGCGTGCCAATCTTGAGGCGGAACTGCGCAAAGCGCTTGAAAATGAGCAGTTACAATTGCACTACCAGATTCAAATAGACAGCGCGCACCAGGCTATCGGGGCCGAAGTATTGCTGCGCTGGATTCATCCGGTGAAAGGCATCATTTCACCTGCGCAATTCGTGCCCATTGCCGAGGAAACCGGTTTGATTTTACCCATCGGTTTATGGGTACTTGAAACGGCCTGCGCGCAATTGAAAAAATGGCAGAATCAAGCTGCGACCGCTCACCTGATACTGGCCATCAACGTCAGCGCCCGTCAGTTCCACCAGAGCGGTTTTGCCACAGAAGTGCAATCCGTCATCCTAAAATACAACATCAATCCGGCGTTGTTAAAGCTTGAACTGACCGAAGGTATGCTGCTCAACAATCTGGACGATACGATAGACACCATGCGCAGTTTGCAGGCGTTCGGCGTGCAGTTTTCCCTGGATGACTTCGGTACAGGTTACTCATCACTGCAATATTTAAAGCGCCTGCCGCTCGCGCAACTGAAGATCGATCAATCCTTCGTGCGCGACCTGGCAACCGACCACAGCGATCAGGCCATCGTGCGCACCATTATTGCAATGGCGCACAGCCTGAGTCTGAATGTGATTGCCGAAGGCGTAGAAACCGAAATTCAACGGCAAATCCTGCTGGATAACGATTGCTCACACTATCAAGGCTATTTATTTGGCAAGCCGGTGCCCGTTGAAGCGTTTGAGGCATTGATCATAAGCCAGTCCAACGCCCCTCGCATTTAACGGTTCTCAAATAAACAGTTGATGTTGAATCGAGTAGCGCACCAGTTCGACGACATTATTCAATCTCAACTTCTTGAGCAAATTGATTTTATGCGCACTGACTGTTCTATCACTGATAAATAATTGACGTGAAATATCGTCATTACTGAGTCCTTCCACAAGCAACCGGAAAATCTCCTGCTCCCTGCCGGACAACCCCGCCAATGATGGATTAGATTCTGGCATCGAACTCGCATAAGCGAGCTCTTCTGCCATTAAGGGCGTGAGATACTTACCTGTCTCGACAATTTTATGAATCGCGTCCAGCAGTGTTTTCGGCGAACAATCTTTGCAAATATACCCTGAGGCACCGGCCTGAATCGCACGCGAGACCACTTTAACTTCGTCATGTGCCGTGAGTATCAGTATCAGCAAATCGGGATAATTCCGTTTGATGCGCTCAATCAACAGTGCGCCGTTCTCGCCCGGCATATCAAGATCCAACAACACTAAGTCGACCGGTGTCGTTTGCAACATAAGCATCAATTCTTCACCGTTGGCCGCTTCCCCCACGACCTCGATGCCCGGCGCGCCTTCGAAAAGCTGCAACAACCCGGCCCGAACCAGTTCATGATCATCCGTTACAATTAAGCGCACTTGCATAGATTCCCGCCTCAAGTTACCCGCAGGCGCCATTATTTCATGAAACTTACACCTATAGTGCTATGAATGTTTCAGTCGGCATCAAATCGGCTATTATCCGAAGGTAAAGTTTAAATTGCGATGTCTTTGCACAGCAAAATTTAAGCCGTGTCTAGTCAACCATGAGAAATGACTCATCCGTTTCTCATTACAATCCAGCGGAGTCGTTTATGCCTTACCCGAACAGCAGTTTAGCCAACAACCCCTCACTCTACGGATTACGGATTCTACTCGCAGAAGACCATGTATTTAACCAAGACGTGATCACCGACATCCTCAACACTGCAGGAGCCGCTGTCTGTCTCGCGCAAAATGGACAGGAGGCGCTCGATTTATTGCGACAAGCGCCGTTTGACTGCCTGTTGCTGGATATCCAAATGCCTGTGATGGATGGTTTTCAGACGATAGCGCAAATCCGTGCCGACCCGATGTTAGCTAACATGGCCGTGATAGCGATGACGGCCAATGCCTCTGAAGAGGAACGCTGCCGATCTGCCGGCATGGATGATTTTATCGAAAAGCCCTTCGAGCCTGCCCGTCTGCATAGAATGATCGCCGGCTTATCGCCAATCACGGCGGCGCACACGCTGGTACCAAAAAAGGCCATCGACCTGTCTGTGCTAGCGAACTGGATAGGCGATGACCCATTAAAATTACGCCCCTTTGCCGAAAAATTTTTAAATTCTGCGCGTCAGGATCTCATCGAAATCGACGCTGCACTCCACAACGAAGATTTTTCAGCACTCGCAACCTTAGCGCATCACCTCAGTTCGCCAGCCAGAATGGTCGGTGCGAGCCCCTTTTTTGACTTATGCCGTGCATTGGAAAAAAATTCGCTGACGACGCGCGATATCACCGTTGCTCATAACCTGATTCGCCAGATGCACGTTGCGCTGGATCACATCACACAGATCATCCGTCAGGAATTAGCGTGAGCGACCGTTAATCGCCCCTTCATTTCCTGATAAACTCAATTGAGCACTATCTGCCGGGCACACTCAGCTAGTTCATCCGGCGTCATAAAACCTGAATAAAATTGCAGCGGCCTGCCCATTCGAACGGCTTTATCCTGCCAGAGTGGATTGTAGGGCAGCAAAGTGACCTGTTGAATATCGTGAGTTCGTAAAAACTCACCAATTGCGGCAAGATTATCCGCTGTCGCGGTGATATTGGGCACCAGCGGCACTCTGACGACGACAGGCACGGCACTTTCCTGTTTTAAACGCAGCAAATTAGCAAGAATAGGACGATTTGACTGCCCCGTGAGCCGCAGATGCCCTGCGTCATCCATGATTTTCACATCGAAGTAAATGCGATCCAGATAAGGCAACAGGTAGTGCTCGAAGTGCGCGTAGTTGAAAAAACCGCAGGTCTCAATCGCCGTGTTGATGCCGTCGTTTTTAAGACTGCTCAGAAATGCACCGACAAATCGCATCTGATAAGTAGGCTCGCCGCCGGAAACCGTCACGCCGCCGCCGGTTGAATCAAAAAATGGACGGTCGATCAAGACGCGATAGCGTAATTCTTCCAGCGTATAGCAGCGTGAGCCGCCGGGCATGCACTGATGTTCCCCGCGCGCCTGACCTTCCGGATTCTGGCACCAGATGCAGGCTAGCGGACACCCCTGAAAAAATACCGTGGTACGAATACCGGGGCCGTCTTCGCTGCAATCGCGCTTGATGTCAAATACCCGGCCCTGCAAGGCGTTCAATGCGCGATCAGGCGCTGCACATCGGCTGCGATGGCGCCCAGCTTGAACAGATGCCCGACATTGCCCGTGAGTTGCACCTGATTTTTCAGCAGCAGCCCGACAATATCGACATTAGCCTGCCCGATCAGACCGAGGATGGTTTCACTGTCCCGAAAATTAATCACCAGATCAACCTCGCGCGCCTTAACATCGGCCTCATCCTCATCGAGCACGGAGGTTTGCACCACGGCAAACGGATCAAGACACGCGCCCCAAGGCATATTGCGATACAGACGCTCAGGGCGCGGACAAAATTTCAGCAGCACATTCATATTGTCCCCTGCCTGCCGCGTGCGTATCATAAATCGCCCCTGATAATAACGCACCCCGCCAGCCACCATCGGATCAGTAATCTCAAAATTATCTGCAAAAAAGGCTTGCGCGCGCCGCGACTGAGCTTCATCGAGCAAGCCGTCGCGCAAAATAAAACTGAATCCTAACCGCAACGCCAGCGCCATGCCTTCGGCGACCATGCGCCCGCCGGTTTGTGAGAGCATCCCCTTCAAGCGTGCATCGCCTTGCATACCGGAATTAAGGGTGTGAAAAATTCCGGGGGTCAGCTGAGGAAAACCGGCATGCATGTGCGACTCCTTAAAATTGAAGCGACAGACTATGAGCGGCATGCTGCTCGGTGCCGTCCTGCAAGGCGAAATTAGCCCGCGCGATGATTTCCGTGCGCATCTGCGGACTCAAGGTGACGAAATATGCCGAGTAACCGGCCACGCGGATCATCAGGTCTTTGTAGGGCGCCCGTGCCGCCAAAGCGCCTTCGCCTTCCATTGAGGCGGCCTTGTCCGCCGCCACCAGTTCGCCAATGGAGGAGACGCACAGTTGCACCAACACCCCGTTGTGATCGGTGAAGGTTTTCATGTAGCGCGCAAACAGTTCGATGTCCGCTGACCGATCGGCCTCTCCGCGCGTCGTCAGACTCAGGTTGTAGGTGTAGCCGTTTTTAACCGCATCGCTGTCAACTGCCGCGACAGACAGCATGTGATCAAGCGCCATGACAGGCGAACCATCACGCTTGACGATCCCGGGACAGGGCGTGATGCCTGAGGCAAATGCCTGCCCTGCGCGCCTCAAGTTTGGCGTCGCCTGTGTCAACATGCCGAAACCGGCATGATTGGTCATCGACCAGTAGCCCGTCAGATAGCGCCCGCCCCGGTGAGTTCGATATGAATAGAACACCTCATGGATCATGCGGGTCAATTCCCTGGAATACTTTACCGCCAGACTGTTATCGTAAATACCCTGTTCGGCAACACCGGCGCCGTAATGCGCGGTATGCTTGATCGCCTGGCTAATTTCCGCCAGACGCTCAGCGCTAAGTATCGGCAGTGAAAGGGCCGTGTCAGGATGAAACCAGCGGCGCATTTTCTCAAGATAATTTGCCCAGTCGTGCGACTCACGGCCCGTGTTGACAAGTGAAAAATCCGACGCCATCGCAGACAGCAACTCGGCAGCGCTCACTTTGCCGCTAAACACCAGTTCATCCAGAATACAGAACGTATCGATGACATCGGCTAAACCAATGATAGCCACGCCGGCTGAATTGTATTTCGCACCACCTGCGGCCACGTCGCGAAATTTTGCGCCCTGCTCGCCCGGCAGATTGGCAGGGCCCGTGAACAGACCTGACAAAAACGGCGATGCGCGCTCCCTTGCCATAAACCTGCCCAGATAATTATTGTTCTGTACCGCATGCTTCGCCATCTGATTTAACTGAAAGCGAAAGGCGCTGACAAATTCCGCCATACAGCTCATCTCAGTCAACGGAGCTGACGTGTAGCTCAGTTGACCATTGAACAAATCAGGATCCGCCGCCCCCGTCCCGTCGGAGCGATGTTTGCCGCCGAACAACGCCAACTCGAGTACCGCTGGCAATACGAGCAGGGTTGAACCTGAATTGCCGTAATGCTTGCCCGGCGCGTTCTGCTCGATGCAACCAATCGACGCATAATCACAAGCATCCTGCATCGCCTCTTCGGCACTTACCCCGGTATGGTCAGCATAATAAGCGGCCATGCTCCTGATGACCGGAATATCGCCATGCAGTGCAGGGGTTGCGCGCGTTGCGATATTGACCTGGCAAATGCGCCTAAGATAGGCATCCATGACCTGAACCGTCAAGGGATTCCCGTGCGCATCCCGGTGATGCACCTCTGCGTGATAGCGGGCGTGCACGTTGGGATCGCGAATGCTCAGCAGCTCCGTCGCCTTCAAGATGATGTAAGTCATGTCGTTGACCGCATCGACGACGCGGCCGTTTTCGTATCGAGTGCCGCCCACGGTGAGCGCCTGATTCGAACCGCTACCGGCAAACAAGGTCTCCGACCCTGACGTTGACAGCGGCACATGATCCGAGCAGCGCAAAAAGAAATGACAGACTAATTCGACCGCATGCCGGGTATAGGACGCCCTTGCCTCATCGCTGCCTAGTTTTTGCCACTCCCTTATGTAATAAGGATTGAGCAGCTGATCTAAGCGGCCTAATGAGAGCCCGAAATTGGTATTTTCCTGCAACAGTAAATGGTAGCAAATCCAGATTGCAGACAGCGCTTCGTGCAGGGTATCGGCAGGCTGTGCCGGCACTTTTCGGCAGATGCGTGCGAGCTCCGCGTTTCCGGCCGCTTCAGCCGCCTCCGCCAGATGCTCCGCATAGGTGATCGCGCCTTCAAAGGTACCGATGACGCCTGCCAGAAACTGCCGTGACGGCTCATTATCGGCCAGCAAAAGATCGCGCCCCATCTGCGCTGCCAGCGCCTCAAGGCCATACTTTAATAATCTGTCCCAGTCAGGCACGGTGTGCGAGACGCAGGTGGATTTGTCCGACAAATAAAACGCCACCCGCTCCATCAGTTCCTGACACTTAGGCGTTTCCCCCGCCATTTTTTTAAGGGCAGGGTCGATGGCATCGCCGTTCACTTCATCATTGCAGGGATATTCTCCGGTGTCGTACGCCGCCGCCCGCGCCGCTTCCTGAACGGGCAACTGCCGGTCCAGCCAGAACGGAAAAATTTCCTTATTTAACCGTTGCGCTACGTCAGGACGGATGTTGAACGGATTTTGCCGGCGGGTTGCTATTGAATTGAGTTCTGGCCAAATGCAGTAACCGATGGTATCCATATAGATGACAGGCCCCACAAAACTGCTGGTGGTCTGCCCGGGCAAAAAATCGGCGGCGCGTACCAGTGCCTTTTTATGTTCAAACACATGACGCACGGCGCGTGCTCGGCGCACTTCAGGCGGCAGGCTTTGCGCCTCAGGGGTGCGCAAATAGCCGGTCAAAAGACGCGGCAACTCATCACATATTTCCGGCACTTCATCGAACAGGCGATTGCGCCAGGCCTTGACCACCGGAAAATCACTGAGCGAGAGGCGGCTTAACGATAAATCGGACAGCGTTTTGACCTGATTAAAATCTGAATTTTCAATAGGGAATACGCCAACGGCCCCTTCTCCTCCCTGACTCTTGCAACCCGTTCCCGTCGTTTGCATATGCCCCCCCCGATTAGACTTACCTGCACGCGTTGCGAATCTTAATTCTTACTGACAATGCGTCAATATGCCAAAAGGTCTATGCAATTTAGACTATTGCAATAATAATATTACCGTATATACTATTAATCATTGCAACATACGACATTAAAAGGAGAACATCATGGACCAGCAATTTTCACCCGGCCTGCTCTATGCGGTCGCACCTGAAGACTTAAGAGAACTGCATTTGCAGGATGAATCTGCAACCGTCGAATGGGAAGAATCAGAATCGACGATCAACGCACTCACTCATGCGGTATGCGATTTCTTTCATAAAACAGCAAAATAAGGCTTGAGGGCAAGGCTGAACGCTGTGATATGCTCATCCACATGAAAAATATCTCAGATCACTTAGCCTCACTCTCCCTCACCGCCTGGGTTGGCAGCCTGTGGGCCATCGGCTATCTTGCCGTGCCGGTTCTGTTTCACGCGCAACCCGACCGGCAGCTGGCCGGTATGCTGGCAGGACAGATGTTTACCGCCTCAGGCTATCTCGGGCTTATTTTCGGCAGCTATTTGTTATTCTATTTTTCCCGTCAGTTTGGCCGCCTGCGTGAGCCGAAGATATGGATCGTCGCCGTCATGCTGCTCCTGACGCTGATCATTCAGTTTGGCATTCAGCCTGTGATGAGCGATTTAAAGTTACAGGCCGCACCGATGAATGTGATGGACAGCGCTTATGCCGGGCGCTTTAAATTGCTGCACGGCCTCTCAAGCATCGCCTATCTGATAGAGAGCCTGCTCGGCCTGCTGCTGGTCATTAAGGGCTGCCGGCCTAACCACGCCGCGCCTGAACAATGAATACGCCTATGCCGGTTATTTTCGTCTCACACGGCGCACCGGATGCCCTGTTAAAATCGGCCGATACGCGCGCCTGCTGGCGCAGTCTGGGTGAGCGCATTGCAAAACCGGTGTCGATACTGGTGATTTCCGCACACTGGGAAGCGTCTGTTGCCACGGTCAGTCAGGCCGCGCAGCCCGACACCCTGCACGACTTTTCGGGGTTTTCCCCTGAACTTTACCAGATACAGTATCCCGCACCGGGCGCACCTGTTCTGGCCGAACAGGTTGTCGCACTGCTATCGGCCGCCGGCATCGACATAAAACGGCATCCCGATCGCGGGCTCGACCATGGCGCCTGGGTGCCGCTGTCGGTGATGTATCCCGATGCGGATGTGCCGGTCACACAACTCTCGCTGGTCGCACATGAGAGCCCCGAGGCGCATAGTGCGATCGGACGCGCCTTAGCGCCGCTGCGTGATGCGGGTGTGCTGATCGTCGCCTCAGGTTCGATCACGCATAATTTTTCCTGGCTCGACTGGCATGCCTCAGAGCAAAAGACGCCGGATCACCGGGCGAGCACATTTGCCGACTGGGTCGCTAACCACATCTGCGATCAGGCGGCACTGCTCAACTATCGCAGCGTGCCCTATGGTGCAGAGGCACACCCGCACGACGATCATATTCTGCCGCTCTTCGTCGCCTTAGGTGCGGCACATGGCGATACGCCGACACGTTATCAGCCTAACTTTACCTATGGCAGCTTATCCATGGATGCGTATTTTTGGCCGTGAAACTAACCCCCGTCACCGGATAAACAACATTGAGGCGGATTATTTATCCGCTTATATCGCGTGGCCCGTGGTAATAAAGGTCAGTGCATGATTGCCGCTTCTGATTTCGGCGTGCACGGCCTGCACCATAGGCGGATTGGTCGCAACCGCCGCATCCCATTGAATGACGAAGTTCGCCCCCGAGCCGCCTTCAGACTCCTTGCGTTCGACAAACAGCTCTATGGTGCCCATCGGCTTGATCACGGCAGGTTTGCTCAGATACTCGTTAAGCAAGCGGCCTTCCGTGTTGTAATACCGCGCCGAAATAATTCTGACCGGAGTTTTAAGGCTGGTATTGCGCAGGCTGACCAGCGCTGACAACTGAACTTTTAGCGGTGCCCCGTCAGTGCCCATGCGGTCACCGTGCCAGATATGCGAATAGACCGGCAAATACAAAGTTTGACCGGCAGAGAGTTCATCGGCCAACGCCGCGCCGGATAAAACCAGCAACAGCCACGCATACCCGTAATTTTTCATTTCATTTTCTCCCGTGATGATTCATCTGAACGCTACTCCCAATGCCGCACGATCAACTGCAGGGTTTGCGCGCCCTTATATTCATTGATGCTCAAACTGTACACGGCGTGTATGAATTCCGGCAGCGGCTCGTTATGCCCGAACAAGATCGCGTCGATCGTTTTCCCCTCATCGGTGGCCAGTTGCAGCTTCAGGTGCTTTTCGCCGACTATGCGCTGATTTATCACCTCGAAGTCGTCGTCAAATTGAGGCGCAGGAAAGCCCTGACCCCAGACCTGCTCATCCAAAAGTTTCGCAGCCGCCAGCGTCATGCCCGATGAATCGAGCGGCCCGTCCGTTTCGATGCGCTGCAATAAGTCGTTCGGCGTGAGCAACTCGCAGGCGACCTGCTCGAAAGCCGCGACAAAGTCGTCAAAGTCATCCGCATCGATAGAGAGGCCGGCGGCCATGGCATGACCGCCAAATTTCTTGATCAGTAAAGGTGAGCGCTTGCTGACAAGGTCTAGCGCGTCGCGCAAATGCAGTCCTGCGATGGAGCGCCCCGAGCCTTTAAGCTCCCCGTTATTCGCGCGGGCAAAGGCGATGACCGGCCGGTGAAATTTATCCTTCAGACGCGAGGCCAGAATCCCGATCACCCCCTGATGCCAGGTCTCATCAAATAAAGTCAGGCTGAAATTATCCTGCGGATTGACCGTATCGAGCACCGCCAGCGCGCCTTCCTGCATGTCCGTCTCGATGCTGCGCCGTTCGCGGTTGAGCGTATCGAGTTGTGTGGCAATCTCCAACGCGACCGACTCGTCATCGGTGAGTAAACCGTTGATCCCCAGACTCATGTCATCGAGCCGCCCCGCCGCATTAAGTCTCGGGCCTACGGTAAATCCAAGATCGAGGCTGACAATTTTATCGGGGGATTTTTTGGATACCTGCAGCAGCGCATTGATGCCTTTGCAGGCGCGCCCGGCACGAATGCGCAACAGCCCCTGCTGCACCAAAATCCGATTATTCTGATCGAGCCTGACCACATCGGCGACCGTGCCCAGCGCGACCAAGTCGAGCAGTTCGGGCAATGTCCGTCCCTGCGCCTCCGTCAGTTGCCCGCGATTGCGCAATTCGGCGCGCAAGGCCAGCAACACATAGAACATCACACCCACGCCTGCCAGATGCTTGCTGGGAAAATCGCAGCCTGGCTGATTAGGGTTCACGATGCAGGCAGCATCGGGGAGCGCATCGCCCGGCAAGTGATGGTCGGTCACGAACACCTGCATGCCTAAACGGTTAGCTTCGGCCACACCGTCTACGCTGGCGATGCCGTTATCGACCGTAAGCAGAATGTCGGGGTGCTGTTGCAACACGCGACTGGCGGGGACTCCGCCAGCCGATTGCGGGAGCAACTGCTTTGCCGCAACGCTTCCTGAGATAGGTTCTTCACAACCGTATCGGAGCGGCAATTCATGGGCGAGGCGGACAATCTCCGGTGTGAGGCCATAGCCGTATTCGAAACGGTTCGGCACGATAAAATCGATTTTCGCGCCAAACGCGCGCAGCCCGCGCACAGCAACCGCACAGGCCGTTGCGCCATCGCAGTCATAATCGGCAATGACTAATAGTTTTTTTTGCGCCGCAATCGCATCGGCTAGCATGACGGCCATTGTTTTGGCATTTTTCAAATGTTCGAACGAGACTAGGTGCGCGAAAGTCGCGTCAAGCTGGGCTTTATTTTCGATGCCGCGCGCTGCAAAAATTTTCGCCATTGCAGGCGAATAGCCGTCATCGGTCAAATGCTCAAACGCGATTGCCGGAATTTCCCGTGGGGTGATTTGTGTCATGGTGTGCCAAATACGCTGAAGTTGATTCAAGTTTAACACCCGCCTGCATCAAAATATCGCATTTCTGCCCGGATGGCGTCGCTACGAACTCGTTTTTTTCGGTCAGGTGCGCTAAAATCATCATACTTTTTTAAGTCGGATCGATATCGTGGCGCTAATAGTACAAAAGTACGGTGGTACATCAGTCGGCAGCACAGAGCGCATCAAGAATGTCGCGCGGCGCGTCGCAAAATTCAAGGCAAAAGGTCATCAGGTGGTCGTTGTGCTCTCCGCGATGAGCGGAGAGACCAATCGACTGATCGGTCTGGCGCGTGAAATTCAGGCCAATCCGGATCCTCGCGAGCTGGATGTCATTATTTCCACCGGAGAACAGGTCACGATCGGCCTGCTCACAATGGCACTCAAGGAACTGGGCGTCAACGCGAAGAGCTACACCGGTGCTCAGGTCAAAATTTTGACGGACGATGCATACACCAAGGCGCGCATCGTCAGCATTGATGAGCAAAGCATACGCGCGGATCTGGCCAATGACTGTGTCGTGGTCGTTGCAGGCTTCCAGGGCATGGACAAGGACGGCAATATCACGACCTTGGGACGCGGCGGTTCAGACACCACCGGGGTTGCGATTGCTGCAGCCTTGAAGGCTGACGAATGCCAGATTTATACTGATGTGGACGGCGTATACACCACCGACCCGCGCATGGTTCCCGAAGCGCGTCGCCTGAAAAGCATCACATTCGAGGAAATGCTCGAGATGGCAAGCTTAGGTTCCAAAGTGTTGCAGATCCGCTCGGTCGAATTTGCGGGTAAATACAAGGTCAAGCTACGCGTGTTATCGAGCTTCGAAGAAGAAGGCGAAGGCACACTGATTACTTTTGAGGATGAAGACAAAATGGAACAAGCCATTATTTCCGGTATCGCATTTAACCGCGATGAAGCCAAAGTTAACGTACTGGGCGTACCGGATAAGCCTGGCATTGCCTACCAGATTTTAGGCCCCGTCTCTGACGCGAATATCGATGTGGACATGATCATCCAGAACGTCGGCGTCGATGGCACGACGGATTTCTCTTTCACCGTGCATCGCAATGAATTTACCAAAACGATGGATATCCTCAACAATGAGGTGCTACCGCACATCGGCGCGCGAAAAGTGATCGGCGACAACAAGGCCGCCAAGGTATCGGTCGTCGGCGTCGGTATGCGCTCTCACGTAGGGATCGCCAGCAAGATGTTCCGCACACTGGCCGAAGAAGGAATTAACATTCAAATGATCTCAACTTCCGAAATCAAGATCTCGGTTGTGATCGACGAGAAGTATCTGGAACTGGCTGTGCGTGTATTGCACAAGGCCTTCGACCTTGATCAGGAAATTGCATAATTAAATTGACAGGATCGCGATAAGTCCATACAATGCGCGGCTTCGGAGAGGTGGCCGAGTGGTCGAAGGCACTCCCCTGCTAAGGGAGCATCCGGGGATAACCTGGATCGAGGGTTCGAATCCCTCCTTCTCCGCCAGTAGTAGAAGTTTAGAGGTTAGTGTTTTAACCTCATGTTTGCGCCCGTAGCTCAGCTGGATAGAGTACTTGGCTACGAACCAAGGGGTCGGGCGTTCGAATCGCTCCGGGCGCACCATATCGGTATAAAACTAGGCACTTGATTTTTCAAGCTGCCTTTTTTTATTTGTTGCATCGTTTCAGCCAACGCCACATAACTGCCTTTGATGGTCGCGGTTTTTTCTTCCACCACGATTTCATCCACCAGCGCATTCAGATAGCTTTTAGCCAGCGGTGAACCCTTCGCCAGCAGCTTTTCCCGCAATACCTTCCCGAATACGTCTACCTGACTCGCTTTCAAGTAATCACCTGCCGGTATCGCAGTATCGCGACGAACTCCCGCCAATTCAATAAATATTGCCTCGCGGGAAGTTTTTAACTGCTGGCAACGACGTTGCGTTGTCTCATCCAATTCAACAATGCCGGTTTCAATCGCATCAAGCAGGCGTTGCTGACGTTTTTCAACATCCCTCATCTGCGAATTTAATTTTCCGATCTGCTCCTGCTGACCATTCTCCGATGACTGAATACGTTTGCGCAGTTCCTCCATCATGATTTTCAAGCGATCTGGTGAAAAAACCTGCTCGGACAACTGACTCAAAACCAGCTCATCGAGTTTTTCCATCGGCAGATTGCCACTCGTACAGGCATGATTACCTTGGCTATGTCGGCTAGTGCATTTGTAATATTTATACTTTCCGCTTTTCCCCGTGACTAACGTCATGGCATGATCACAGACGCCGCATCTCAATAATCCTGTCAGCAGCGTCGGTGAAGAGACTCGGCGCGGCGGCACCACACCAGGAGCACGAGATTCACGCTTTAATCTGACACGCTCAAAAGTAGCGGCATCAATAATTGCAGGAATCGTTGTTTTAACCCACTCCTCCGGTGGACGTTTTTGGCCGGTCTTGGAATCGATCACATTAAAATAATAATCTCCCATGTAAAGGGTGTCAGAAAGTAGCTTGTGAGTTTTATGAACATTCCATGCACAACCGCGCATCAGCAAATTTTGGCTCGTCAAATGCTTGCCGATTTCCTTGCAGCCCATCACCCGCCCCTCAAATCCGTTCTGATATAAGTCATATACCTGACGGACGATACTGGCCTCCCCTTCATCGATTGCCAGCTTTTTCTTACTTCTCCCACGACTGGCCGATTGCTCTGTTGCCACAGACTGATAACCAAACGGCGGTTTTGCACCATTGAAATAACCTTGCCGGGCGTTTTCCTTCATTGAGCGTGATACGTGCTTAGAAATCTCTTTGGATTGATGCTCGTCAAACATGCAGATGATACGGCGCATCATTTCGCCGCCAGCGTCATCGCTGGTTGGTTGTGTGATGGATATGACCTTAACCTTGTTCTTGGCAAGCTTGCGTTCATAGACGCCAAACTCAATGCCATCCCTAAAAAATCGTGACAGGCAGTGAATGACGATAAGTTCGAATGCAGCCGGTTTCACCAGTGCATCACTGATCATTTTCTGAAACACAGGCCGCTTGTCATCAGTGGCCGATGCGCCAGGCTCCACATACTCATGTACGACCAGATGACCGTTCGCTGCCGCCCATTCACGAAGCTGGCGTAATTGATCGGGAATTGACAGGTCGTTGTCAGCCTGCCGTGTTGTTGATACGCGTGCGTATAGCGCTACATGCATAAAATGCTCTCCATAA
>SESD01000376.1_pt1 | contig 27704 bp, 24 predicted proteins | sample 3171411 | NCBI WGS metagenome assembly SESD01 (sample SAMN06051880, study PRJNA518727) | freshwater metagenome | biome: subpolar coniferous forest; feature: holomictic lake; material: water; isolation source: holomictic Lake 442, 16.5 m depth | place: Canada: near Kenora, Ontario | collected...
CGCAATTTGTTGGGCCACAATGCTTGCCGCTGTGTTTACTTGCGTATTAGTTACCGCTTGTTTCACAGCTAATTGCATACTTTCTTGCGTTAACGAGGTTGCTGAATTCGCTGTAGGCAGTTGGACAGATTGTCCAGCAGGTAAAGTGTCACCTAGTTTTGCACCTGACGTAATAAATTTCAGTGTATCCGTTACCGTAGATAAAATTGCCGAATCTTCAGCACTCATCATTGCTGTCGCTGTACTGTCTATCGTAGTAGGATTTGCCGAAGACGCATTAGTTGTCAAAGAAGTTTGTAACAACGTTGGCGTGTTTGCCATCTGAGTTGAATCAGTAGCAAGAGCCGTTGCCGTTGTTGCAGCAGCAAGCATTTCCGTTGTGGTTGGTGTAGTTGTTATGGCGGTAAGCAACGCAGAAGTTTGTGTTGTCAATGTGGCAGTGACATCAGTTGCTGGAGGGGCTAATAAATCAATTTGCGTATTCAACGCGGTTGAAAAACCTTCAGAAACAATTGCACCCGCCACTGTTGGTGACGTAGTCGCAGCAGCCCCATCAACAACAGGGGCGAATGTATTTATCGGTGAGGCTGTTACGGTAATCATCTTGTGACCTTTTAAATTTATTTATCGTAATGTTTAGGCTGCGTAGCCTGTCAATTTTTTACGTCCCAAACGTGAAGCGTGTTCATCCATTTCTGATTGTTCACGTTTGTCTTCGTGTTTCTGTTCGACTTTTAAAGCGGATTGCCTGACTTTTTGAATCGCTTGCGTGCTTTGGTGCATGGTTTCCCAATGCCTACGTTTTGCCTGTACATCTTGTTCGATACTTTTCAATATCCGTTCCTGACCTACAATCGCCACGTCGAGTTTGTCGATAAACGAGCGAAATTCAATCAATCGCGCTACTTTTACCCCGTCTCGAGCAAAAGCATTACATTTATCCACATAATCACTACGATAAACCGTCAAACCATCAACCTGACCTTGCATTTGGGTATGTTGTCGTTGTGTTAACCCCAAATTTTCCAACGCTTTTTGCTCTTGATTGGCTTTAATATCAACAATCACCTGTAATCGCTTTGATCTTTTCATAAGAATCTCGCTTTAACGTAAATTCAATAACAATTCTAGTTCGTGCAAACTTTGTGCAATACCAACAGATTCTTCCATATCCTGCTGCAGAAATTCCAAAATAGCGGGATATTTTTCAATCGCTTTATCAATGCGCGGATCAGAACCAGGTTGATAGGCACCTACACTAATCAAATCTTTATTTTGTTGATAAAGTGAATATAAGCGTCGTAAATCTCGCGACAATTTCAAATGGTTAGCATCAGCAATATCAGGCATTACACGACTTACCGAGGCTTCAATATCAATCGCGGGGAAATGCCCCGATTCCGCTAAACTACGCGACAAAACAATATGACCATCTAAAACGCCACGCGCTGCATCAGCGATTGGATCATTGTTATCGTCACCTTCCGCCAAAACTGTATAAAAAGCGGTAATTGAACCACCACCTTCATCGGCATTTCCAGCGCGTTCAACCAAATGCGGCAGTTTCGCAAACACCGAAGGTGGATAACCTTTCGTTGCTGGCGGTTCATCAATCGCTAAAGCAATTTCACGATGCGCTTGTGCAAATCGCGTCAACGAATCCATTAACAATAAAACATCTTTGCCTTGATCACGAAAATACTCAGCAATACTCGTCGCTAACAATGCGCCGTGAACCCGCATTAAAGGTGGGCAATCCGCAGGACTGGCAACAATTACGGCACGTTTTAAGCCTTCTTCGCCGAGAATTTTCAAAACAAATTCGTTCACCTCTCGACCACGTTCCCCCACTAACGCAACAACAACAATATCGGCGTTAGTGAATTTAGTCATCATGCCAAGCAAAATACTTTTACCTACGCCAGTTCCAGCAAATAAACCCATTCGTTGACCACGTCCAACCGCCAAAACCGAATTGATTGCCCGAACGCCGACATCTAATGGTTCACGAATTGGTTTGCGTGACAACGGATTGATTGGTGTACCCGTTAGCGATACTTGAGCTGTCGTTCTTAAAGGACCTTTGTCGTCTAAGGCGTTACCAGCACCATCTATCACGCGCCCTAATAAACCAAAACCAACTTTTGCTAAACTATTTTTTCCCATTGGAATAACGCGGCAATCGGGTTCTAGTCCATGAACTTCGGATGTTGGCATTAAAAAAACTTTTGATCCCGAAAAACCAACCACTTCCGCTTCAATCATCCGTCCATTTTTGGTTTCAATTTCACAGCGCGAACCAATTGCAGCACGGCATCCAATCGCTTCTAATGTCAAACCTACCATGCGTGATAATTTGCCTTCAACAGTCAATTCGTGTGGCACATCAACACGTTCGGTGTACGGTTTTAAACGCTCTAGCCAAACATCAGAACGGTTCGCTTTTGGAATCATTTGTCATCCTCTGGTACAAAATCTTCTCCAAACATCGTTTCTAATACCGCATTCAAACGATTTTCAACCGTGGCATCGACGTAAGAAATTTCAGTTTCGACTTTACAACCACCGCGTGTAATTGACGCATCTTCAATAATTGTCCACGCTGACGGTGATTCGCCTAAACCTAAATTGAAACTCACCAAATCTGCATCTTCGGGATTTAAATATAATTTCACGTTTTGAGATGCAATCGGCAATGCCGCTACCGCTGCTTTCACGGCAGCAGTTACTTGCCCAGAATCCAATTCAATTTCGCGATGTAAAATTTGTTTCGCAATTTTGACCGATAAATCAGCTAATGCGTGTTCAACGCTTTGATCTAAATGCTTAAATGGTGTCGCAAACGCCTCTAGCAAACTTACTAATTGCGTTGTACGCACTTCGATAAGATGCACATTTTCGTCATAACCTTTTTTAGAGCCTTCTACAAAACCTGCTTGGTAGCCTTCTTGTTTGCCTAACGCGAATCCTTCTGCTTGTGCTTGTTTTTGAATGGCTTCAATTTCTTCAACCGTCAATGTTGGTGCTGGCGGTTCTGGCTCAACAAGAATTTCTGGTTCAATAATTTCTTGTGGGCGATCGTCCTCATCAAAGTACGGTGTCGCCCACAAACGTAACGACTCTAATTCAGTTGCCGAAAAACGAGGGCGATTAGACGAGTTCATCACCACCACCACCTAAGCTAATTTCGCCTGATTCACCTAAACGTTTCGCAATAGATAAAATATCTTTTTGCGATTGTTCTACGTCGCTTAATTTCGCAGGTGGTGATGCTTCCAAATCGTCACGCAACATTTCAGCGGCACGTTTCGACATATTCGCGAAGATTTTTTCTTTAAGCGCAGGATCTACACCGCGTAATGCTAAGAGTAAGTTACCTGTTGCCACTTCGCGTAAGAGTGTTTGCATACCACGATCATCAATGTTGATAAGATCTTCAAAGGTGAACATTTTTTCTTGAATTTCTTGCGCCAATTCAGCACGTTGCTCGGTAATTTCATTCATTACCAATTCAGTCGCGCCTGTATCCATGAAGTTTAAGATACTCGCTACTGTATCAACGCCCCCTAAATTGGTAGATTTGGCATTGTCTGAACCTGTCAATTGTTTCTCCATAATTTGATCCAATTCGCGTAAGGCTTGCGGTTGAATCCCTTGCATCGTTGCAATACGCATCATCAAATCGGCTCGCATCGCTTCGCCAAAGAACATCACGACTTCCGCCGCTTGTTCAGGATCCATCAACGACAATAAAGTGGAAATAATTTGCGGATGCTCTGCGCGAATCATATCGGCAATCGAACGAGAATCCAGCCATTTAAGCTGCTCAATCCCTTTCGAGCTTCCGCCTTGAAAGATTCGATCCAAAATGCTGTTCGCTTTTTCAGAACCCAAGGCATTGACCAATACTGTGCGAATATAATCATCAGAATTCATACCCAAAGCCGTTTGTGATTTCACGTCTTTAATAAATTCTTCCAATATCTCTTCAATCAAAGCTACGTTTATGTCTCCCACATTTGCCATCGAAGCGCAGACTGACTGCACTTCGCGAGGGTTCATTTGCTTCAAAACAAAAGCAGCTTTGTCCATTCCGACCGAAAGCAATAGCACTGCTGCTTTATCGGCATACTTAATTAAAATTTTATCCGCTGATGACATCTCTTTTCACCCATGTTTTCAATACTTGAGCCACGACTTTCGGATCATCATCAACTAAACGCTTCACATAATCCAAACGATTTTGATACGATTTCGGCATTTCCAATGATTCCAATAAATCATCGATTTTGTGTTGTTCATCTTCAGTAAGTGACAACGGTGTGCCGTCATTATCAAGAATAAATCCAGCAGCCAATAATGCCGCAGCACGCGCTTTTTCTTCAGCTTCAGCAATGGCGCGTTTTTCATCTTCATCTTTCGCAATCAACGCACGAATGGTCGGACGTAACACACCAAAGATGATGAACAATATAGCCAATACAGCAGCTGCTTGTTTCACTAACTCAATGAACCAAACTTCTTTCCACAATGGTAATTCAGGCGGCAAATCTAAATCTGCACCTCTGAAACTAACATTCGTCACAGTCACCGCATCACCGCGTCCACTATCAAAACCAACCGCTTGTTTGACTAAATCATTAAAACGATTCAAATCTTCTTGTGCATAAGGTTGTAATTTTGACGAACCATCGGTTTGTGCGATATGTCTGTCATCAACCACTACTGCAACGGATAAACGACGTAGTAAACCTGATGCTAATCGTGTATGCGTAATAGTTTTATCTAGCTCATAATTTCGGGTTGCTGTTTTTGACGCATAACCCTGTTTACCAGTAGCATCAGCGGCAATCGAATTAGGTTGAGCAGGTGGAATCGCTTCAATCGCTGTTCCCGCTGGTGTTGGTTGATTTGTTAATGCACCAGGAACGCCTTGAGGATTTTCTTTATTTTGCTCATCAGTCGTTTGCTCACTGCGTAAAGCAGGCAAATCAGGATTAAACATTTCCTGTGTTTTATCGGTTTCGGTGAAATCTACATCTGCCGATATTTGCACACGCATTGATTCTGCGCCAACTAATGGCGACATGATATTTTCAATCCGTCGCATCAAATGTTCTTCGATGCCTGTTTTAAATTCAAACTGACTCGCTGTCAAATTTTCGGCAGCACTTGCACGCGAATTTAACATTTGCCCTTTATAATCAACAACCGTAACGTGATCAGCATCAAGTTGTGGCACACTGGACGACACTAAATGAACAATCGCTTCGACTTGTCCTTTGTCCAACGTCCGACCTTGATATAAATGAACAATAACAGATGCACTTGGTTTTTTACGTTCACGCACAAACACTGATTGCACTGGCAATGCCAATAAAACCCGCGCATTTTTCACGCTTTGAATTGACATAATCGTGCGAGAAATCTCGCCTTCCAATGCGCGTTGGTGCCGTGATAATTCGGCTGTTTTACTCGTGCCAAAACTTTGTTCTTTGTCGAGTAATTCATAACCAAGACTGTTACTTTTTGGTAAGCCTTGAGCAGCGAGTTTGATTTTTAAATCATTCACTTTATCGGCTAACACCATAATACTGCCACCTTCTTCGATTTTGTATTTCACGCCTTGAGCGTTCAATGAATCGAGAATTTCAGCCGTATCTTTGTCATTTAATTCGGTATAAAGCCGAGCATAATTGGCATCTTGCGACCATAAAACAACCGCAATACCAATGGCTACACTTAGGGCTAAACCCAACATTATAGCTACTTGTCGCGCCATAGTTAGCTTGGCAAGTCCGCGAATTGCAGGATGACCTTCGATATTCAAACCAGATATAAATCCTTCTGAACCTGTGCCACCTGCTGTTATGTCCGCGCCACCCGTAGCTGAGAGCGGATTTGTACTATTTTGATCACTCATTGTCTAATCACAGTGGGTTGGAATTACATGGGCATGTTCATAACATCTTTATAGGCTTCAACTAATTTGTTTCTGACCTGTAACATGGCTTTAAATGAAACGTCGGCTTTTTGTGATGCCACCATCGCTTCGGCAAGATTTACATTTTTATCGCCAGCTTGGAAAGCTGCTTTCATTTGTCCCGATATTTGCTGTTTTTCATTAACATTATCGATGGCTTGCTTTAACAACGAACCAAAATCAATGCCTTCATTAGGTACTTCTGGAACTTTACTGCCAGCAGCAACTGATAAATTACGAATTTGCTCTAAGGCGGGAGCGATGCGGATGTCATTCATTTCATTCTCTCTAAATCAAGGGCGTATTAGTATTGATGTTATCAAAGCACAATTGATGCCAAGGAATAATGATTTAATCGTCAAAAATTCGGCATAAAAATCAATTTATCGTTGCAAATCAAATTTACGCAATTTTTCAACTAAAGTCGTGCGACGCATATTTAACCGTTTCGCCGCGTGCGCTACGACACCGTTGCACTCGTCTAAGGCTTGTCGAATCAAATCTAATTCCATTGTGTTTAGATATTCTTTTAAATCTATGCCTTCCTCAGGCAATTGTGTAAGTATTTCAGGGACGTATTCGTGATGACGCATTAAATCGTGCATTTCAGATGTTGTTGTTCCCGATAGGTTTTCGACAATCAGCGGACGAACTTTAATTTCATCGTCAGAAATTTCATCTTCTAAAAATAAATCGTCGATATTTATATTATCAACGCGATGTTGTTTAAATTTTTCTGGTAAATCATCCACATCGACTTGCGATTTTGGATAAATAATTGCCAATCGTTCAATCAAGTTCGCCAATTCACGCACATTGCCAGGCCATTCATAGTGCATTAACGTCGCTAACGCATTCGGAGTTAATTTTACAAAACCACGATTTCCTTGCGCCATTCGCGTAATTAAATCCTCAATTAACACAGGAATATCGTCAGTGCGGTGTTTTAACGGTGGCATTTCAATCGGGAAAACATTTAATCGATAAAATAAATCTTCTCGAAATCGATTATTCCGAATTTCTTCTTCTAAATGTCGATGTGTCGCAGCAATGACGCGCACGTCACAATGCAAGGTTTTATTACCGCCAACACGTTCAAATGTCCGCTCTTGCAACACGCGCAATAATTTAACCTGCATCGATAATGGCATATCACCAATTTCATCTAAAAATAACGTGCCACCTTCTGCCATTTCAAAGCGACCTTGGCGAGCGTTTAATGCACCTGTGAACGCACCTTTTTCATGTCCGAATAATTCACTTTCCAATAATTCAGCGGGAATTGCACCACAATTAATTGGCACAAACGGTTTTCCACTGCGTAACGACGCATCATGAAGCGCGTTAGCAACCACTTCTTTTCCCGTACCAGATTCGCCGAGAATCAAAACTGTTGCATCTGATTCAGCCACTTGAGCAATCATTTTGCGAATATGTACCATTGACGCGCTATTTCCTTTAAGACGCGCGGCAACTAAAGATAATGTTTCAGTATTTTCAGGCGATTCTAAAATCAATTTTTGAGGTTCTGTTACGGAATTAGTTGATGTAACGGGGGTACGATTGATGGCAATTTTGGCAAGTAACGGACTTAACTTTGCGTGCTGTAATGGACTAGATAAAACGTGAAAAAGTTTTTCGTGGACTTGCTCTACCGCAATATCTTCATTACTTTCAGCAAGAAAAATAACGGGAATTCGAGCCATTCCCACAATTTCATTGATAACTATAAATTGCCTACGAATACCTTCACCGATAAAAATACTACTGACGCGATTAATTTCGTGCAAATAATCGGCATAATTTTCCGATCCAATCGTTTTTACTTCATAACCCATAAATTGAAAAATAATTTCAAACTGTTGGATGCGTGACTGATTATCATCAATTAACAAAATAGGAGGTAACGCCATACTTTTCACTCGTTTCAATTTAAAGGATTTATGGATTTTTTTAAGGTACCAGCAGCAACGAAAAAGAGAACTATTCGCCAAACAATCATTTTAGAAAAGCTGATTCTACAAAAAGTAAAAATCAAAATATGTTTCATTTCATGTCATTATTGCATTTTGCTAATGTAATTTGAACCCTAAAAAATAAAATTGCGTCAATTTTTAGGCTTGACAAAAATTTGCCACGGTAGAAACTAGACAGGTTATTAACAACCCAAGAGAGAGTTTTCATTGAACGATATGCCTTTAAGTGTGCTATTTGGCATACTTGCATTGATGTTAGTTTTATCCGCTTTTTTTTCTGGTTCTGAAACATCTTTAATGACACTAAATCGTTACCGATTACGGCATTTGGTCAAATTAAAGCATTCTGGCGCAATCAAAGCGCAACGATTATTACAACGTCCTGATCGTGTGTTGGGGCTGATTTTGTTATGCAATAATTTCGTCAATAATTTCGCTTCGTCCATTGCAACCGTGATTGCAATAAAACTTTACGCTGACGAAGAATCAAGCGTAGCAATCGCCGCCGCGTTACTCACATTAGTAATGCTAATTTTTTCAGAAGTAACACCCAAAACTCTCGCCACAATCAAACCCGAATTACTCGCTTTTCCTGCTGCGTGGATTTATACGGGGCTATTAAAAATACTTTATCCACTGGTTTGGTTGGTTAATTCACTCGCACATCATTTGTTGCATTTACTAGGCGTGGATACGACGAAAACGAACGATAACGCACTCAATAAAGATGAACTTAAAAGCATTATTTCTGAAGCCGAAAGTGTCATGCCTATTCGTTATCAAAAAATGTTGTTAGGTATTCTTGATTTAGAATCCGCGACGGTTGAAGACATTATGACCCCGCGCAATGAAATCGTCGGAATCGACTTAGAATTACCCATCGAAACCATCATCAATCAAATCAAACACAGTTCACACACACGTTTGCCTGTTTATAAAAAAAATATTGATCGTGTGATTGGTTTTTTACATTTACGAAAAGTATTGATTGAAATTCATCATGAAGATTTTGATAAGCAAACCATTATTAGTTTATTGAGCAAGCCAACATTTATTCCTGAAAGTACGCCTGTCCACACACAAATGGGACGCTTCAAAAGTGAACGTATTCGGATCGGTTTAGTGGTTGATGAATATGGTGACGTACAAGGATTGGTGACATTTGATGATTTATTACAAGAGATTGTGGGTGAATTGATTTCCGACGAAGACGATGCCGTACACATACAAAGTGACGGCAGTTATTTAGTTGATGCTAGTGTTACTGTGCGCGAATTAAATCGCGTAACGCAATGGTCACTACCAACCGAAGGTCCTAAAACATTAAATGGTTTGATTTTAGAGTTTATGGAAACAATTCCTAACACTGGTACAAGTATTCGTTTGCATGGTTACGCGCTGGAGATTTTGGAACGCGATGAAAACTCTGTGAAATTAGTCCAATTTTTACCTCATAAACAATAAAAAATAGAGGTGCTAAATCCCTATTGATTCAAAATTAACGGTTTTTTATCATTTAATGACGTTTTTAGGTTAAAATGCCGCCCTTTCAAACCCCATTTTTCCACCATTTAGAGTAAGTAATCACATGACAGATTTATCGCTTTACAGAAATATCGGTATTTTCGCGCACGTTGACGCGGGCAAAACGACAACGACCGAACGTATTTTAAAATTAACAGGCAAAATCCACAAAATCGGCGAAGTACATGACGGTGCAGCAACCACTGATTTCATGGAACAAGAACAAGAACGCGGCATTACCATTCAATCTGCGGCAACAACGTGTTTTTGGAAAGATCACCGTTTCAACATTATCGACACACCAGGTCACGTTGATTTTACAATTGAAGTGTACCGTTCATTAAAAGTTTTAGACGGCGGTGTGGGCGTATTTTGTGGTTCAGGCGGTGTAGAACCGCAATCAGAAACCAACTGGCGTTATGCCAACGATTCAAAAGTTTCACGGGTGATTTATGTTAATAAATTAGACCGTATCGGCGCAGATTTTTATCGCGTTGTGAAACAAGTTGAAGATGTTTTAGCGGCAAAACCTGTTGTGATGACCTTGCCAATTGGCGAAGAAGACAAATTCTGTGGCGTTGTAGATTTGTTGACTATGAAAGCGTGGATTTGGGATGAGTCTGGTGATCCGTTGAAATACACGATTGAAGACGTACCTGCTGATATGCAAGCCAAGGCAGAAGAATACCGTGTTAAATTGATTGAAGATGTTATCGATCAAGATGACGCAATTTATGAAAAATACTTAGACGACGAAATTGCACCAAGCATTGAAGATTTGAAACGCTGCCTTCGTAAAGGCACCATCAAAATGGATTTCTTCCCGACTTTCTGCGGTTCATCTTTCAAAAACAAAGGTGTTCAATTAGTTTTAGACGGCGTTATCGATTATTTACCTTGCCCAACTGAAGTTAATCCACAACCTGAAGTCGATTTAGATGGCAACCCAACAGGTAAATTTGCAATCGTAACCGCTGATGCCCCTTTGCGTTCATTAGCGTTTAAAATTATGGATGACCGTTTTGGCGCGTTGACTTTCTTGCGTATTTACTCAGGTAAATTGGAAAAAGGCACAGCGGTTTTAAATACTTTCACGGGTAAAACTGAGCGTATTGGTCGTATCGTTGAAATGCACGCTGATAATCGTATCGAATTAGAATCAGCGCAAGCGGGTGACATCGTTGCGGTTTTGGGTATGAAAAACGTGCAAACAGGTCACACGTTGTGTGATCCAAAATTCCCTGCGACATTAGAACCAATGGTTTTCCCTGATCCCGTTATCTCGTTAGCAATTTCGCCAAAAGATAAAGCGGCTTCTGAAAAAATGGGCGTTGCGCTTGGCAAAATGATTCAAGAAGATCCTTCTTTCCACGTTGAAACCGACGAAGACAGCGGCGAAACAATTTTGAAAGGGATGGGCGAATTACACTTAGATATTAAAGTAGACATTTTGCGTCGTACACATGGCGTTGACGTAATCGTTGGTAAACCACAAGTGGCGTACCGTGAAACAATTACTCGCGAAGTGGAAGACGAATACACCCACAAAAAACAATCAGGTGGTTCTGGTCAATACGGCAAAATCAACTACATCATCACTCCAGGTGAACCTGGTTCAGGTTTCGTATTTGAATCAACAGTTACGGGTGGTAACGTACCGCGCGAATACTGGCCAGCTGTTGAAAAAGGTTTCAAATCAATGTTGGACAAAGGCGTTTTGGCTGGCTTCCCTTGCTTAGATTTCAAAGTGAATTTAACAGACGGTGGATTCCACGCAGTGGATTCATCTGCAATCGCGTTTGAAATCGCGGCAAAAGCAGCTTTCCGTCAAACCATGCCAAAAGCGGGTCCTCAATTGATTGAACCAATCATGGCTGTTGACACATTCACACCGTCTGATCACGTTGGTGACGTAATCGGCGATTTAAACCGTCGTCGCGGCATGATTAAATCGCAAGATGCAGGTCCAACGGGTGTTCGTATTAAATCAGAAGTGCCTTTGAGCGAAATGTTCGGTTATATCGGTGATTTGCGTACCATGACATCTGGTCGTGGTCAGTTCTCGATGGAATTTTCGCATTATTTACCTTGCCCTAAAAACGTTTCTGAAGAAGTCATCAAAGAAGTCACAGAACGCAATAAAGCAAAAGAGAAAAAATAGTTTCTTGATGCTCGAAAAGGCGCAAGTCGCAGAAATGCGGCTTGCGCTTTTTGTTGATTATGCCAAAAGAAAAACCGCCTGATAATTGCTCATCAGACGGTCTTTCCCCACTTTCTTAACACAAAACAACACACTTTTTTACAAACAACTTTACTTCTTACAACAACCAAACAACACACTTTTTATAACATAAATAATAATTTTTAAATTAAACACCTGTTCCAACTTGTAACGAATCGAACCAATCCAAAAAGCGTTTAACATCATCGCCTTTGAACATTCGTCCATGTTGTGGAGCCAAAATATCAATATCTAAATTTCTAACACGATCAATCCAGGCACGTTTAGCCTGATTCGACGGCATCATCCGTTGATGATAGGCTCGCATTTTCTCAACGTGAACATCAAAGCGTTCAACAAATACTGGTGCATTCGCAGGTTCAAAAGCAGAACCAACACTACCACACATTAAAATTTTCGCTTGTGGATCATAAACATGAAAGTTACAAGGAGAATGTAAGTAGTGCGCTGGAATAATTTGTAATTCCACAGATTCTATTTTAATTGTTTCGCCATTGTCTGGAATCGGCACATATTCAATCGATTCACAGCCGAAATTGCGAATGTAGCCTTCCCAAAGAGCAGGGGCGTGTAATTTCGCATTTGATAACGCTTGATCCCATAAGCCTAATGACGAAATTACGTCAGGGTCTTGGTGTGATGCAAACAAATCTGTAATTTGATCAACAGGCGCGTGATGTAAAACCGCTGCCATCATTGGTGCAAATAATTCAGTGCCACCTGGTTCGAGCAACAAACATTTATTTGCTGTTCGCACAATATACTGATTACTGTCGATAATGTTATCGGGTTTATTTTCGTCGCGCCCAAACATCACCCATTGATGCGCTCCTTCGTAAATCTTAGTCATTTTCATGAAAATGATGCTCCTTTTTTAACTATTACGATAAATCGATAATGCGATTCGGCAACGTTGCACATTATCATGAATGGTATGCGCCGCTTTATCGACGCTTTCGGCAACGGCTTGTAAACTTTGTAAATACTCACCCGCTTGAGATGCTTCAATACGCGAGTTTGCCGCAATAACACGCGCTGCTCGGGCGTGGTGCATAACAGCTTCTAATTGTCCTAATAATTGCGTCACATCACGTTTAAACTGACGTTGGCAATCTTGCATCATCGTTTTTGCATGTGTAATCGGCTCTTGCATAGAATTAGCGTAATGCGCTCCATTCGCCAATTTTGCTACTTGTTCAAAACGATTGTAAGCCGCTGTACGTCGATATTCATTAACGGTTAAGCGATATAAAAGTAACGCATAAACATTGATATTCGTAACTAATTCAATGGTTTCTTTAGCCAGTTCGTTAATAAAATCGGTAATTGGTTGAAAGCCTTTTGCTTTGTCACCCGCCCGAAAGGCAATTGCTTTTGCATTCGCTGCTGCCAACGAAATTTCTTTGGCAACGACCATAACGGCACTCAACTCCGACGTAATCGAAGCAACTGCAATAAATTGTGATTTTGTTTGACTGTTCATAATGTCTCTTTTCGCCTGTTAACGTAATCCAGTTTTAACCAGTGTCAAAATTTTAGCGGCAATCTCATCTAAAGGAAGAACGTAATCTGTACAGCCCAATTTAAATGCTGCACCAGGCATCCCCCAAACAACACTAGATGCTTCATCTTGAATAATGGTTTTTGCACCAGCTTCTTTCATGGCTTGCATACCAACTGCGCCATCTGCTCCCATTCCTGTAAGCAAAACACATACCGCATTTTCTTTCGCACATTTGGCAGCCGCATGAAATAAAACATCAACAGCAGGTTTATGGCGATTCACAGGCGCACTATCTTCAATTTGAATAATATATTGATTATTCATTCGTATCACGCCCATTTGAAAACCACCTGGTGCAAGATAGATATTACCCCATTCAACAACTTGCCCATGTACTGGAATCGTTGCTTTCATGTGTGTTACTGCATCAATATGCTGCACAAAAGATTCACTAAACGCCGCTGGCAAATGTTGAGTAATCAAAATAGGTGGGCAATTTGCAGGTAAACTTTTTACTACGACTTTGATTGCTTCTGTACCCCCAGTCGATGCTCCCAAAACAATGAGTTTAGTAAAATTCGTTGTATTTTGTGTTGAGAGGATTTTTTGCATTGCATTTATTACATTAACAACCTTAGGTTCTTCATGCTGTTTCTGCGTTTCTCCATTCGTATTTGCCGCGACACGAACTTTTGAAATAATTTCTTCTGAAAAATCTGCAAGTGTATGCTCTGTATCTATTTTGGGTTTTAATACAAAATCGACCGCTCCTAAAGCCAATGCTTCTAAAGTCACTTCTGCGCCGTGACTTGTAAGCGTTGAAATCATCACAACAGGCATCGGGCGCAAACGCATCAAATTCCGCAAAAACGTAATGCCATTCATGTGTGGCATTTCAATATCGAGTGTCAATACGTCAGGATTTAACTCTTTAATCATATCTCTTGCGACCAAAGCATCTTCTGCCGCCCCAACAACTTCAATATCTGGAGCATTATTGAGTACGCTGGTTAATATTTTTCGGACTAATAAGGAATCATCGACAATTAAAACTCGTATTTTTTTCATGCGTACTCTGAGAATCGGGTTTATTTATTTTGTTACGAATTAAAATAGTTCAACATCGCCTTCAACAGGCAAATCTTTGATATTTCTTAAGTATTGGTGATCACGCTGTGCAATAGTATCGTTATGCAAGTCTTGGATTTTTTTCATTCCAACTTTTCCTGTTTTTGGAAAATAAATGACTTTACGCGGATAAATATCACCCAAATCTTGCGATAACAATGTCAGTCCTTCTTGGTCAATATAGTCCAAAATGAAATCTATATTGCTCTTGCCGACATCGCTTAACGTTGGAATAATTTTTCCACCGCCAAACACCTTAATTTCCAAATTTTTACGTTTGCCACCATTGGTTAAAATGGTATTTATTAGGTGTTCCATCGCAAAATTACCATAACGGTTCGCTTGACCAATCATGGCATTGCTGCCTTGCTGCATTTTTAATTTTGTCGTTTCGGGTAACATAAAATGATTCATGCCACCAACGCCCGATTCTTTGTCTCGCACACATGCTGAAATACACGAACCCAATATCGTTGTAATCAGTTCATTTTCAGCGGTAACGTAGTATTCACCTGGTAGTATTTTTGCAGCAACAATACCGTGATCTCTGTCTAAATAACGATTGACGTGGTCAAAACCGTGAATAGAGGGTTTATCAATTTCGCTAGCACTCATTTTTATGTATTTTTTCTATAGCTGGTAGTTGCCACCAACTCAAACTCGTTACAAATTTGATTTAATGACTCCGAGTGTCCAATAAATAACCAGGACTTACTAGCCAACATTTTAGCATATCGTTTCGCCAAGGTAGTTTTTGTTTCACGGTCAAAATATATCAACACATTCCGACAAAAAATAACGTCAAAAGGTGTTTGCATACCCCAATCTTGCATCAGATTTAATTGTTTAAATTGAATAATTTCTTGTAATTCGGGTTTCACCTTAACGTAATCAGGCGACGATTTACTTCGCATAAACCAACGCTTTAAAACATCGGGTGATAAATCTGCAATTCGATCTTGTGTGTAAATGCCGTCTGAAGCGGTTTGCAAAACATTGGTATCTAAATCGGTGGCTAAAATTTGAGTATTCCAACCAGCGGGTAAATTTTCCAATAATGTCATCGCTACAGAATAAGGTTCTTCTCCCGTTGAGCAACCCGCCGACCAAATACGAATTTGTTTTGTACTTTTATTTCGTACCAACAATTCTGGAATAACCACGTCACGCAAATAATCAAAGTGATGCTGTTCACGAAAAAAGGAAGTTAAATTTGTCGTAATTGCGTTAATAAAATCAGTAAATTCATTGTCGTGATGATTATGTAAATACTGGCAGTATTCTTTGAAATTACTTAATCCTAATTTTCTAACACGTTTCGATAAACGAGAATAAAACATATCAAAACGTTCATCTGGCACTTGAATGCCAGAATGATCATTCGATAATTTTCTCAAGATATTGAAATCTTCAGCGGTAAATTTAAATTCGCGTTCTTTTTCTACGATAGCCATATTTACAACGCATTTCCTTTGATTTTATCAATCAATTGCTAGACTTCGGTTATTTCAAGAACATCAAGTAAATTCAACAATTTTGCAGATTCAATAAATCGTGTAGACGGATAAATGATGTCCACATTTTTATGTGATTGCTGCTGATATTTTTTCAATGAAACTAATAATTGCAACGTTGCAGTATCAATTGTCGTTACATCTGAAGCATTGATTTCAATGGTATCGTGTGCAGCTAAAGCCCGTTTTATTGTGTCATAAAGTGCCACGATATTTTTAATCGTCGCTTCAGCATTTAATTCAATCAATGGCTCAACTATTTCTTCAGGTTCTTTTTCAGGAACTTCTTCTTCGGGTTCTTTTTCAAGAACGTCTGTTTCTTCCACGGCAATTTCACTGATTTCTTCAACGATTTCATTGATAACTGCGTCATCTGTTTCTGAAGATTCCATCGAGATTTCAACATCTATATCAACATTTTCATCAGTGTCGATAGCTATTTCAATGTCGCCGTCTTCATCAACGATTACGTCGATTTCAAATTCTTCTGTTGAATCTTCATCATCAATGGCATCATTATTTTCAGCTTCGATAGCGATTTCTTCAGTTACAACAACAACTTCATTTTCGGTTTCTTGTTCAACTTGTTCAACTTGTTCTTCTGGCTCATCAACCACGGGAGCGGCTTTTGCTTTTGTTTTCGCTTTAGTTACTTTTTTAGCGGGTGCAGGAGGTGTTTCGTCAAGCGTTTCGCCATCCATCCACGCTAATGGATCGTAACCAATTAAATTATTTGTTGTCATCTGTCATTACCCTATCTTCAAGAAAATCATTGGCAAGATTACGAAAATCTCGTGCAGAACGGCTTTTTGGACTGTATTCCAAAATGGTTTGTCCAAAACTTGGACATTCCGCTAATAACGCTGTTTCACGAATGACTGTCGCCAATATCTGATTAGGAAAGTGAGACAGTAATATGTTTATAACCTGACCAGAAATACGGCGCGTGGACATATAACGCGAAATCACGACCGAAAGTTTATATTGCCGTTTTAATGCACCTTCAAAACGCTTCACTGTCGCCATTAAATGCGACAAACCTTGTAACGCTAGAAAATCACTCGCCATTGGAACCAAAATTTCTTGTGTGGCAATTAACGCATTTGCTACCAATAATCCTGACGATGGCGGGCAATCAATAAATATGAAATCTTGATCTTCCAATTGACCACGCAACGCATCACGCAACATGACTCCGCGTGGTGAACCTGTGTTATTCATTTGCTCTACGTCTTTAAGTTTCGAGCCTGCAGGAATCAATTGTAAATTTTCACGCACCGATACAGCTTGGTCTTCAATGGTTTTTTCTTTAAGCAAAGCCAAATCAACGCCACTTAAATTGTGTGAAATAATGCCAAATGAAACGGCTAAATGTCCTTGCGGATCAAAATCAATGACCGTCACTTTTTTGCCTAATTCAGCGAGTGCGTGGCACAAATTCGCTGTCGTCGTGGTCTTTCCGACCCCGCCTTTTTGGTTAATAATGGCGATTATTCTGGTCATTACAGAAAGTCTTCCGTGTCAGGCGAAATAGAATCGGCAAGCTCATCCATTCCATCAAGTTCATCTGGATTAAGTAGTTTGTCTACGTCCAAAAGCATAATCATATTTTTTTTATAAACGTGCATTCCACGCATATAACGAGTATCTAATTGCGAACCAAAATTAGGTGCTTTTTTAATTTCGCTGAGTTTAATATCGAGAACATCTGAAACCGCATCTGCCACAATTCCCATCACAAACGTTTCAGTGCGGTGATGTTTTACGCACAACACAATTACGACAGTTTTATGGGTATATTCACAATGTTCTAGCGAAAACCGTTCGCGTAAATCCACAATCGGAATGACAGAACCGCGTAAATTTAATACGCCTTTAATAAAAGAAGGGGCGTTTGGAATTACACGCACAGCTTCCCAACCTCTGATTTCTTGTACTTTTAAAATTTCCACACCATAGACTTCACTGGCGAGTTCAAAAGTTAAAAATTGCTCAATTTGTTTATTATGTACATCAGTAGTCATGATTGTTATTTCCTGCGGGTTATATGTAGCATTATCAGTTTTAAAACTCTTCCCAATCATCATTGCCACTGCTCATTGTCGAAACGGGTAGGGCAGGTGATTTCATTTTTGCGACAGGTTGTTTCATCGGTGTTGAAGTTTGGCTTCGTGTCGATAAATTTTTGTCACTGACTTTAAAGAAATTGAGCAACTGAGACATTTTGGCAGACTGCTCACTCATTGCCATACTGTTCGCTGCCGCTTCTTCCGCTAAAGCAGAATTTTGTTGGGTAATATCATCCATTTGCGCCACGGCTTGATTTACCTGACTAATTCCAGTCGATTGTTTATCGCTGGATTCGGTAATTTGTCCGACAATGTCACCAACTCTGATAATACTATCGACAATTTCCATCAATGCTGCACCTGTTTCATTAACAAATGCCGTGCCAGAGCGCACTTTTTGTACGCTATTTTGAATCAATTCACTACTTTGTGCTGCTGCAGTTGCGCTGCGTTGCGCTAAGTTTCTGACTTCCGTAGCAACTACAGAAAAACCACGTCCTTGTTCGCCTGCTCTTGCTGCTTCTACGGAAGCATTCAACGCCAACAAATTAGTTTGGAAAGCGATTTCGTCAATCACACCAATGATTTCAGCGATACGATTACTACTTTCGTTAATTTCCAACATCGCGCCAATGGCAGACTTCACCACCTCACCGCCTTTTTCTGCGAGTTGTGTCGCTGACTCAACTACTTTCGTGGCTTGCTGTGTATTTTCGGCATTGCTTTTCACGGTGTGAGATAAATCATTCATGCTCGCAGCCGTTTGTTCCAAGCTACTAGCTTGTTGTTCAACACGTTGTGACAAATTATTGTTGCCGCTTGCCATTTCTTGTGACGAGTTATTGACGAATTCAGCCGTTTCGCGAATTTGTAAAATAAAATGACTGATTTTAGAAATTGCATCGTTAATATGATCTTTACATTCTGCGTAAATACCTTGGTAATCCGATTGAATGCTATTGGTTAAATCACCGTCTGCCATTTTTTCGATAATTGTATTGATGTCAACGAAGACATTTTCAATTATATCGGTTAATTCGTTAATGTTAATAGATAGCGATTTCTCAAAACCTTCTTTGTCATCAACACGAATTCGCGCACTTAAATTTCCAACTTTAATTGAATTTACTAAATTTACAATTTCTTGTTCAATTTTTGCTTCTAAAGTTCTATCTTGCCATTCCGCGACGTAACCAATGCGCTCGCCGTTACTAGCAATGACAGGTTTAGCAATGACTTGCATTGAACGCCCTGCTAATGTTAGCTGTGACGTTATAGAATCGGTCAGTCCTTTTAATAAATTCCGTTGATATTCAGGATTTTTATGAAATATATCAATTTTTGAACCAAGTAGATTTGCTGCCTTGAAATTAGGCAGATCTTTACGAATATCATTTTCTGCATTTGAAAATAATTGTTGTGCTGCTTTATTCACAAAAATAATTTCTAAATTCGCATCTGCAATTAATACGCTAGATTGCACATTTTCCAATCCACTAATCACGCGCAGAGCATCAGAAGATGATTGACGTAAATCCCCTAAATCGCTGCCTAATCTAATTCCTGTACCATAAATGGCGCGTAATAACTCACCAAATTTGTCATTACGTTTTAAATCAGGTGGTTTAGCGAATCTGTCGGTGCTTAATCGGTATAATTCATTGATGGATAGTTCTACTAATTCACAGGTATTGTGCGAAATGTTAAACACCATCAAACCACCAAAAACCGTTAATCCCGCCGCAACGGATAGCGAACCATAATGGGCGGCATTGAAAAACTCGGACATTAAAAAAACATTCGGAGCAACAAGAAAGGTTGATGCAAATGCTAATTTTTTGCCAAGCGAAATTTCTTTAATTTTCTTTAAAAATGCTGCGAAACCTGTTGCGTGTAACACAGCTTGATTCGCTGCAATTTTGCGATACAACGCTTCGGTTTCAATAATATCGCTTCGTAAAGGTGCGTGACGTACAGAAATATAACCAATCGCTACGTTATTTTCCAACAACGGCATGACATTCGCGTTCACCCAATAAAAATCACCTGATTTCGACCTATTTTTAACTACACCGTGCCACGGATTACCTTTTTTGATGGTACTCCACATATCTTCAAACGCCGCTTGAGGCATATCGGGATGGCGAACAACATTGTGTGATGCACCAATAAGTTCATGATGTGAATATCCGCTGATTTCTACAAAGGCATCATTCACAAACGTAATCACACCTTTTAAATCAGTACGAGTGACTAAAATCGTACCTGTTTTCATCAAACGTTCATTGTTTGTGACAGGGATATTCATTTTCATTACGGCTTATCTCGTTAAAAATTGGTGATTAAAATTAACTTTCTATTAATTCCATTGTGTCTAACGTCAATAATTTATCTACGTCAAGCAGCATCACCATGCGTTCATTAACCGAAACAAGACCATTAATAAATTCGTTACTTACTTTTGTACCAAAATCAGGTGCGCCTTGAATTTCAGATTTATCCACGCTAATCACGTCAGAAACTGAATCAACAACGACTCCCATAATTCGCGTGTGACTGCCGCTGCCTGTTTGCAAAACCACGACAACTGTAAGTGGCGTATATTCGACTTTGCTCAGAGCAAAACGTTCGCGTAAATCAATAATTGGCACAATCGCGCCGCGCAAATTCACCACACCTTTTTCATAAAGTGGCACATTTGGAACTCGTGACACAGGTTCCCAACTGCGAATTTCTTGTACTCGTAAAATATCAACGCCGTATTCTTCTTTGCCTAATACAAAACTTAAATACTGAATAGTAATTGGCATTTCTGAATTAGCTTGCGCGACTTCTTTTGCAATCGGTTTTTCGTTTTCTTGTGACATAACAGTTTTCTGTATAAATGAGTGAGAAAAATTAGCGCACGGACAAGCGAACTAAACCAGGCACGTCGAGAATTAACGCCACCGAACCGTCGCCCAAAATGGTTGCACCTGACACGCCTTCAACACGTCGATAATTGGCTTCCAACGATTTAATAACCACTTGTTGTTGACCAAGCAATTCATCAACCAAAAAGCCACATAATGCGCCTTGTCCTTCCACAACAACGATTACGCCTTCATTTGATTTTGTGGCGTTGCCCGATTTTACGTTGAAAATTTCGCGCATTCGGATAATCGGTAAATACTCGTTACGCAATTTAAAGGTTTCGCCTTTACCTGCAACTTTATTGAGCATTTTTTCTGTGATGTTGATAGATTCGATAATTGAAACGAGTGGGACAATATAAGTTTCATCGCCAACTGCTACCGATTGACCGTCCAAAATTGCCAACGTCAACGGTAAATGAATCGCGATAGTTGAACCTTTGCCAAGTTCAGAAATGATGTCGATATTGCCGCCCAATGATTGGATATTTCGACGTACTACGTCCATACCAACGCCGCGTCCAGAAATATCAGTCAATTTTTCGGCGGTTGAGAATCCTGGCATGAAAATCAATTCCAGAATTTGTTTATCTGTCATTATGGTGGATTCTTCGACCAAGCCTTTTTCAATCGCTTTTGCGAGTAATTTGGCTTTATCCATGCCGCGTCCGTCATCGACAATTTCGATTACGATGTGACCGCCGCGATGATAGGCTTTTAATTCGATTGTTCCCATTTCAGGTTTGCCAGCGGCAACCCGATCCGCAGGCATTTCGATGCCGTGATCTAAACTATTACGAATTAAATGCACTAATGGATCGTTAATTAACTCAACTACCGCTTTATCGACTTCGGTGTTTTCACCCACCAATTTCAGCGTAATTTTTTTATGTAATTGGGTACTGATGTCGTGAACTAATCGCGGGAAACGACTAAATACGAAACTAATCGGCAACATTCGGATATTCATTACACTTTGTTGTAAATCGCGAGTGTGACGTTCTAATTGTGCCAAACCACGTTTAAGCTGCCCGACTTTATCCATTGTGAAATTTTCACCAATCAAACCTAACATGGATTGTGTAATTACAACTTCGCCCACCATGTTAATCAAAGTATCAATTTTATCGGTATCTACTCGAATCGAACTAGAAGCCTTTGGTGCATTTTTTGATGGATCGGATTCTGTTGGTGCTGCTTTTTTAGGAACCACAACAGGTGCTGCTTCAGCTACAGCAGCGGGTGCTGCTTCAACGACAGGAGCAGGTGAGGGCGCGGGTTTTGGTTTTTTTACTTTTTTAGGTTTTGCTAACGGTGCAAGTTCCAACGCACAATCTTCTTCAACCCAGCTGAAAATTTCGCGAACCGCTGCTTCTGTTGCATCACTAACTAATGTTAATTCCCATGAAATGTTGCATTCTTCGGGATCTAATTCAGCAAAAGGTGGTACATCTTGGATATTGACGTTTGATGTTAATTTACCTAGCACGCTTAATTCACGGAATAAACGAACGGGATCATTACCTGTTTTCAGTAGGCTTAAATAAGGGCAGAATGAAATTTTCCAGCCTTGTTCTTCATCGATTTCTTCCTCTTCTTCAGGTTCTTCTACTGGAACAACAAATGGGGCGGCGTGAACGACTGGTGCAGGGGCATGTTCACCGCCACCTGCTTTCCCGTTTAACTCCATTTCTAGCGCAGCTTGATGTTGCGCCGCGCTTTCCATGTTGACATCTTCTTCATTCTGAATGGATGTTAACATTTCGCGTAAGCAATCAACCGAACCTAAAAGTACGTCCACCGCAGGTTTTGTAACTTGTCTACGCCCATCACGCATTTCATCGAGTAGCGTTTCCATGATGTGAGTATATTCGGCAACGACGGTAAAGCCGAACGTGCCACTACCTCCCTTAATGGAGTGTGCTGCCCTAAAAATAGTATTGATGACCTCGGAATCAATGTCGCCAATATCGAGCGACAGCAATCCAGACTCCATCGCTTCTAAGCCTTCAAAACACTCTTCAAAAAAGACCTGATGAAATTGTGACATATCGATAGACATAATTTTACCTGTGTGCGCCTGAGTTTATTTATATGAGGTTGGAATCCAACCATTTCTGAAATTATACAAAGATAGAGCAAATGCTGTGCCTAAAAATCAACTCAAGATAAACTAAAAGTCGTAAAGGTATTTTCTTTAGCATTTTTAAACTGTTGCGCCGATTTCTCGGCGCGGGTGAATTTGTAATTAAACGATTGATGCTTTCATTTTTGTGCAATGTGCCACTGCAGCGTCATCATTAACGACTTCTTTGTTTTGAAGTGTCTTAATCATGGCGCGAAGAAACTCAACAGATTCCAACATCACTTTGATATTGTCAGGATTGGTTAATTTTGTTTTATCACGCATTTCAGCTAAAAGATGTTCCATCTCTTTTGCATATTCGGCAACAGTGTGGAATTCCAACATCGCACAACCACCTTTAATGGTGTGTGCGCCACGATAAATAGTCATCATTTTTTCAAAATCAAACGCATCTAAATCAATGCTTTCAAGTTCTGACTTCATAATGTCTAAATTTTCTAAGCATTCTTCAAATAAAACATCATGAAACTGGGTCATATCAACAGACATCTTCTTTTCCTTTTTTGGTATTTAATAAACAAAAATATAAGTTGCGCTAAATTGATTAACCCAGCACTTTGAGTAATGTTTTCAAAAGCTGATCTGGATTAAATGGCTTAACCATCCACCCTGTTGCACCTGCTTCTTTGCCTTCCATTTTCTTTTCCATGCCTGATTCTGTGGTCAGCATCAGCATTGGAACGTGTTTGTACTGCGGTAGCTTTCTGAGATCTCGAATTAACTCAATCCCATCTTTATTTGGCATATTGACATCGGTTACGACGCAATCAAAAGTGCGAACTTTGGCTTTTTCTAAAGCATCAACACCATCTTCGGCTTCTTCTACATCATATCCAGCAGTTTTTAAGGTAAACGCCACCATTTTTCTCATTGAAGCTGAATCATCAACTGCAAGAATACTCGCCATCATTTTCTCCATTGTTATCAAAGCAAAATACTAGGTGATATTACCGCATCTAGCACTACCTTGTTAAGCATAACCCCGTTTTTTTTACTTGATTCAACGATAGATTGACGCAGGTGACGTTTTACTCAAAATTCATGTCGATTTTTTGACTGCCTTTTACAAGTATTTAAATAAACTCATTCCTTGAACTTTTGCATACGATTGTTGCGCCGCTTGCAATGAATTTTGTTGTGTATTTAAAGTCGTAATTGCCGTCGCGTAATCCAAATCTTCAATCTGCGACAATGCCGTTTGATTGTTAATAATGAAATCTTGATTCGTTGTTTTTTGACGTTCCAACGCATTCATACGCGCACCAACATTTGAACGTACTGTCGAAATTTGCGTAAACGCGTCATCTAACGCTTGCAACGTTTCTAAAGTTGGTTTGTCGGCTCTCAATTCCGTTGCAAAGTTTTTAACGGTATCAAAAAGCGTTTGCCCTGTTTTTGCAGAGGTAAATGTAGCCGTACCTGTATCACCATCAGTAATTGTACGTCCTGTACCGATTTGAATGGAGCGTTGTGTATTTGACCCAAAATAAGTAAATGCAGAAACGGGTGTATTTACAGTTGCGGCTGCCGCTGGATCAACAAGTAGCGGGTCAACAATTGCTGGATCAACAGCCAATGCAGTTGTATCTGTTACAGCTGCCGTTATATTTGTTACTGGAGTCGTTACAACAGCAGGTGTCGTAGGATTTGCATTTTCCTGACTAAACGGCATTACGGTTGATTTTACGCCTGCAAAAAGATACTCGCCGTTTGAATTGCGTGTATTTGCCAATCCAATAAGATGTTGGTTTAACTGATCAAATTCTGCTGCGATTGCGTGTCGCGCTACAGTAGAATTGCCTGAATCACTTACACCTTGCAAGCCCAATTCTTGTAAACGCTGAATAGTATCAATTACGCTCGCCAATGTTGTTTCTTCTAAACTCAAACGTTGGCTTGCAGTAGCAATGTTATCTTGATGTGTCGCCGCTTCTGCAATGGATTGTTTGAAACTAAGTGAATATGCAGTAGCAGACGGATTTTCAGACGGTGTTAAATAATTTTTCCCAGATGAAATTTTCATCTGAGTTTGATTCAACTTGCTTTGCAAGTCAGTCATGGTGTTGGTATTAAATTGTTGAGGATAAGCTGTAGAAATACGCATGAGAAAAACTCCTATCGAACGGCGGCAAGTAAACTATCAAATAATGACCGCGAAATCGCAATCACTTGAGACGAGGCTTGATAAGCATTTTGAAATTTTATGAGATTTGCCGCTTCTTCATCAAGATTTACACCCGCAAAATTTGCGCGTGCTTCAACGGCTTGGTTATTAAGTGCTTTTTGTGCAGATAAACTCACACTTGCAGCATTAGCGGAAGTACCGACTCGCGCCACCATTTGCTGATACGATTGATTAAACGATTTGCCTTCAACCAATGTACTTTGTGTTTCTAAATTAGCTAAGGCTAACGCATTAACGTTTTCACCCATGCCATTACCATCTGCGGCAGCAATTTGAGTTGGATCAACAATTCCACTCGTTATATTTTTTGCTGCTTGATAGGTTGGACGAATCATAAAACTCGCCGTACCCACAGGCACAGAAGTTTCGGTAATCGTCATACCATCAACGGTTGTCGGTAATCCACCTGTCGGTAACATCACTTTTGTATTGTCGCTTAATCGCGTTAAAGAATACGCGCCAGCTGTGTAATCCAAGCGATAATCGCTCGCGTGTAATTGATTTAATGTCGCTCTGTCAAAAGTCGCGGTGATACCTCCACCGTTATTACCATTATTAGCATAAACAGGAATTTCAGTCGGTTGAAAAGAGAACATATCTCTTCCCGCTGCGCCATTTAAATCAATACCTTGTTTATGCACTTCGTTGAACGCAATGCCTAAACCTGCGGCGACCAATCCAAGTTGTTGCTGTGCTGGATCTAAAACTTGATCACGAAATTTCACTGCACCTGATAATGAACCGCTCGCAAATTGATTGCTCACATCATAACCATTCATCATCACATTTTTTTGCATTGGATCAGTGGTTGAACTTGATAATGTTAATGTCGAACGTGAATCACCAGAAATTAACGCCTGACCTTGTCCGATAAAAACATCAACTGAACCATCAGGACGTGTCAGCGTCGAAACATCGATATTTTCAGACAATTTCGCTAATAATTGATCACGTTGATCTAACAAATTATTAGGGAATTGTGAGCCGCCACCGCGTGTTGCTGATGCGATTTTGCTGTTTAAATCTGCGATACTTTGCGTGTAAGAGTTGATGCTATCAATGTTTGTTTGCATATACGCGTTATTGTTTGCGCGTAAATTTTCTAATTGCGATGAAACATTATTAAATTGAGAGGTCAACGTATTCGATGCTGTGACCATAACTTGTCTAGCAGGAATTGATGTTGGATCACTTGCCACACCATTTGTGGCAGAAAAAAAGGCTTTCATTGAACTCGCCATTCCCGTATCGGGATTCGCCATCAAATTATCAACCTGTGCGGTCATTGATTGAAAGCGATCCGCACTGCCTAATGCTGATGCAGTGGTGCGAATGTTGTTGCTGATAAATTGATCATAACTGCGGGTGACGTTAGATACGTTCACACCATTGCCGACGTAATTACCGTCGCTGAATGTGGTGTTTGCACTTTCTAAATTCGTATTTTGACGACTATAACCTTCAGTATTAACGTTGGCGACGTTATTACTGGTGGTTTGCATCGAGCGTTGGAATGCCATCAATCCTGTTAACGCTGTACCTAAAATTCCATTGGGCATAGGAATAACCTGCTTCTAAAATGTTAAAAAATCAGTAGGCGATGTTTATTTCGTGGCTACTGCCGAATTATTCGCAAATAAATTTAACGTATTACTTTTATAAATGTGCATGACTTTGGCGGCATAGCTTGGATCCGTCGCATAGCCCGCCCGTTGTAATTCACGCATATATTGTTCAGTGTTGCCGACTTTGGTTAATGCCGAATCATAACGTGGATTATTTTTAATAAAATTCACATAATCATGAAAACTTTCTTGGAAAGATGAATACGATCTAAAGCCCGCATTCATTCGACGTGGAATACCTTGGTCAAATTCGAGGGTTGAAACGTTTGCTTCTTTACCGCGCCACGACCGATCTGCCTTGATGTTAAATAAATTGTAACTGCTCGAGCCGTCACTATTTTTAATCACCGAGTTACCCCAACCACTTTCCAATGCCGCTTGTGCTAACAACGCATTAGGGTCAATTCCCAAACCTTTTGCCGCTTGTTCTGCAAAAGGCTGTAATTGTCGGACAAAATCCACCGCTGATTGTATCGGCAACGAACGTCCATTCTTAAATGGCATTTCGTTTTTGCCATCGTCATCATAACCGTTGAGAATTTTGCCATCTGGCGTTCTTATGAGCGAAACAGGATCGTTTAAGTATTCTTCCAAACTGGTTGGATTTGGATTTTCACCTTTAGGGCTAAGTTGTTTAACAATTAAATCCGCTAATCCCACACCAGGTTTGCCCGATAAATGTACTGAAAGCTGTTGATCATACATTTCGTTATACGTTTTGCTTTGATCACTATCAAACGCGCCTTCTGCTAATTTCGCTGACCGCATCCCTTTCAAAATGTTATTTAAAAATAACGCTTCAAACTGTTTCGCTACTTTTTGTAATGCAGCAGGAGAATCGGTTTTAGCTTGATTTTTCACTTTTGAAAATTCACTAAAATCGTTATAAACCGAAG
>SESD01000379.1_pt1 | contig 27642 bp, 24 predicted proteins | sample 3171411 | NCBI WGS metagenome assembly SESD01 (sample SAMN06051880, study PRJNA518727) | freshwater metagenome | biome: subpolar coniferous forest; feature: holomictic lake; material: water; isolation source: holomictic Lake 442, 16.5 m depth | place: Canada: near Kenora, Ontario | collected...
CATGTCACCAACAAGATTCATGCGACCAGCAATATCGATGAAATCATGCTGGATGTCAGTCGTGATATCTGCGCCCTGTTCAATGCGGACAGGCTGACGATTTATGTGGTGGGCGATGACGGGGTGTCGCTGGTTTCTAAGGTCAAGACGGGACTCAATTCGTTCAAAGATCTCAAGCTGCCGATCGCAGAGCAAAGCGTGGCAGGTTACGTGGCCGTCAACAAAAAACTGCTCAACATCGAGGATGTGTACGACGAACAGGAGTTGTCGCGCTACAGTTCTCATCTGCGCTTTTTGCAGGAAGTTGACCGCCGTACAGGTTACCGTACCAAGCAGATGCTGGTCGCCCCTATCGTGGATGTGGGCGGCGCTGAGTTGGTGGGCGTCATCCAGGTGATCAACAACAAGGCCGGTGTTCCTTTCTCTTCCTTAGTCGAAAACGGGGTGCTTGAATTGGCCCATACGATGGCGGTCGCCTTGCGTCAGCGCCAGGAAAAGGCCGCGGTTAAGACAAAATACGATTATCTGGTGGCGGATGCCGTGTTGTCTGCCGCTGAGTTCGAACTGGCAACGCGCACCGCCAGACGTAAAGGGGTGGATATTGAAGAAGTGCTGCTGGACGAGTTTCAGGTCAGTGCAGCGCCTTTAGGTAAAGCTTTGTCGAGTTTTTTCGGGGTAGCGTACGAGCCTTACAAGGCCGATCGTATTAAACCACCCGATCTGTTGCGCAATTTGAAGCGCGAGTATGTCGAGAGCAGTCACTGGCTGCCGATAGAAGAAACGCAGGAAGGGGTGGTCATATTGACGACCGACCCTGAACGGATTCAGACGTCCCGCGTCGTCAACAATATTTTTCCGCGCAACAGGCTGGTTTACAAGGTCTGCTCGCAGCGGGAATTCAAAAAAACGCTGGATCTGTTTTACGGCGGCGGTGAGGCGGGATCAACCGGTAGCATGGATGAGTCGTCGATGGATGATTTGCTCTCCAGTATGGGCGGCGACGAAGAAGAAATTTCTTCGCTTACGCAGGATGATGTCAATGCGGCGGCGGATAACGAACTGGTCAAGCTGGTCAATAAGATCATCGTAGATGCCTACCGGATGGGGGCATCCGATATTCACGTCGAGCCGCAACCGGGTAAAGCTAAGACGCAAATCCGACTGCGCAAGGACGGATCGTTGCTCAACTACATCGAAGTGCCCTCCACTTATCGCAATGCGCTGGTGACGCGGATTAAAATCATGTGCGATCTGGATATCTCAGAGAAGCGCAAACCGCAGGATGGCAAGATCAAGTTCAAGAAATTCGGGCCGCTGGACATCGAGTTGCGCGTCGCGACCATCCCTTCTCAGGGTGGTGTGGAAGATATTGTGATGCGGATTTTGGCCTCTGGCGAACCGCTGCCGCTTGAGAAAATGGGTTTTTCAGAGCGAAATAGCGAGTTGATCAAGGACACGGTCAGCAAACCCTATGGCTTATTTTTTGTGTGCGGCCCGACCGGATCCGGTAAGACCACTACGCTGCATTCAATCCTGAAATTTATCAATAAGCCGGAGACCAAGATATGGACGGCTGAGGATCCGGTGGAAATTACCCAGAAGGGCTTACGTCAGGTTCAGATCAACAAAAAAGCGGGGCTTGATTTTCCAACCATCATGCGCGCATTTTTGCGCGCCGATCCGGATGTGATCATGGTCGGTGAAATGCGCGATAAGGAAACGGTGTCGATCGGGATCGAAGCCTCGCTGACAGGCCATCTGGTATTTGCGACCTTGCATACCAACAGTGCTCCGGAGTCGATTTTGCGGCTGCTCGATATGGGGATGGACCCGTTTAACTTTGCCGACGCGCTGCTAGGGATTCTGGCGCAGCGTTTGGCTAAACGGCTGTGCGGGGATTGCAAAAAACCGCATTTGGCTAGTGATGATGAGATGGCGGCCATGCTCAAAGAGTACAGCGAGGAACTTAAATATACGGTCAGTTGGAAGATGGATGCGGCAGGTGCTCGCGCCGCGCTCTTTGATCAATGGGTTAAACTGTTCGCCAACGACAAAAAACAATTTACGCTCTATACCCCGGTGGGCTGTGAAAAATGCGCCGGCACCGGCTACCGGGGGCGTGTCGGTTTGCACGAATTGCTAATTGGCAGTGATTCGGTGAAAAAAGCCATACAGGAGCGTTCACGTGTTGCCGAACTTTTAGCCATCGCGCTGGACGAAGGGATGCATACTTTGAAGCAGGACGGCATGGAAAAAGTGCTGCAGGGGATTACCGATATGCACCAGATTCGTGCGGTTTGTATCAAATAGGGCGGGAAGTGGTGAGTTGGCAATGGTAAGTAGCAAAAGCGTTTGACTTACCACTTACCACTTACCACTTACCACTTACCACTTACCACTTTCTACTCGCCACTGACTGTTCATTATGTCTGCTAATACGAATTTAATTTCCCGACTCAAAGAGATCAATGAGATTGGTATTGCGCTGTCATATCAGCAAGATATCAATAATCTGCTCGAACTCATTCTGGAGGCGTCCAAGCGCATCACGCATGCGGATGCGGGCACTCTGTATCTGCATGACCCTGAGCACAAAACGTTGCGTTTTGAGATTGTCCGCACCGATTCATTGGCTATTGCGATGGGCGGCGTAGGGGGGGAGCCAATTAGCTTTACGCCAGTTGATCTGTACGACAAGGAGGGGTTGCCTAATCATGCGACGGTGGTGAGTCATGCCGCGTTGAGCGGTGAGACTGTGAATATACCTGATGCCTATACCGCGCAGGGCTATGACTTTTCGGGTACTAAAAAATTCGATGCTAAGACCGGTTATCGTTCCAAATCATTTCTGACCGTACCGATGACCAATCACGAGCGTGAGGTCATCGGTGTGTTGCAGCTGATCAATGCGCAGGATCGAGAGTCTGGCGAGATTGTGGCGTTTTCAACCGAGGACCGGCAGCTGGTTGAGTCGCTCGCGTCACAAGCGGCGATAGCGCTGACCAACCGTCGTTTGATCAAGCAGATGGAAGAGTTGTTCGAGGCGTTTATTCAGCTGATCAATACGGCAATCGATGATAAATCGCCCTACACAGGTGGACATTGCGAGCGCGTGCCAGTGTTGACCATGATGATTGCCGATGCGATCACGCAGACCAAAACAGGGCCGCTCAAAGGCTTTGTGATGACGGAGGAAGATCAGTACGAATTAAAAATCGCAGGCCTGCTGCATGACTGTGGAAAAATCACTACGCCGGTGCATGTGGTGGATAAGCCGACCAAGCTGCATACGCTATTTGATCGTATCGGTCTGATCGATACGCGTTTCGAGGTGCTCAAGCGCGATGCTGAAATTGAAATGCTCAAAAAGCTGGGTGCTGGAAGCAGGATGCAGGATGCAGGATTGTGGATGCAGGATGTCGAGAGTGGCTCTATCCGTGCGGAATATGAGGCGCGCATCCGGCAGCTCGACGACGACAGGGAATTTTTGCGCCTGAGCAATTTTGGCGTGGAAAAAATGCCTGAAGCCGACCAGCAGCGCGTGTTGCGAATTGCCTCCTATCAATGGTGCGACAGCTCAGGGAAGATGACAAATTTCTTGACCAACAACGAGGTCGAGAATCTAAATATTCTCTTTGGTACGCTCACCGGTGCCGAGCGCGAAATCATCAACCGACACATCGATGTGACGATCAAGATGCTCGAATCACTGCCCTGGCCCAAACATTTGAAAAATGTGCCCGAATATGCGGGCGGGCATCACGAACGCATGGACGGGAAAGGTTACCCGCGCGGCTTGAATCGAGAGCAGATGTCGCTGCAGGCGAGAATCATGGGGATAGCGGATATATTTGAGGCGTTGACTGCCAAGGATCGACCTTACAAATCGGGCAAGACGCTGATTGAATCGCTCACTATCTTAGGTAAGCTCAAACTCAACGGCCATATTGATCCTGATATTTTCGACGTATTTATCCGTGAAAAGGTTTATGTCGAGTACGTCAAACAGTTTCTATCGCCCGAGCAAATCGACGAGGTCGATTTAAATACCATTCCGGGTGTCAATCTTGTGCCGTGACAGCAAGCTGAAATCGCTTTTTTACCCGATATGATATACAGTGCGCATATCAAAAAATAGGAGCGTGTCATGCGAACATTGGTCGATATTCCAGACAGGCAGCTCAATGAGTTGGCGGCGCTTTGCGCAGCCGAGCGATTGCCGCGCGCCGAACTGATTCGTCAGGCAATTGCCGCTTATATTGAAAAGAAAAGGACGCCGGTGGTGGATGCCTTCGGTCTTTGGAAGCCGCATAAGATCGATGGTTTGGCGTATCAGGAGCAGGTACGCTCAGAATGGTAAGTGCACTGTTTGATACCAATATTCTGATCGACTATTTGAATGGCATCGAACAGGCGAAAAGGGAGTTGGACAGATACGCTGACAAAGCGATCAGCCTTGTCACCTGGATGGAAGTGATGGTTGGTGCAACACCCGACACGGAGGCTGTTCTCAGAGGCTTTCTAAGTGGTTTTGTCAACCTGCCCATTGATGAGCGTGTGGCTGTAGCCGCGGTTGCACTTCGCCGGAAACATAAAATTAAACTGCCGGATGCGATTGTATGGGCAAGCGCGCAGGTGGACAGGCGGATACTTGTTACGCGTAACACCAAGGATTTTTCACCCGATGAACCCGGGGTGCATATTCCATACCATCTTTAAACTGACAAAAATTGTCACCTGACTGACGGTATTTGTCTTGGATGTTGATGCTGTCGGGTGTGAGTTTTAAATTATCCCTTATTAATTAACGATTTATAATATTGGCGCGGCTATTGCTTCTATACAGGCAACACACACAGCGTGTGTTGACCAAACCGGATAGCCGAGTTTGGATGGCCACACAAATTTAACTTAAAACAGGAGCTTCAAATGAAAAACGTACAAAAAGGTTTTACCCTGATCGAACTGATGATCGTTGTAGCAATTATCGGTATTCTGGCAGCTGTTGCGATCCCGGCTTACAGCGATTACACAGTCAAGGCAAAGATTGCAAATGCGCTGACTTCAGTGGGAAGTGTGAAGACTGCAGTTGAAGTTTGTATCCAAGAAGCAGGTAACGTTCTGACGGGCTGTAGCGCAGGTTCTAATGGCGTTCCTGCCTTTACTGCAACCAAGGAAGTGGCCTCTGCGACAACAACTGCCGGTGTTATCGTTGCTACTTTGGCGACTGGGCTGGGAACAGGCGTTGATGGCATGACAATTACTTTCACGCCATCTCCCACTGCTGATCAAACATCGATCAAGTGGACTAATGCGACAACTGTAACTCATGCCGCTGCACTGGCTGCAATCACGAAGAACAACTAATTTAAAAGTTAGTTAGTTTATGATTAAAAAAGCCCCTCATAGAGGGGCTTTTTTTATGTCGTTTGGGTAGAAATGATGAGGGTGGCATGAGCGAATCTAAAAAAATGACATTGTGGTTGTTGCTGGCTGGTGCGCTGATTGCAGCACTGTACGGGCAGTATTTGCACAACCCGATCGTATTCGACGATCTGTACTTCTTCATGCTGGACAACGAAGGCCATTCTGCGATTGAAAAGTTTTCTTCGCCGGCTCTGTGGGACTTGCGCGCGTTGCCTTACGCCACGCTAGCGTGGAATGCAGCACTGTTCGGTTTTGATTTGTTGCCGTTCAGAATTGAGAATTTATTGCTGCACTGGGCTGTCGTGGCTGCGATGGGTCTGTTTGTTTTGAATTTGTATCGCGCGGCGCTCCCCTCGAGTAACTTGTCTGGCGAAAAAACCAGTGCAATGTCCGCTGTGTTGATCGTCGTGAGCTTATTCGCGGTGCATCCGCTTGCGGTGTATGCGGCAGGGTATTTGGTGCAGCGCACTATCGTGATGGCGACCCTGTTTAGCATCCTTGCTTTGTACGCCTGGCTGCGCGGCTGCGCGGCGCAAAACCGGGCCTGGCTATGGGGCAGTGTTGTTCTGTATTTTCTGGCCACACATAGCAAGGAGCACGTGATTATGCTGCCGGTCGTGATGGTCGCGATGACGGTGCTGATCCACGCTGACTGGCGCGCGCGCCTGCTACACAATTGGCCTGCTTTTGCGGGCTATGTTGCGATTGCCTTGCTGACGATTGCCCAGATTCGCGGGGTAATCGGGCATTCCTATGAAATCAATGCGGTTGAAATGTTGGATGGCGTGCAATCTGAGCATGCGTGGCTGTATAGTCTGCTTACGCAATCGTGGCTGTTTTTCAAATACGGTCTGCTCTGGTTGTTGCCAAATCCGGGCTGGATATCGGTCGACATGCGGGAGTCTCTGGCTCAAGGGCTGTTCTCTGTTTACGGCTTGGCGCTGGTGGCTTATTTGCTTTACGGTTTTGTGGCGATACGTTTATTGTTCAAGCGTGGTAGAGCGGGTCTGATCGGCTTTGCGCTGCTGTTTCCGTGGCTGATGTTCGCAACGGAATTCTCCACGGTACGCCTTCAGGAAATTTTTGTTTTGTACCGTAGCTATATCTGGGCGGTGGGCGGCGTTATTGTCTTGCCGCTGCTCTTGATGCAACTGAACGCGCGGTTGACGCTGATGCTGTCCGTCTTGTTTTTCGCTACGCTATTCATGGTGGCAATGGAGCGGCTCTCCAGTTTCTCGCATCCTGTATTGCTTTGGGCGGATGCGGAAAAACTGGTGAAGGACAGGCAGGAATTGCCGGGCGCAGGCCGTATCTACTATAACCTCGGCACAGAATGGTTGAAACTTGACCGGCCGGACCAGGCAATACCGGATCTGCAATTGGCGACGCGGTTAACGCCGAAACTGTCGGCCGCCTTTGGAAATCTCGGGCAGGCTTATGCTGCGGTGAAACAATATGAACTGGCGATACAGGCTTACAGCCGTGCGATAGATTTGGATCGTGAGCTGGCAGCCCCCATGAATTATAAGCATTACTATGGGCGCGCCATCGCGTTAGAAGCGAGCGGGCAGATAACGGCGGCGGAAGCCGATTATCAGGTAAGCTGCAGGCTTAACGGCAAGCGAGGGTGCGACAAGGCAGCTGATTCGGTTGCGCGGTAGAATAATCGATCATTGGGCGGGAGAGGAAAAAATATGCGTGTATTACTGGTAGAAGACGATCCAATCGTGGCGGATAGCCTGATTCGTATCCTGCAAAAATCGAAGTATATTGTGACGCACGAATCAAACGGGAAGCGCGCCGATCATTTATTGACCGTGCAGGAATTTGAGCTGGTGATTCTTGATATGGGACTGCCCGATATGGAAGGCGGTGAAATTTTGCGTCGCCTGCGTCATCGGAATGTCAAAGTGCCGGTGCTGATTTTGACCGCACGCGACAAGGTGGAAGACCGGGTGCAGGGCTTGGATTTTGGCGCAGATGATTATCTGGCCAAACCGTTCGATTTGCTGGAGCTCGAAGCGCGTATCCGGGCATTGCTCAGGCGCGGTCAGTCGGCCAGCGGTGCCGTATTGCAAATTGGTGAATTGTGTCTCGATACGGTCGGGCATCGCGCTACGCTCAACGGTGAGCCGCTGGAGTTGTCGGCGCGCGAATTGAGCGTGCTCGAAGTGCTGATGCTGCGTTCGGGTCGGGTGGTCAGCAAAGACTTGCTCAGCGATCAGATGTCCGATCTGGGCGAGGAAATGAGCATTAATGCCATCGAGGTGTATGTGCACCGGCTGCGCAAGAAAATTGAGGCGGGGAATGTCACCATACGCACGCTGCGCGGGTTGGGGTATCTGATGGAGAAACCATGAATTTCTTCACTGCCACGTTTGATTCAGGCACGTTACGCCAGAAACTAATGTGGTGGCTGCTCGTTCCAATGACGCTGTTGCTGCTGCTCAATGCGGCGCTGATCTACAAATTCGGTCATGACAGTGCAGATCAAAGGCACGATCGATTTTTGAATGTCGCAAGTAAAATTTTGCTCGATCAGTTGCGCACGTTAAACGGTGAGGTGGAATTTAACCTGCATAGTGGCGCATTGAATCTGCTGTCTGTCGATCCTGAAGATTTGGTGTATTACTCCATTAGCGGCTATCAACAAGCCTTTCATTTCGGCTCTCAGAACTTACCGCCTCCGCCAGGTGTGCTAGGCGAGGTGCCGGTTTATTACTCGGGTGAATATGCCGGACATCCTGTCCGAATGATGGCGGCCATCCTGCCCGAAATTGACGTGGCAAGCGGACGTGTCGTGGTTGTCGTTGCGAAAACACTGGTGATGCACCATCAATCTACTCAGGAATGGATGTGGCGTATTTTGCCGTCCCAATGTGCGTTGCTGCTGTTTACCGGATTTATGATCAGGTGGGGGGTGGGACGTGGCTTGCGCCCGCTGGTGCAATTGTGTGATGAGGTGCAAAGTCGTTCGGCGCAGGATCTGAGTCCTTTGCCGGAACACCAGGTGGTCAATGAAATCAGGCCGCTGATCGATAGTGTGAATGGTTTGATGGGGCGGTTGGATGAGTCGTTGATCTTGAAGCGACGATTTATTGCCGATGCCGCGCATCAGTTGCGCACGCCGCTCACCGGCCTCAAAGCGCAGGCGGAGCTGGCTTTGCGTCTGGACGAACCGGTTGAAATTCGCCATTCATTGTTGCAGATGCGCCATGCGGCGGATCATGCGACCCATCTGGCTAATCAGCTGCTGCTGCTCGCGCGCGCAGAACCCGGGACGGTCAAGCAGGACGGGCAGAGTAAACTCGATCTGGCAGCCCTAGCGCGCAGCGCTACCGAATACTGGGTGCCGAAAGCCTTGTTCAAAAAAATTGATCTGGGTTTTGAAAATGCGGAGGGAGATACTCGAATTACCGGCAATGGTCTGCTGCTGAACGAAATGTTGAATAACCTGATCGATAACGCATTGCGTTACACACCAACGGGCGGTCAGGTCACAGTGCGCCTACTCTGTGAGGCGGAGTTGGTCACGCTCGAAGTGGAAGATAACGGGCAAGGGATTGCTGAGGAAGATCGTGCGCGGGTATTCGAACGATTTTATCGCGTGCTGGGGACCAAGCAGGACGGTTGCGGTCTAGGCTTAGCGATCGTTCGTGAAATCGCTGATTTGCATCACGCTAAGGTGAGTCTTGCCTCGGGGGATGGGGGTGTAGGCACCCGGGTGAGTATTGCCTTTCGTACCGCACGGGCGCGCTGGAAAGATTAGCCAGCAGGGCGGTCGTGGGCGATAATTTGGCATTTGAATTTAGCGGAGTCTGGCATGTGCGGCATTTGCGGTGAATTTCGATTCGATCAGGCACCCCCTGACAGGGATGCGCTGGGGCGCATGACAGCACGACTGTCGCGTCGCGGTCCCGATCACGAAGGTTATTACACAGATGGTGCGGTGGCTTTCGGTCATCGCAGGCTTGCGATCATCGATCTGACCTCGGACGCCGATCAGCCCATGGTGGATCAGGAATTGCAGCTGGCGATGGTGTTTAACGGCACGATCTACAACTATCAGGCGCTGCGGGTAGAGTTGATCGAAATGGGCTACGCGTTTGTCTCGCAAGGCGACAGCGAGGTCATCCTGAAGGCTTATCACGCGTGGGGTGAACATTGCGTGCAGCGTTTTTTCGGCATGTTCGCTTTCGCCATCTGGGATATACGCGCCCAAACGATGTTTCTCGCGCGTGACCGGCTGGGGATCAAGCCGCTGTATCACACGCTGGACGGCGACAGGATGCGTTTCGCGTCCACACCGCAAGCGCTGCTGGCCGGTGGCGGCATCGATACCCGCCTCGATCCGGTTGCGCTGCATCAGCATTTCACGCTGCACGGCGTCGTGCCGGCACCCAGAACCCTGCTGCAGGGCATCAAAAAATTGCCGCCCGCCCATACGCTGAAAATTTCTGTCACCGGTGAATTGACGCAGCGCTGCTACTGGCAACTGGATGCGACGCGCCCTGCCGATGCGCTATCCGAGGAGGACTGGCTGACAGCCACCCGTATCGTGTTGCGCCGGGCGGTTGAGCGCCACCGTCTGGCAGCCGATGTGCCGGTGGGCGTGTTGCTGTCAGGGGGATTGGATTCGAGCCTGCTCGTCGGGCTGCTTGCCGAACATGTGCAGCAGCTCAATACCTTTGCCATCGGCTTCGAGCCTGTTGCAGGGGAGTTGGCCGACGAATTCGAGTATTCCGATCGGGTGGCGCAGGAGTTTAATACGCGCCATCACAAATATGCTGTGCCGAATGAGGAGGTGTTAAAGCGTCTGCCTGAGGCGATCGCCCAGATGTCAGAACCGATGGCAAGTTACGATGTAACGGCGTTCTATCTCCTGGGTGAAAAGGTCTCGCAGGAGGTCAAGGTGGTGCTGGCGGGGCAGGGCGCGGATGAGGTGTTCGGCGGTTACTTCTGGTATCCGCTGATGGAGGCTGAAACTGGCACGCCTTTGCAGCGTTTTTCTTCGCATTATTTCGATCGTGATCATGCCGAATATCTGGACATGATCAGCGATGAGTACGCCGTGCCGGATGTGACTTCCGCATGGGTCGAGGCGCAACTTCAGGCGCCGGGTGCGGATGAATTTCTCGACGGGGTGCTGCGCCTTGATGTCACTCGGTTGATGGTCGATGATCCTGTGAAACGCGTCGACAACATGACGATGGCGTGGGGATTGGAGGCGCGCGTGCCGTTTTTAGATCACGAACTGGTCGAGTTGGCAGCGAAAATGCCGGCCTCGCTAAAACTGAAGGAAGGCGGGAAATTTCCGCTCAAGGCGGTCGCGCGCGGCATCATCCCGGATGCGGTGATCGATCGGCCTAAAGGCTATTTTCCGGTGCCGGCGTTGAAATATATACGCGGTGAGTTTCTGGTGCGGATGACGCAGATTTTAAATTCCGATGCGTGCATCAAGCGCGGATTGTATCGTCGCGACTATGTGGCAAAACTGCTCGCCAACCCGGAGGCGCATCTCACACGTATCGGGGGCAGCAAGCTGTGGCATTTGGCGCTGCTCGAGTGGTGGCTGCAAATCAACGTTGATTCAATGAATAATTGAAAGTGGGTAATGGGCAGGCGAATGTATTGATATTCAGTAACACTATGAATAAATATATTAAAAGGTTATCATCCTGCATGAAATTTAAATGAGACTCAGTCATGAGAACGCAGCTGTCATCGTCGAGTAAAATAACTCCCCTTGTTCGGCACGTTCGCGCCGGTAAGGTGTATCGCCGCGAGGATCTTGTACCCTATTCCGCCAGCGTTGATCGGGAGTTACAGCAACTGGTTACTCAAGGCATGTTGCAGAAACTGGCCCAGGGAATGTATTACCGACCCAGGAAAAACGTGTTTGGTGAAGTGCCGCCAAGCGAGAGCGATTTGCTCGCGGTCTTTTTGAAAGATAAAGATTTCCTCAGCTTTAACCCCAGCATCTACAACTCGCTGCGCCTGGGTACAACCCAGCTCTACAACAAAACTATCGTCTATAACCACAAGCGGCACGGATTGATCAAACTGGATCGGCGCGAATATGATTTTCGGCTGAAACACAATTTTCCCAAGCCCAGCCAGGTGACGACAGAATATCTGCTGGTCGATATGCTGAATAATCTGTCTGAGTTGGCAGAGGATGAAGATCAGGTGCTTGAACGGGCACAAAAGAAGCTCGATCAATTCGATGCCGGGAAGTTGAACAAAGCACTGGCGGATTTTGGATCGGTAGCGACCAGGCGGCTGGTCAATACATGGCTTTCACAGGGATTGAGCAAGCAGGGGTCTGTGTAAATGAGCGAGGAAAAGCTATTTTTGCACCAGCATAAAATTTTCGCTGCACTGGTCAGCCAGATCGCCCGGTCACTCGAAATTTATCCCTATCTCGTTGAAAAAGATTACTGGCTGATGCACTGTCTGTGGGCGTTGCAGCAGCAAGGCTGGAAGTTTGAGCTTAAAGGCGGAACATCGCTTTCCAAGGCATACGGCATTATCGATCGCTTTTCTGAGGATATCGACATTCGCTTTGAGCCGCCCGCCGAGCTTGATTTGAAGACCGGAAAAAATCACGACAAACCGGCGCATATTGCCGCACGCAAAGAATTTTTCGATCATCTGGCAACGCAGATATCGATACCTGATCTGATCGAGGTGAAGCGTGATGCCGATTACGACGATGACAAATATCGCAATGGCGGCATCCTCCTCGACTATCATTCGGTGATCAAACAACTGCCGGGCGTGAAAGAAGGCATCCTGCTTGAAATCGGCTTTGATGTTACTTCGCCCAATTCACCCCGCACCATCAGTTCATGGGCGCTGGATGCGGCCTTCAAGGCGAAAGTCGATGTGTTCGACAATCGTGCGGTGGATGTTGCCTGCTACAGTCCCGCCTATACCTTTGTGGAAAAACTGCAAACCGTCTCCACCAAGTTTCGCAAGCAACAAGAAGCGTTCAGCTTTCCAAAAAATTTCCTGCGGCATTATTACGATATCTACCGCCTGCTGGGCAATGAGGAAGTGCTGGCGTTCATCGGGACACCTGAATATGTCGCGCACAAGCAAGCGCGTTTCCCCAAGGCCGATAACCAGCATATTGCCACTAACGAAGCCTTTCTGCTGTCAGACCCAAAGGTGCGCAGTCTGTATGACGCCAAGTATCGCGAAACCGCCGCGCTGTATTACAAGGGGCAAATCCCGTTCGGCGAGATTATCAAACGCATCCATCAGCATATCGAGCAACTATAAACGAGATGAGAAACGGCGCGATGGCCAGAGATCATCGAACTGTTAAAACTGCTCACCGCGATCATCAAATCAGCAAAAGACAATATTTAAAGCAATGGATAATTGACAAGGAAAAATTGACAATTATCCATTACCCATTGCTAGTCTCCAGAGCGAAGTGAGTTCAGCCGCCCTCGCTGCATGCAACGGGTCGTTGTCGTCAGCGGCTTTTGGGTGATGGGGTTTGACGTCGATTTTACCCAGTACCTGCAAGCCTGACGCGTCGATCAATGCCAGCAGTTCGTCACGGCTGCGCAGTCCCAGATGTTCTGCTAGATCCGACAGGATCAGCCAGCCCTCACCTTCATCTACCAGATGTGCGGCAAGCCCGCCTAAAAAACCTTTCAGCATACGGCTTTCCGGATCGTAGACGGCGTATTCCAGCGGTGAACTAGGGCGAGCGGGCAGCCAGGGCGGATTACACACGATTAGGGCTGCGCGTCCCTCAGGGAATAAATCGGCCTGTACTACATCGACGGCACAGCCTAGTCGGGTCATATTTTCGCGCGCGCAGGCCAATGCGCGGTCATCCTGATCGGTCGCCGTGATGTGCCGGATGCCGCGTTTGGCTAGTACGGCCGCCAGCACGCCGGTACCTGTACCGATGTCGAAGGCAACCGATTGAGTATTTGTCAGGTCGGGCAAGGGCGTATTCGCCACCAGATCCACATATTCGCCGCGTACCGGTGAAAAGACGCCGTAATGCGGGTGTATGCGCGCTTGCAGCGCCGGAATCTGCACGCCGTTTTTGCGCCATTCGTGCGCGCCGATGACGCCCAGCAGGCCGCGCAGGGAGAGCACATACGACTCAGTGTCGTTGCCGTAAGCCTCAAGGCAGGCGTCAGTCACATCGGGTGCGCGGCGCAGCGGGATCGTGTGATCGGCGTTGAACGGCAGCAGCAGCATGTTCAGGGTGCGCGAGCGCTGCGATTGCGCCTGACGATGCAGGTTGAATGCGTCGGTGTTCGTAGCAGGTGCTGATTTTGCCTTGTGCGGTTTGGCGCGACGCGCCATCGCTTGGAGCAACTGACGTGCGTTCTGATAGTCCCCGCGCCAGAGCAGGGCCGTCCCTTCGCAGGCCAGCCGATATGCGGCGTCGGCGGTCATTGTGTCGTCCGCGATCACAACGCGTTTAGGGGGCGGCGCGCCTGACTCAGAGCGCCAGCGTGCCGACTGTTCTTTGCCGGCTTCAATCCATGTTAAGAGCGGGTGCATTTATCGACCTTCTGCGCGTTTAATTTGCTGGTAGCGCAATTTGGCTTCATGGTCATCTTGAGCGGTGGTGATTTCACGCATCACGGAATACACGTCTGCCGTCTTGTGGCTTACGCTGAATTTCCCCGTCAAAGGCGTATCGGGCAGCAATTCGCCTGTTTGATAGATCGCCCAGATTTCTTTTGCATATTGGGTCGTGAGTAGTTCCGGTGCGAACTGGCCAAAGTAGTTGGCCAGATTTTCCACGTCGCGATCGAGCATGCGCGGCGCGTTATTGTTGGCGGCGGCATCCACGGCCTGTGGCAGGTCGATGATGACCGGGCCATGTGCATCGACCAGTATGTTGAATTCCGATAAGTCGCCGTGAATGATGCCGGCACACAGCATCAGCACCACTTGCCGGATCAGCATCGCATGAAATTCCAGCGCCTGCTCGCGGGTCAGTGTCAGATCGTTGAGGCGTGGGGCAGGCATGCCTTCCTCGTCCGCGACCAGTTCCATCAGCAGCACCCCCTCGTAAAACCCGAAAGGAAGCGGCACGCGCACGCCGGCTGCCGCGAGTTTGTACAGCGCGTCGACTTCGGTGCGCTGCCAGGCGGATTCCTGCTCTTTACGTCCGTAGCGTGAGCCTTTTTCCATTGCGCGCTGTGAGCGGCTGTTTTTGACTTTGCGGCCTTCGGTGTAGTGTACCGCCTGATGAAAGCCGCGCTGGTTAGCTTCCTTGTACACCTTGGCGCAGCGGATTTCTTCGCCGCACTGCACGACATAGACGGTCGCCTCCTTGCCGCTCATCAGCTGCCGCAGGACGACGTCGACTAAGCCATCCTCGACGAGCGGTTCGATCCGTTTAGGTGTTTTCATGGTCGGCCATGGTTTCGGTCGGGTCGCCGCGCAGCGAATGGATGCGGGGTTTGACGGGATTATCGATCGCGTCTTGTATCATTGCGGCGCGTGATGCGGGTGACTCGAGGCTGATGCGGCCGAGTTTTCCTGCGCGGTATTCCGTCAGCAGGATGATGGAGGCTTTTTCCAGATCCAGTTCGCCGCCGCGGCCCTTGAGCAGGCAGCCGCGCTTTTTGGCGACCGCTTCGATGACGCTTACGCCGTCCATGCCGTTGGTGTCAAAGCCAAAGCGTTCGGTCAAACGGTCCGGATAGCGCGCAAGCAAATTATTGGCAAGATGTTCGGCGATTTCTTCCTCGATCACCGCATTGCGTCCGATGGCGTGAATCGCGGCCAGAATGAAACCGTCCGCATCGTGTTCGATCTTCGGCCACATCAGTCCGGGAGAGTCGGTGAGCGTCATGTGATCGTTGATCTTGTGGCTTTGCTGCGATTTGGTCACGGCAGGTTCATCCCCGACTGCGGCGACGCGGCGCTTTAACAGCATATTCATTAGCGTGGATTTGCCGACGTTGGGGATGCCCATGATCATCAGGCGCAGCGGTTTGTGCGTGCTGTCGCGATGCGGGGCAAGCGGATGGCAAAGTTTGGGCACCTTGGCAGCATCGGTCGCGCTCTTGCAGCTCAGTGCGACGGCTTTAACGCCCGGTTGAGCATTGTAAAAATCCAGCCATTGCTGCGTGATGGCAGGATCTGCCAGATCAATTTTGTTGAGGATTTTTAAGCAGGGGCGCTGGCGGTGTTCGCGCAGCTCTTTGATCATCGGGTTGCAGCTCGCCTCAGGCGCGCGCGCGTCCAGCACTTCGATGATGACGTCGGTAAACTCCATCGTCTCCGAGGCTTTGCGGCGGGCGGAGGTCATGTGACCGGGAAACCACTGTATGGCCATGATTGCTTTCTTAGTTGGTAAAAGGCGGTTTTAACAGCGCCAGTTGTGCGTCATTCAGATAACACCATTCGCCGGGCGCTAAAGCCAGTTCGGCCAGTTTCAGGTTGCCGATCTGTGAGCGATTAAGCGCGGTGCAGTGATTGTCGGCGGCGGCCAGCATGCGTTTAACCTGATGATATTTTCCCTGTTCGAGCACGATCTCCAGGTGATGATCATCGATCATCCGGCAGGTTTCAGCAGCCAGTGTGCCGGGTTCGTCGTGCAATTTCACGCCGGCGAGTAAACGCTCGATCAGCTCGCCTGTTACCGGCGCGTAGGTGGTGGCGACATAGACCTTGGGTACGTGATGTTTGGGTGATGACTGCGTATGGATGAATGCGCCGTCATCCGACATCAGCAGCAGGCCGGTCGTGTCGTGATCCAATCGTCCGACAGGCTGGACGTCGCGACGCGTGAACTGATCCGGCAAAATGCTCAGCACGCCCGGATGGTGGCTGGGTTTTCTGGAACACTCGATATTGGCCGGTTTGTTCAGTGCGACATAAACTTGTTCGCGGTAAATACAGTGCTCGTCGTCAACGGAAAATTCCAGTCCGTCGGTTTCAATCGGTGTATTGGTGTCGGTAACGACGTCGCCGCCGATGCAGATTGCGCCCGCATCGATCAATTGACGGCAATATTTGCGCGTGCCAAAGCCTTGCGTGTGCAGGATGCGGTCTAATGTTAATTTACTCATGGGGCGGATTTTAACAGAATCAAGACGTTAACGCCCCGCTGGGAAATGCTATCTGCGATTTTCCATGCGAGGCATAAGTAATAACAGGCGGGAAAATTCCCTGTTCGTTAAGGTGCTATGTTGATCGCATCGACAAGTGATGCGTAATTTTTCCCAATGAGGCAATGGCGCCTTCTATCTCGTCGGTCCAGAGGTGCCCGTAGTTCAGACGCACATAATCTGTAAATCCTCTTTGTGCGGAGAATATCGGCCCGGGCGCAATGCTAATGCCGAGATTTAATGCGGCACGATGTAGCTCCAGCGAATTGACGCCGTCCGGTAATTTAACCCACAAAAAATAACCCCCGTTCGGCGCAGTCAGGTGCGTGCCCGGCGGGAAGTGACGCTCTATCGCTTCGACAAATTTGATCTGTTGCAATAACAGGGTGTGGCGCAGGCCGCGCAGGTGTTTGTCGTAGCCGCCTTTGTTCAGGTAGCTGGCAAGCGTGATTTGTGCGGGGACAGACGTTGCCAGCGTGGTGGCAAGTTTCAGGCGTTCGACTTTTTTTGCATAGCGTCCGGGTGCAGCCCAGCCGACGCGGTAGCCGGGTGCGAGACATTTTGAAAAAGAGGAACAGTGCATCACCAGCCCCTCGGTATCAAAAGCTTTAGCAGGTTTTGGGCGCTGGTCACTGAAATACAGTTCGCCGTAAACGTCGTCCTCGATCAAGGGCACGTTGTAGCGCGTGAGCAAGGCGACCATGTCCCTTTTCTTGTCATCGGACATCAGGCTGCCGAGCGGGTTTTGGAAGTTGGTCATCAGCCAGCAAGCGGCGGGTTTGTGCAATTCAAGTGCACGCGCCAATGCGTTCAGATCAATGCCGTCTCGAGGGTGGCTGGGTACTTCAACTGCTTTTAAACCGTTGCGCTCAATTGCCTGCAATGCCGCATAAAAGGTGGGCGAGGCGATCAGCACGGTATCGCCGTGTTGCGTTACCGCTTGTAAGCAGAGGTTCAATCCTTCCAGTGCACCGTTGGTAATTACGATTTCGTCGGGGGATACTTGCAAGCCGTCGATCATATAGCGCAATGCAATCTGGCGGCGCAGTTCGGCATCCCCAGGGCCGATGTCTTCTACGCTGCGCCAGGGATCCATTGCTTGTACGCAGGCTGCCATTGTTTTCGCCAGACGCGCCATCGGAAAGAGTAGCGGGCTGGGAAAGGCAGAACCTAGCGGCACAACCTTGCGGGCACGCGTCGATTCCAGTACCTCGAAAACTAATTCGCTGACATCAACCGGTATGGCTTCGGAATTGCTATTGATGTCGGGTTCGGGGAGCTGCGGCAGGTGCGGCGTCCCGCCGCAGACGTAGTAGCCCGAACGCTCACGCGCCGAAATCAGGCCGCGCGCTTCCAGCAGGTAATAGGCCTGAAATACGGTTGAGGGGCTGACTTTGCGGGCGGCGCTGGTCTGCCGTATTGAAGGCAGCTTTTCACCGCGCATCAGCAGGCCCTCTTTGATGGAGTGCGCGAGGTCGTTGGCCAGTTGTTCGTATCGTTTCATGTCGGAGATTCGCAAATTTTCGGTGATTATGAATCTGATACGGTATTTTTTCCAGTTTCTGATTCTGTAACTCACAACGCAAACTGCCTACTATAACGACAGAGCATTAGTCGCCACTATAACTATTCAGAGGAGAGGCAGCATGCAACAAGAAGTCGGCGCCATTACAGCGCTCTATCAGGAACTGGCGTCATATCCGGTCAATACCGGCGAGAAAACTGTCCATGCTAAACGCATGCCGGGATTTTTTCGCTCACTCAGAACTTTTACGCAGATGGGCTTGTGGCTGCCGCTCCTGATGCTGCCCTATCTGCGCTGGAATGGCAGACAAGCCATCCTCATCGATATTGACCACAGCCAGTTTCACGGCTTTAACCTGACCGTCAGACCGGATGAAATCTGGATGCTGATGTTGCTCTCACTGGGCGGATCCGTGCTGATGTTCATGGTGACTAACATCGCATCGCGCGTGTGGTGTGGATATTTTTGTTTTCAGTCAACATGGGTAGATTTGTTCACCTGGATCGAAGGTAAAGTCGAGGGCACGCCGTCTGCCCGGCGCAAGTTGGACGAAGCCCCGTGGAATGCTGACAAGATTCTCCGGAAGGTTTTCAAGCACGCTATCTGGTTCGGGGTGTCGTTATTCACCGCCATCAGTTTTTCCATCTGGTTTGTCGATGCGTTCGAATACTGGACTAAACTGATTCATCTCCAATTGCCAAGGGCGGGTTGGATAACCCTGGCATTGATTATGACCGCCACCTATCTTTATGCGGGTTTGATGCGCGAACAGATGTGTCAATGGATGTGTCCTTACGCCAGATTTCAGTCTGTCATGGCCGATGGGCAAACTGTGATGCCCATTTATGACTTCAATCGGGGCGAGCCTCGCGGCAAGTTACGCAAGGGCGATGAAACTCTGGCAAAACAAGGCGACTGCATCGACTGTTACCAGTGCGTGCAAGTCTGTCCAACGGGCGTTGATATTCGTCAGGGCCATCAATTGGGCTGCATCACCTGTGGCTTGTGTATAGACGCGTGCAATTCGGTGATGGACAAAATCGACAAGCCGCGCGGCTTGATCCGCTACGCATCACCGGATGAAATTGAGGGAAAACCGGTGAGGATGCGATTCCAGAACCCTTTGCTTTGGGTCAATGCGGCCATCTTGCTGGCGTCATTTTTGGGCGTGCTATACGGCCTGACCCACATGTCTTCGTTAACGCTCAATGTCAGACCGGAACGCCAACCCTTGTTCGTGCGTATGAGCGACGGCGCTATCCAGAATCGCTACGAGTTCAAGTTGATGAACAGAACGAGCCGGGATATACGGATAATGGTGACGGCAGAAGGTGGCATAAAGGATCAACTGATTTTCGGTTCGGAAAAACCAATCGCGGTTCCACATGAGCGAGGCGTCTCTTTTACAGTGTTCGTAAAAGCACCCGTTCAAAACATCGCCATGGCTGTCACGCCGATTCAATTTCATGTGAAGAGCCTGGGAGATCCGACTGTTTCGGCAGACTACAGCACGCTGTTCAATGCCCCTTCACGCTAAAAAGGGTAACGGCTAAAAATGCTATAAAGGAGGCGAGCTGGTGCGTGGCGGAGAGGCGGATGATGAAGCCGGAAACTCACCGTCCAGATAGAACCAGCGGCCTTCTTCAAACACGAAGCGGCTGATCTCGTGCAAGCGATAGGCGCGCCCGTCGATTTTGTAGCGCGCCACAAATTCGACGGTGTTCGATTCATTGCGCTGCTTTTTGATGTCCAGCCCCAGCCATTTTTCACTGGTAAAATCGAGTGAGGCCGGGCGCGTGCTCGTATGCCAGGTGGCGAGCAGATAGTCCTCACATTTCAGGACATAGGCGCTGTAGCGTGAGCGCATTAAACGCTGCGCGTCGGGTGCGGGATTGCCTGCATGGAAGGGGCCGCAGCACGCGGCATAGTTGTCGCCGCCGCAGGGGCAGTGCTTTAACTTTGCCATGCAAGTCCGGTTGATGGGCTGCCATGCCAGATGACGGGTTCAATTTCCACCACGCCATCGTCGCTGGTCATCATCAGATTGCCTTCCTGTATGGTGCATTGCAAACTCATGTTGCGTTGCGCCAGTTTGGCTAGCGCTTGTGTACTCGCAACAGGCAGGTTGATGATGGTAAGATTTTTTTGTCGTGCAAACAGGCTCTTATTTTGCGCAAACCACAGGTCGGCCACACGGCCGCCATAGCAATACACCACGACGTGATTGGCGCGGCCACAGGCTTTTCGAATCAGTTTTTCATCGGGGATGCCCACGTCTATCCATAACTCAATCGACCCGGTTAAATCTTTTTGCCACAAGTCCGCCTCATCATCGGCTGTCATGCCCTCGCCGAACTCAAGATATTCATGTGCGTGCAGCGCAAAGGCCAGCAGGCGCACCATCAGGCGTTCATCCGTTTCTGACGGGTGTCTGGCTAGCGTCAGGATGTGATCCTGATAGTAGTATCGATTCATATCCGCAATTTGCAGATTGGCTTTAAAAATAGTTGCTTTGATGGCCATGTAATTGCGGCTCTTGGTTGGTGGGCAGGCCTGTATTCTAACAGGGCATGCCGCCCGGATGGCATTGCACCGCTGTTACGACTATAATTCACCTTCTTTAAGTCAGTCATTCAGCAAATACACGATGCAGTTGTTCGCCTTTGGCCTAAATCATCAGACTGCGCCGCTTGCCGTGCGCGAGCAGGTTGCGTTCAATGTGGACGGGATAGAGAACGCGCTGCGTGATCTGGTGGAAAACGGTGCCGCTAAAGAAGCCACGATCCTGTCGACCTGTAACCGCATGGAACTCTATTGCAATGCGGCTAAACCCGAGCATGCGATCGACTGGCTGGCGCAATATCATAAGCTGCCGCGTCATGAGTTGGAACCCTATCTGTATACCTTGCCGCGCGATCTGGCCGTTAAGCATTCGTTCCGTGTGGCCAGCGGCCTCGATTCGATGGTGCTGGGCGAGCCGCAGATACTCGGGCAGATGAAGCAGGCGGTGCGTCAGGCCGAGCAGGCCGGCACCATGGGTATCTTGCTGCACAAACTGTTTCAGAATACATTTTCGGTCGCGAAGCAAGTGCGCACCGAAACCGAAATCGGCGCGAATCTGGTGTCGATGGCTGCCGCCGCTGTGCGACTGGCAGAGCGCATCTTTCCGAGTATCGAAGATCAAAACGTGTTGTTTATTGGCGCGGGCGAGATGATCGAGCTGAACGCCGTGTATTTCGCCGCGCGCAACCCGAAACGCATCACGGTGGCTAACCGCACGCTGGAGCGCGCGCAGACACTGGCAAGACAATACAATGGTCATGCGATCACACTGTCCGATTTGCCTGAGCAATTGGCGCAAAACGATATTATCGTGACCTGTACGGCCAGTCAGCTGCCGATTCTGGGTAAGGGGATGGTCGAGCGTGCACTCAAAGCTCGCCGCCACAAACCGCTGTTTATCGTTGATCTGGCCGTGCCGCGCGATGTGGAAACGGAAGTCGGCGAATTGAACGACGTGTTCCTGTATACCGTGGATGACATTGCCGAGGTGGTCAAAGACGGCCTCGAGGCGCGTCAGGGTGCGGTCAAAGAAGCTGAAGTCATCATCGAGTCGGGCGTTTCTGATTTTCTGCACTGGATGGAGTCGCGCGATGTGGTGCCGACCATCCGCGCTTTGCGCGAAAACGCCGAGCAAAGCCGCCGTCAGGAACTTGAAAAAGCGGTGCGTCTGCTCGCGAAAGGCGAGAGCCCTGAAAAAGTGCTCGAAGCGATGAGCCGTGGCCTGACCAATAAATTTCTGCATGCGCCCACTCATACGCTTAATCAGGCGCACGGCAAAGATCGCGATAATTTTCTCGATGTTGCCCGCCGCCTGCATCACCTCCATAACGACGAATGAAACCAAATATCGCTACAAAACTCGGGCAACTGAGTGAGCGCCTGCTCGAAGTCAATCAGTTGTTGAGTACCGAAGAAGCCACCCGCGACATGGATACCTATCGCAAGCTCAACCGCGAACGCGCAGAACTTGAACCTGTGGTGGAACTATTTCACGCCTATCAAGCCTGCGAGGGGGATATTGCCGCCGCGCGCGAAATGGCGGAAGACCCGGATATGCGGGAATTCGCCGATGCCGAAATTAAAGAGGGCGAGGCGCGTCTTGAAAAACTCGATGGTGAGTTGCAAACGCAATTGCTGCCTAAAGACCCTAACGATGAACGCAGCGTGTTTCTCGAAGTGCGCGCCGGTACGGGCGGCGATGAGGCGGCCTTGTTTGCGGGCGATCTGTTCCGCATGTATTCGCGCTTTGCAGAGCGCCGCCGCTGGCAGGTTGAGATTGTTTCGGAAAGCCTGGGTGAAATGGGCGGTTACAAGGAAATCATCGCTCGTATCGCGGGGCAGGGCGCCTACTCCGTGCTGAAATTTGAATCGGGTGCGCATCGCGTGCAGCGCGTGCCGGCGACGGAAACGCAGGGGCGCGTGCATACCTCGGCCTGCACGGTGGCCATCATGCCGGAAGTCGATGAAGTCAATGATGTCGTGCTCAATAATTCCGATTTGCGCATCGACACTTTTCGTGCATCGGGTGCCGGTGGTCAGCACATCAATAAGACGGATTCTGCGGTACGCATCACGCATCTACCGACAGGGGTTGTGGTCGAGTGTCAGGATGGTCGTTCGCAGCATCAGAATAAGGCGCAGGCGATGCGCGTGCTGTGTGCCCGTATCAAGGATGCGCAGGTGCGTGCACAGAACGCCGAGACGGCGGCGACCCGCAAGAGTCTGGTGGGTAGCGGTGACCGTTCCGAGCGCATTCGCACCTACAATTATCCGCAAGGCCGAGTGACCGATCATCGCATCAATCTGACGCTCTACAAGATGGACGCGATCATGGATGGCGATATCAGCGAACTGACCGGCGCGCTGATGGCTGAACATCAAGCCGAACAACTCGCCGCGATGGCGGAAGATGTCAATTTCTGATTCGACGCCCCCGTTAACGCTGGGTGCGCTGCTAAAACAGGACAGCCGGCGTTTCGAAGACGCCCTCCATCATGATTCGGCGACGGCGCGCATCGAAGTGCAATGCCTGTTACAGGCGGTGTTAGGCGTTAATCGCGCCTATTTGCTGACCCATCCTGAACGCATCCTCACCGCCCTTGAGTCGGCTCGCTATGGCGAACTGTTTGCGCGTCGCCTTAACGGAGAGCCAATCGCCTATTTGCTGGGGGAGCGAGAATTTTTCGGTCTGAGTTTTATGGTCACGCCAGATACCTTGATTCCGCGCCCCGATACCGAATTGCTGGTCGAGATGGCCTTGCAGCATATTCCCGCAGGCGGCGCCGTGCTGGACATGGGTACCGGCAGCGGCGCGATTGCAATTTCTATTGCTCATGAGCGACCCGATGCCCTTGTGGTGGCACTGGATGCTTCCGAGGCTGCGCTGATCGTGGCGCGCGAGAATGCGCAGCGCCTCCAAATAAAAAACGTGCAACTGCTGCATAGCGACTGGTTTGCGCAACTTGCGGACGAAAAATTCGACCTGATCGTCTCGAATCCACCCTACATTGAAGCTGATGATGTGCATCTGTCGCAGGGGGATGTGCGTTTTGAACCGCTGAGCGCACTGGCATCAGGCGATGACGGACTGGACGACATTCGGCGCATTGTTGTTGAGGCTAAATCACATCTCAATGCGGGCGGCTGGTTGATGTTTGAACATGGCTACAATCAAGCTGCGCGCGTGCGCGAATTGTTGCAGGTGGCCGGATTTTTTGGCGTTTCCTCGGTGTTGGACTTGTCCGGAATTGAGCGGGTGACGCAGGGCAGGCTTGACCCTGAGGCCGTTGTTCAGGGATAATACCAGACTATTAAATTAAGGTAATAATCATGACGACAGATATTCAGCAGCGTATCCACCAGCAAGTCACCGACAATGCAGTCGTGCTCTACATCAAAGGTTCGGCTAAGTTTCCTCAGTGCGGTTTTTCTGCCAATGTGGTGCGGATTTTGAATTTGCTCGGCGTGAAGGAATTTTTAGCGGTCAACGTATTTGAAGATCCGGAAATGGTGCCCGGTTTGGTTGAGTATGCCAGTTGGCCAACACTGCCGCAGTGCTACATCAGGGGTGAGTTCGTCGGCGGTTCGGATATCATGACCGAGATGTATCAAAGTGGTGAGCTCAAACAGTTGCTGGGTGAGTTAGCGACCGTGGTATAGCCTTATTAGTCTAGGCTGTTTGGCCTATATCAAAAAAATTGGGGTGCGCATATAGTTGCGCCGGGTGTTGAGGATTGCGGCTGGTAACAGTTCGATTTCTCAAACTCTCCTCCTTTAGGGCGATCTGATGATCGCCCGTTTTTTTTACACAATTTGCTTACTGAGCGAGAAACAGGCGCGCCCGTGCAATGGCCGCTTTCACTTGATTGGGCGCGGTGCCGCCGATGTGATTGCGGCTGGCCAGTGAGCCTTCGAGAGATAGCACCTGATAGATGTCATCCTCGATCAGCGCCGAAAAGGATTTCAGTTCTGCTAAGCTGATATCGCTCAGGTCAACGCCGCGCTGCTCGGCAAAACGCACCGCCAATGCCACGGCTTCATGCGCATCGCGGAACGGCAAACCCTTCTTGACCAGATAGTCGGCCAAATCCGTTGCGGTGGCATAGCCTTGCAGTGCCGCGCGGCGCATGGCTTCCGGTTTAACTTTGATGCCGGTAATCATGTCAGCATAGATACGCAACGTTTGGCTTAGCGTATCCACGGTGTCGAACAGGGGCTCTTTGTCTTCCTGATTATCCTTGTTATAGGCCAGAGGTTGCCCCTTCATCAGCGTCAAGAGCGCGACCAGATGACCGTTCACGCGACCTGTCTTGCCGCGTACCAGTTCAGGCACGTCAGGGTTTTTCTTCTGCGGCATGATGGAGGAGCCGGTGCAGAAACGATCGGCAATATCAATGAAGCCGACCATAGGACTCATCCACAGGATCAACTCCTCCGAACAGCGCGACAGATGTGTCATTATCAGGGCGGCGCAGGCGGTGAATTCGATGGCGAAATCACGGTCGGAGACGGCATCAAGCGAGTTTTCGCACACGCCGTCAAAGCCCAGCAGTCCTGCAACCATCTCGCGGTCGATAGGATAGCTGGTACCAGCTAAGGCGGCAGCGCCCAGCGGCAGACGATTGACGCGGCGTCTTGCATCCTGCAATCGTTCGGCATCCCGTTTTAGCATCTCGTAATACGCCATCAGGTGATGCGCGAAGCTGATCGGCTGTGCGACCTGCAAATGCGTGAAGCCGGGCATGATGGTGTCGGTATGGTTTTCGGCCAGATCGAGAAATGCGCTTTGCAGTGCGCGGATCAGCATCAACAAATCATCAATTGCGCTGCGCAAATAAAGCCGCACATCAGTTGCGACCTGATCGTTGCGTGAGCGTCCCGTATGCAGGCGTTTACCGGCATCGCCCACCAGTGTGGTCAGCCGCTTTTCAATATTCAGATGCACGTCTTCCAGATCCAGAGACCAGACGAATTCGCCCCCTAGGATTTCAGCTTCGATGGTGGACAGTCCACGCCGGATGTCGGCAAGATCCGCATCGTTGATGATGGCGCGTGCGGCGAGCATCTGCGCGTGCGCCAGAGATCCCTGAATATCGAACAGTGCCAGTTTTCGGTCGAAATCGACTGAAGCGGTATAACGTTTGACTAATTCTGCGACAGGTTCTGAAAAACGCCCCGACCAGGTGTCATTATCTTGTATGCTTGCCATTGTTAAAATCCAGATGCTAGTTAAGGCAGAAAGTGACGCTTCGCCATGAATAAGGCGCGCAGTATAAAACAAAATTACCGCCACGACGCATTGCCCGACTTTCGCAACCTCGGTGTGACTTTGCGCATCCTGTTGCTGGGCAACGGTCTGGCGCTGATTGCAGCGCTTTTGCAGGCCGATGGATGGCCCGGCATGGCGCTACAGTTCATGCAAATCGAGAGTTTACTCACGCCTGTCATGCTCGCCAGTTTGCTGTTGTTGTGGATGGGGCGCACGCAGCTTAACAGGCTGGCCTATTGGCATGGGGCGTTGATCGTCAATATCGTCGTAGGCGTGATAGCGGTGGGGATCTATTCTTTGGGCGGTGAACTGTATCGTCCTGTATCCGGCACGGAAATAAATTTTGAGATGATGCGCTGTCTGTTGCTCAGCTTGACCCTGTGCAATGGCTTGCTGGCTTATTTTCGGCTGCGCGCTCAGGTGTTATCGCGTGCACTGGATGACGGGCGGCTGCAGGTTTTACGGGCGCGGATACGCCCGCATTTTTTATACAACACCATCAATGCGGTGCTGGGGATTTTGCGCACGCAGCCGCGCCGCGCTGAGACTGCGCTGGAGGATATGGCGGATTTGTTTCGCATGGCGATGTCAGATGAGCAGGATCTGGTGCCGTTGGGCAATGAGATACAATTGTGCCGGCAATATATCGCACTCGAACAGTTGCGCATGGAGGGGCGGCTGCGCGTTGAGTGGAATATCAGCGACCTGCCTGAGGGGACGCTGATACCGGCGTTTTTATTGCAGCCTTTGCTGGAAAATGCGGTGTATCACGGCATTGAACCCTTGATTGATGGTGGCTGTATTCATATCATGCTGCAACGAAGCGGCGCGTCTATGCAGATACGAGTCGACAACCCTTGTCCGGATAGCACTGATGTGCACCGTCATGCGGGTAACAAGCTTGCATTGCAAAATATACGCGAGCGGTTAGCGTTGCTGTTTGATGCTGAGGCCAGCTATCAGGTAATTAACAGCAAAAATACCTATCAGGTGGAGATTAGCTTGCCATATTTGAAAGAGATACCTTGAGCACGATCGAGCGGGCATTGCGGATATTTATTGTCGATGACGAGCCGCCTGCACGTAACCGGCTGCGCGAATTGCTCATTGATTGCAACGACCAGTTGCCGCTGGAAATCACGGGTGAGGCGGGCAACGGTCAGGAGGCGCTCGATAAGCTGATAGTAGAACCCGCAGATGTGGTGCTGCTGGATATTCGTATGCCTCGGATGGACGGGATTGAGCTCGCGCAACACCTGCAAAAATTGCCCCAGTCGCCAGTTGTGATTTTTACCACCGCCTATGATACTTATGCGATCAAGGCGTTCGAATTGCATGCGATCGACTACCTGCTCAAGCCGATACGGCTGGGTCGATTGTTTGATGCGCTCAGCCGTGCGCGCGCTGCCGTGCCGGTTCAACTTGAGGTGCTGCGCGATTTGCTGCCTGAGCCGCGTCGTCATCTGGCCATTCACGAGCGGGGCAAGATTCATCTGATCGGCATCGAACAGGTGCTTTTTTTGCGTGCCGAATTAAAGTACATCACGGTGCGCACCGGCGATCGCGAATATTTGATTGAAGAGTCGCTCAGCGCGCTCGAGAAGGAATTTATCAGCCGCTTTGTGCGCATCCATCGCAACTGTCTGGTGGCTCGGGATGCGATAGAAGGATTTGAGCGTGGTGGCGATGAAGGCGATGGCAGCGGCTGGCTTGTGAGACTCAAAGGGCTGCAGGAGGCGCTGCCTATCAGT
>SESD01000381.1_pt1 | contig 27617 bp, 21 predicted proteins | sample 3171411 | NCBI WGS metagenome assembly SESD01 (sample SAMN06051880, study PRJNA518727) | freshwater metagenome | biome: subpolar coniferous forest; feature: holomictic lake; material: water; isolation source: holomictic Lake 442, 16.5 m depth | place: Canada: near Kenora, Ontario | collected...
ACAGGCTGCTAGTGGCCGCAGCACTTCTTGTACTTCTTCCCGCTGCCGCAGGGGCAGGAATCGTTGCGGCCGACCTTGGGGAGGTCGCGGCGCACGGGCTCGGCCGGCGGCAGCGCCTCCTGCACGGCGCGATCGAAGCCGGCGGCCGCGGCGGATGAGACCTCCGGCTGCGCCCCGGACGGCGACATCAGCTGGCCGTGCCCGCCGAGGACATGCACGTCCTCGTGGATCAGTCGCTGCGGCCGGCGGGCGGCATTGGCCAGCATGCGCTGCAGCGTGTTGACCGAAGTCGTGGCGCGGAAGGCGTTCTGGGCAATGTCGAGCTTGATGTTGGCCATCAGCTCCTCGAACATCTGGAACGCCTCGCGCTTGTACTCCACGAGCGGATCGCGCTGGCCGTAGGCGCGCAGCCCGACGCCGTGTCGCAAATCGTCCATGGCGCGAAGGAACTCCTGCCACTGCGTGTCGATGCTGGTCAGGACCACGTGGCGCTCCAGCATGGGGAGCATGGCGGGGTCCTCCATCGAGCACTTCACCTCGTAGGCTTCCTGCACGCGCTGAAACAGCATCTCGGCGGCGGCGCCGGCCTCGATGGACTGAAGATCGCGGGGCGGCAGCGCCACGGGGAACGACATCACCACCCACTCGGCCAGGGCGTCCTCCTGCCGGTCCTTGGGGTTGCCGAGAAAGCGCTCGCACTGCGTCTGGATCAGGTCGCTAATGATGTCCAGGATCTTCTCGTGGGCAATGGTCGAGCGGACAATCTCCTGCCGGAAGGAGTAGATCACCTCGCGCTGCTTGTTCATCACGTCGTCGTACTCGAGCGTGCGCTTGCGGATCGAGAAGTTCTGCTGCTCGACGCGGCGCTGGGCCGTCTCCACGGAGCGGTTGAGCCAGCGGTGCTCCAGCGCCTCGCCCTCCTGCATGCCGAGGCGCGTCATGATCCCCGAGATCTTCTCCGAGCCGAACAGGCGCATGAGCTCGTCCTCGAGCGAAATGTAAAACCTCGAGGAGCCGGGGTCGCCCTGGCGCGCGCAGCGGCCGCGCAGCTGGCGGTCGATGCGGCGTGACTCGTGGCGCTCGGAGCCGATCACGTGCAGGCCGCAGGGCTTTTCGAGCAGCAGTTGGCGCAGGGTCTTCCCCTTCTCTGCGGCCTCGTCCAGGCGGACCTGGGATTTGACGGTCTTCTCGTCGAGCCACACCACGCCGGCGCCGAGCTTGATGTCCGTGCCGCGGCCGGCCATGTTGGTGGCGATGGTGACCAGGCCGGGCTGGCCGGCCTGGGAGACGATCTCGGCCTCGCGGGCGTGGTTCTTGGCGTTGAGCACATTGTGAGGGATGTTCGCGCGCCGCAGCATGCGGCTGAGCAGCTCGGAGGTGTCCACCGAGACCGTGCCGAGGAGCACGGGCTGCCCCTTCTTGTGGCAGTCGGTCACCTCTTCGATGACGGCCTTGAACTTCTCGCGCTGGGTCTTGTAGATGAGGTCGTTGGTGTCCACGCGCCGGACCGGGCGGTTGGTGGGGATGGCCACCACGTCGAGCTTGTAGATCTCGTGGAACTCCGAGGCCTCGGTCTCGGCCGTGCCGGTCATGCCGGCGAGCTTCTTGTAGAGGCGGAAGTAGTTCTGGATGGTGATCGTGGCGAGGGTCTGGGTCTCCTTCTCGATCTCCACGCCCTCCTTGGCCTCGACCGCCTGGTGCAGGCCGTCGCTCCAGCGGCGGCCGGGGAGGATGCGCCCGGTAAACTCGTCCACGATCAGCACGCGGTTGTCCTGCACCACGTACTCGACATCGTTCTCGTAGAGGCAGTAGGCCTTGATGAGCTGGTCCACGTTCTGCACGCGCTGGCTGCGGTCCATGAACGCGGCCTGGATGTCCTGGCGCTTCTTGTTGCGCTCCTGGACGCTCAGGGCGTGGTCGCCGTCCACGGCCGACATGGCGGAAACCAGGTCCGGCAGGACGAACATCTCGGGGTCGTCGGGGTTGAGCGCCGAGCACCCCTTGTCGGTCAGGGAGGCTTCGCGGTTGCGCTCGTCGATGGTGAAGTAGAGCTCTTCGCGCAGGTCGCGCGACTCCTGCTTGCGCATTTCCGTAAGCATCATGCTCTCGACCTGCTCGTGCAGGCGCCGCACGGCCATGTCCTCCAGCAGGTGCTGGAACTGCTTGTGCTTGGGCATGCCGTGGTAGACCTGGTAGAGCTTCCACATGGCGCCCGGGTCGTCCTTGGCCGCGATGCAGGCCCTGGCCTCGGAGACAAAGCGGTTGCACAGCTCCTGCTGCAGGCGCACCAGCCGCTCGACGCGCGGCTTGAGGTCCATGTACTGGTTGGAGGAGTTGGCCGCCGGGCCGGAGATGATCAGCGGCGTGCGCGCCTCGTCGATCAGGATGCTGTCCACCTCGTCCACGATGGCAAAGTGGTGGCCGCGCTGCACGAGCTGCGAGGGGTCCACGGCCATGCCGTTGTCGCGCAGGTAGTCGAAGCCGAACTCGCTGTTGGTGCCGTAGGTAATGTCGCAGGCGTACTGCTGGCGGCGCTGGGCGGAGTCCATCGTGTTCTGGATGCACCCCACGGTGAGGCCGAGGTATTCGTACACCGCGCCCATCCACTGTGCGTCGCGCATGGCGAGGTAGTCGTTGACAGTGACCAGATGGACATTCTGTCCGGCCAGCGCATTGAGGTAAAGCGGCAGCGTGGCCACGAGGGTCTTGCCCTCGCCCGTCTGCATCTCAGAGATCCTTCCCTGGTGCAGCACGATGCCGCCCATGAGCTGCACATCGAACGGAACCATTTCCCAGGTCAGCTCGTGGCCGCAGACGGTGCGCGCGGTGCCGCACAGCCGGCGGCAGGCGTTTTTCACGGCGGCAAAGGCCTCGGGCAGGATGCCGTCCAGCGTCTCGCCGTGCGCCAGGCGGTCCCGGAACTCGGCCGTCTTGGCGACCAGCGCCGCGTCGGAGAGCGCCTGATACGCAAGCTCAAACTCGTTGATGCGCCTGACCAGCGGCAGCAGTCGCTTCCGGTCGCGCCCGTGCTTGGTGCCAAAAATCGCGTGGATCAGGTTCATGCAGAAAGTTCCATCCGTTACGCCGCCAACCGCCTGGCAAATGCCGGCAAAAAAAGGGGAGTTGTTCCGGGACACAGTACGCCATAAGCGCTTCAGATTCAAGCGTTTCGCGCGGGCTACTCGCCCTGCGCACGGCCGCCCCGCACCTGCAGACGCACCGGCGCATAGGTGGCGGAGGTGGCCAGCATGGCCCCGGGATCCGGACGGCTCACCATCTGCGTGAAGGTGGCTTGCGCCGGGCCGGAAACCCGCACCTGGCCGCTGCCGCCGCAGCGCCCGCACGGCACGCTCTTGCGGCCGGTTCCGCCGCAGGCGGCGCAAGGCACCTGGAGGGTGCGCGATGCCTGATCGGTATAGCCGCAGTTCGGGCACCGGCCGTTGATGATCTGCCAGCCGCACTTGCAGCTTTTGATGGACTTGCTGGTGACGACCTGCGCCACGGTTCCCGCGCCACGGCAGTCGCGGCAGGGGCGAACCACCGCGCCTTTGGCCTGGCATCCCTCGCAAGGCGCCACGACCGGCGCGAGATGGGTGTTGCGGTAGGCATCCACCGCCTGGCGCGCGTATTCATCCCCCTGGGCAGCCGCCATCCGGTACCAGTAGATGGAGTCCTGCTCGCTCCACGGCACGCCGCTCCCGGTGAGGTACATGCGGCCGATCTGCTTCTGCGCGCCGACATGCCCCCTGCGCGCAGCCGCCAGGAAGCAGGCCGACGCCATCTGCCGGTCCTTGGCGACGCCGCTGCCGCTGCCATACAGCAACCCCAGCGCAAAGGTTCCCGGCGCGCTCCCCTGCTCATGCGCCTTCTGGAAACAGCGGAAGGCGTTGGTCGGATCCTGCGGCACGCCCAGGCCCTTCCAGTACATCACGCCGAGATTCACCTGCGCCTCCGCACTTCCACGCGCGGCCGCAGCGGCAAACTGGCTGAAGGCGCGGGCACAATCCAGCCGCACGCCCTGGCCGTTGACACACTGGATCGCGAGGTTGAGCGTGGCAACCGCATGCCCTTGTGCCGCCGCCTTCTCGTTCCACTGCGCAGCCTGGACCGGATCAGCCGGAACATCCGTGCCGCTGACGAGCACCTGGCCAAGCCAGGCTTGTGCGTCAACGTCCCCCTGTTCCGCCGCCCGGCGCGCCCACAGCATGGCGGCCGCCGGATTCGTGGCGCACCCGATGCCGTGGGCATGCATGGCCGCCAGGTCGTGCTGCGCCTCCGGCAGACCGATGGTGGCTGCCCGGCTGACCAGGACAAAAGCCCCGGCCTCGTCCCGGCCATCGCCCGATGCCAGCCGGAGCCCCTTCCCGTATGCGGCGCGCGCGTCATCGAGCGTCAACGCCGCGGGAGGAGACGGCGGCGGCGGCGGAAGCGGCTTGACCGCCGCAGCAGCCTTCCGGGCAGCCTCCTCCCGCCGGGCTGTCGCCGCCGAGGCATCAACCTGCACCCGCTTGTTAAGAAGCAGCCGCAGGGTCCGGGCCTGCGCCTTCTGTCCGACATCAAGGCGGCTGCCCAGCATCTGCTCGATCAGGCGGATGCCCTCCTCCGGGGGGTCGGCATTCTCGGCTGCCTGCATGGCCTCCATGAACGCAGCCTGGTCGCGGCTGTTTCGCTGGATAAAGAAAAAAATCAGGCCCAAAGCAAGCAGGCAGGCGGCAAGCACGCCGCCAAAAAAAACCCAGAGCGGCGGCAGTCGCTTGCCGTTCCGCGACGTCGAAAAGGCCGCCGGTGCCGCCTGTGCCGCGCCACCGGCCTGCCGCGCCGGAACAACCACATGCGACTTGCACGACGCACAAGGCACCAGCGTGCCGGGCTCATCCGTGCCGCGGTCAATGCTCCTGCCGCACCGGGCGCAGGGAAACGTATTGTCGGGCATGTGTCTCTCCTGGCAGCGGGTTGCGCCGCCCCAAGTCTAAATCCGACAGTCTCCTAGAGCCACCAGCGGTACATCAGGCGCGTCTCGCGCGGCTTGAGGAAGTCCGACATGGACATGCCGATGCCGCGCCGCGAGCGCAGCAGGTCGAGGAAGGAGACGTCCTCCGAGTACCGGATGACGTTGATCTCCTCCGCGTCGAGAAGCCGGGTCATCTCCTTCTCGGCATCCGCGCTGTACCCGATGCCGTCGATCAGCTTGCGCGCCAGCGCCTCGTCCGCCACAAAGATGCGCCCGTCAGCCAGCTTGCGCACATCCGCCTCGCTGATTTTCCGCGCCTCCGAAACCAGCTTCACGAACCGGGAGTGGAGCGCATCGATCACGGCCTGGAGCATGGCGCGCTGCTCGGGCGACACGTCATGGAACGGGTTCAGCAGGTCCTTGTTCTCACCGGATTTGAACGTCTCGTCCTTGATGCCGATCTTGGCGGCCAGTTCCTTGATGTTGTAGGACTGCATGATCACGCCGATCGAGCCGGTGATGGTGGTCGGGTGGGCCAGAATGAGGTCCGACGGCAGCGACACGTAGTAGGCGCCGGAGGCGGCGACGTCGCCCATGAGCGTTACGATCACGCGGCCGGACTGGGCCTTTTTGAAGTCCTGCAGCGCCTTGTAAATCATGTCGCTGGCCGTGATGCCGCCGCCGCCGCTGTCCACCTCCAGGATGATCCCCTCCACATCCGGGTCATGCGTGGCACGCTTGATCGCGCGCAGGGCGGCCGAGGCCGATGCTGAATCGTCCATCCAGCCGTCATCGCCCAGCGCGATCATCCCGGCCAGCGGGATCCGCACCACCTTGGCGCCGCCGGAGGCACCGCTCGACCAGATTTCACGCAGCTCCGGAACGGCATCCTCGCCCCCCTCCAGGCGCGCCGGGCTGACAAACCGGTGGCCGCGGCCGCCGCCCATCTGCTTGGACACCATGGCCAGGCCGATGACCGCCACGACCGCAACCAGGACGATCACCCCGCCCGCAATCAACGCCAGGGTCATGCAGCCGGTACGGCAGCCGGCCGGCTTGTTGCCGGCGTTCGTGTTCAATTCGCTCATATCCCCTGCTCCCGTCCGGATTTTCCGGCTGCTCATTTGTCCGACAAGCGGCTAGAACGTTTCCAGGGCCGCAAAGTTTAGCGTGGCAAAGTAGTCGGCCGGCGTCTCGGCGCGGCGGATCGGCGTGACGCGGCCGTCCGCGCGCAGGAGCAGCTCTGCGGAACGCAGCTTGCCGTTGTACTGGAAACCCATGGCATGGCCGTGGGCGCCCGTGTCGTGAATCACCAGCAGGTCGTTGCGGGCAAGTTCCGGCAGGTTGCGGTCGATGGCAAACTTGTCGTTGTTCTCGCAGAGCGAGCCGGTCACGTCGTACTTCTCCGTGGCCGGCAGCTGCTCCTTCCCCATCACGGTGATGTGATGGTATGAGCCGTACAGCGCCGGCCGCATCAGGTTGGCCATGCAGGCGTCGAGACCGGCATAGCGCTTGTAGGTGTTCTTGATGTGGCGCACGCGCGTCACCAGGTAGCCGTACGGCCCCGTAATCATGCGCCCGCACTCCAAATAGAGCCGGAGCGGCGGGTGCCCCCGGGCCAGCACGCGCGTCTCATAGGCCTTGCGGATCCCTCCGCCCACGCGCTCCAGGTCCACGGCCTCCTGCTCGGGCTTGTAGGGGATGCCGATGCCGCCGCCGATGTTGACAAACTCGAAGGTGATCCCGACGCTCTGCGAAATCTCGGCCACGAGATCGAAGAGCAGCTCCGCGGTGTCGACAAAGTACTGCGGGTTCAGCTCGTTCGACGCCACCATGGTGTGCAGGCCGAAGCGCTTCACGCCCCTGGCCTTTGCCATCCGGTACCCCTCAAACAGCTGTTCCCGGGTGAACCCGTACTTGGCCTCCTCCGGGTGCCCGATGATGGCATTGCCGCCCTTGAGCGGACCGGGGTTGTAGCGGAAGCAGATCAGCTCCGGCAGACCGGCCGCCTGCTCGAGGAACGTCAGGTGCGTGATGTCGTCGAGGTTCACAATCGCCCCCAGCGCGCGCGCCTTGACAAACTCGTCGGTGGGCGTGTCGTTGGAGGTGAACATGATCTCCTCGCCGACGATGCCGACCTTCTCCGCCAGCAGCAGCTCCGGCAGCGAGCTGCAGTCCGCCCCGAACCCCTCGGCCTTGAGGATCTTCATCAGGAACGGGTTCGGGCAGGCCTTGACCGCAAAATACTCCCGGAACCCCGGATTCCAGGAAAATGCCGCCGTGAGCCGGCGTGCGTTGGCCCGGATGCCGGCCTCGTCATAGATGTGGAACGGTGTGGGGAACTGGCGCTCCACCTCCTCGATCTGCGCCCGGGTAAACGGCAACTTCAAGTTCTTGCTGGCCATGGCTAAAGGCTCCGGACCGGTTGATGAAAGCGCGTAGTATAGCGGTGTCACGGGTTGCCCGGCAATGCTTTGCGCGCATCCGAAATCTGCGGCTCAGGAATCAGGGCCATGAGAGTTGAGCGCGTCCTGGACGGGTCGGAAGCTGCGGCGGTGTTCGGGGCACGGGCCCAGTCGCAGCAGGGAGAGGATGTGTTCATGGGTGCCATACCCCTTGTGCCTGGCAAACTGGTAGCCGGGATAGCGCTGGTCGAGCTCCCGCATGCGGCGGTCGCGCAGCACCTTGGCGATCACACTGGCGCCGGCAATGAGCAGGCTCCGGGCGTCGCCCTTCACAAGGGCCGTGGAGCCGCAGGGGAGGCCAGTGACCGGCAGGCCGTCGACCAGCGCGTGATCCGGCAGGCGCGGCAGGGCCAGCAGCGCGCGGCGCATGGCCAGATGCGTGGCGCAGAGGATGTTGAGGTCGTCGATTTCGGCCGATTCGCACCAGCCCACGCCAAACCGGGCCTCCGGCATGCGGGTGAGCAGGTCGAAATACACGTCGCGGCGGGCAGCGGTCAGCTGCTTGCTGTCCGTGAGGTCGCGCAGCGGACCGGCAAAGCCGGCCTCGGCGGCGTCGGGAGGAATCAGCAGCGCGGCGGCGACAACCGGGCCGGCCAGCGGTCCGCGACCGGCCTCGTCCACGCCAGCCAGCATCGCCGCCGGATGCTGCAGCCAGTAGGCGCGCTCATGGGACAACCTGTCGACTGTATCAGCCATTGAAAGAAATCTGCCGCCTGAAGACTTGCAGCCAAAAGGCTGTCCGGCAAGGCGCAAACGCCGCCAAACGGCAGGCGGCAGATTTCTCAACCTTCGCGCAGACGCGCCTTCTTGCCGCTGCGCTCGCGCAGGAAGTAGAGCTTGGCGCGGCGCACCGCGGAAACCCGCTCGATCTCGACCTTCTCGATGTACGGAGAATGCACGGGGAAAACCTTCTCCACGCCGACGCCGTAGGAGATGCGCCGGACGGTGAAGGTCTCGGTGGAGCCGCGGCCATCGCGGGCGATGACCGTTCCGGCAAACACCTGCACGCGCTCCTTGTCGCCTTCCTTGATCTTCACGTGCACACGCACACTGTCGCCAATGCCGAACTTGGGCATGTCGGCCTTCACGTTCTCGGCGTTGATCTTGGCAATCGCTTTCGCCACGCTCATAGCAAGCACTCCTCTCTCGAAAACCCTATTTGCCGTTCTGTCCCGGCGGTTCCTGCAGCAGGTCCGGCCGCCGCTTCGCGGTGCGGTCCAGCGACTGCCGCCGCCGCCACTCCGCCACGGCGGCATGATCGCCGCCGAGCAGCACCTCCGGGACACGCATCCCCCGGAACTCAGGCGGCCGCGTATACTGCGGAAACTCCAGCCGTCCGTCCGTAAACGATTCGCTCTCCGTCGCCTCGGCGCCGCCGCCGAGCACGCCCGGAAGCAGTCGCACCACCGCATCAATCACCACCGCCGCGGGCAGCGTGCCGTTGGTCAGCACATAGTCGCCGATCGAGATCTCGTCGGTGACCAGCGCCTCGCGCACCCGCTCGTCGACTCCCTCATAGTGTCCGCAAACCAGCACCAGGTGCCGCGCCGTGGACAACCGCCTGGCTTCCGGCTGCGCGAACTTCCGGCCCTGCGGGGTCATCAGAATCACCCGCGCCTCCGGCGTCCGCACCGCCTCCACCGCCTCAAAAAGCAACTCCGGCTTCATGACCATGCCGGGGCCGCCGCCGTATGGACGGTCGTCCGCCGTGCGCCGCGCATCGTGGGCGAAGTCCCGCAGGTCGACGACCCGGAAATCAACCGCCCCCATGCGCGCCGCCCGTTTCAGCATGCTCTCTTCCAGGAAGCCCCGGAGCATGCCCGGGAAAAGCGTGATCACATCGATGCGCATCGGCTCGCCCATCGTGCACCCGCCTCACCCGCCGGTGTTTCCACCCTAGGCCTTGGCCGCGACACGCTGGTTCTTGCGCACCAGGCTGGCCACGGTTTCGCTCATCTGGGCCCCGCGCGCCTTCCAAAAAGCCACGCGATCCAGATCCAGCTTGTAGTTCTCCCCCTCGCGCTTGGGATCGTACCAGCCGAGCGTCTCCAAGAACTTGCCATCGCGCGGCGAACGACTGTCCGTTGCCACGACGCGGTACGAAATGCAATTGTTGCATCCCGTCCGCCGAAGTCTGATCTTAACTGCCATGTCTCCTCCGTGAAGCGATAGAGAATAGCAGGTGTTTGCTCCAACTGGCAAGGGTGGAAAGCGAAAATCCGTAACGCCTCAGTTGTTGGCGTCCCACCGCACGTAGCAACCGTTCGGCACCGGACGCACACCGGAACCTCCGGTCAGCAACATCTCGCCCCCGCCGTACCGGCCGGAAGCGCTGCCGAGCGCGTCCTGGAGCAGGTGCTGCAGCACTGTGGGGGTGACGCCGGGGGTGTGGGCGCTGAGAAGCACCAGCAGCGGCGTGTCGCTCAGCAACTGACGGCAAAGCTCCAGCGTGTGCGGCAGGTCGCGCTCGATCTTGTAGATCTCGCCCTGCGCGCCGCGGCCGAAGGATGGCGGGTCAAGGATGATGACGTCGTAGCGCCGCCCGCGCTTGATCTCGCGCGCCAGAAACTTGTGGGCGTCGTCCACGATCCAGCGGATCGGCGCAGCCTGCAGGCTGTTCAGGGCCGCGTTTTCACGCGCCCACTGCACCATGCCGGCAGAGGCATCGAGATGGCAGACCTCGGCCCCCTCATGCGCCGCAGCCAGCGTGGATCCTCCGGAATAGGCAAAGAGGTTGAGCGCGCGCAGCCGGACGCCCGTGCGCCTGACCGCTGCCTCGCGCAGGGCCTGGCGCAGTCCGCGCCACCCTTCGCGCTGTTCGGGGAAAATCCCCAGATGGCCGAAATCCGTGCCGGAAAGGCGGAAGCGAACCCCCTCGACCTCGACGAACCACTGATCCGGCAGGCGGTCGCGCCCCTGCCAGCGCTGCCCCTCCTCACGGTCAAAGGTGGCGTCCGCCGCGAGCCACTCTGCGGGCGGCCGCAGCGGCTGCCACAGCGCCTGCGCGCAGGGGCGCACCAGCACGTACCGCCCGAACCGCTCCAGCTTGCGGCCGATGCCGCTGTCCAGTAATTCATACGTTTCTGTGGCCATGGGTCCCCTTTCCACAAACCAGTGCGACAATACGGATGAATGGCGCGGGGATCAAGGAGGGAGTTGCCACGTTGCGGTGCGGAGACGGGTGCGGTATGATCGCGGCATTGGAACACCCTGTCATGAACATCACGCCCCCGCCCCGCCGTGTCTGGGTTGAAATCAACCTGGCCATCCTGTGTGCCAACTATGGCAAAATCGCCGCGGCCGTGGCGCCCGCCCGCGTGATGGCCGTGCTCAAGGCCAATGCCTACGGCCTGGGCGCACAGCCGATCGCCGCCGCCCTGGCCGGGTCCGGCGTCGAGCGGTTCGGCGTGGCCGAGCCCTACGAGGCGCTGTCGCTGACCGCGCTGGGGCTGCCGGTGCAAATCCTCGGCAGCATCCTGCCGGAAGAACTTCCCTCCATGGTGGCTGCAGGGGTTGTGCTCCCGGTCACCGACCTGGCCACCGCCCTGCAGGTCCAGGCCGAGGGCGCGCGGCAAAACCGGCGCGTGAAAGTACACTTCAAGATCGACACCGGCATGGGGCGCCTGGGCATCCGGCTGCCGGAGGCCCGGGATGTGATCCGCCAGGCCGTGCAGCTCCCGAACATCGAAGCCGAGGGGATCTACTCGCACTTCCCCGTGGCCTACCGCGCCGGCGAAATCTACACGCAGCGCCAGATCGACGGCTTCCTGGCCCTGCTGAACGACCTGACCGCGGACGGCATCGCGATCCCGCTGCGGCACATGGCCAACAGCGATGCCATCAACAACTTTCCACACACCGCCCGCTCGCCGTTCAACCTGGTCCGCACCGGGATCAACCTGCACGGATCCTTTGACACCGAAGGGCGCCGCGTGCTGCAGCTGCTCCCGGTGCTGGCGATCAAGACGCGCCTGACGGCCGTGCGTCGCCTCCCAGCCGGCACGGCCATCGGATATGGCCTGACGCACCGGCTGGCGCGCGAGACGCCGGTTGGGACCATCTCGGCCGGCTATGCAGACGGGCTGCCGCTGGCGCTCTCCAACCGCGGCTACGTCCTGATCCGCGGCGTCCCCTGCCCGGTCCTGGGTCGCATTTCGATGGACTATACGACCGTCTCGCTCGACCAGGTGCCGGATGCCGCCGTCGGCGACGAAGTCGTCTGCCTCGGCGGCGAGGGGCCGCAGGCGATCTCCGTTGAGGACTGGGCCAACCTCAAGGGCACGCATTCGTATGACATCATCTGCTCCATCGGCACGCGCGTGGAGCGGCGCTACCTCTGAATTTCGCGTGCCGCGAAATTCATTTTTGACAAGGTTTACACATGCGGATGTTAGTGAAAGCAGAAACTGTCCGGCGGTTTTGCGATTCTCGGCTCCCCGGCGTCATGCTCTTTGCCGTCGCCATGGCCCTCACGGCAGGCGCCGCCCCGACGCCGCTGAAAATCGCCCCGGGCAGCGGCGGTGCCCCCGAGTCCTGCCCGCAGAACCTGACGCTGCGGCTGCCGGCAGAAGGCAGTTGGCGCCTGCAGCCGCCGCAGCCGTCGGACTGGCTGCACGCCCGTACGTTGCAGTACAGCCTGTTCTGGCCGGCACAGGCCCCGGCCGGCGCCCAGACCCTGCTGTTTGTCATCGACCGCGACAACCGCTGGTATCAGTCCCTGCAGGAGCGCGCACTGGTTCCCGGAACCACCAACGTCTTTGAAATTCCGCTGACGCCCAACGCGGCCGCATGGCAGCCGGTCGGCCATGCCGTTGCGTGGCATCATCGCGTCCTGGTGAATCCAAAATCCGTGGGGCTGCGCGTGTTCGGAAGCACAAACTTTTCCGGCTCCTGCGTGCTGCTGTCGGCCGCACTGATCCCGGAGCCCGCCCCGGCCGCGCCAGCCTTTGCCCGCGTGCGCCCGGTGGCCACGGAGGTTCCCTGCTTGAGCCTGTTCGAGGTGGCCTTTGACCTGCCCGACCGCTATGCCGACCCGTTTGACCCGGCGCAGATCGATGTCGGCGCCGTGTTCACCACACCCGAAGGGCGGCAGGTGCAGGTCAACGGGTTCTATTACCAGGGTTTCTACCGCATGCGCGACGAGGTGCAATCCACGCCCCAGGCGCAGGGGCGCCCCGACTGGCGTGTGCGCTTCTGCCCGCGGACGCCGGGCGCCTACCGCTACACGCTTCGCGCAAAGGACCGGCACGGGCAGGCCGAGTGGAAGGAGGGCTCGTTTACCGCCACGGCCGCCGACGGCCCCCGCTTCGTGCGCGTCTCTGCCGCGGACCGGCGCTATTTCGAGCTCGACAATGGAGCCCTGTTCTACCCCATCGGCCACAATGTGCGCTCCGCGTACGACAACCGCATGGACGATAAGTTTCCCTGGAAGCTGCGCCACCCGGAAGGCACGCTGGCCTACGAGCGCTTCTTCCGCGACATGGCGGCCGCGCAGGAGAACCTGGTCGAGATCTGGTCGTGCGCGTGGTCGCTGGGGCTGGAGTGGAGCGCCGCCATTCCCGGCTACCACGGCAGCGGCGACTACAACCTGTCCAACGCCTGGGAGCTCGACCGTGTGCTGGAGCTGGCGCGACAGCACCGCCTGCGCGTGAATCTCGTGCTCAACAACCACGGGCGCGTCAGCTCCTGGCTGGACGCCGAATGGGGCGACAACCCGTACAACGCCGCCCGCGGCGGATGGCTGAGCCAGGCCATCGACTTCTTCGATGACAAGCGCGCGCTGGATCTGCAGCGCCGGCTATACCGCTACTACATCGCCCGCTGGGGATGGGACGCCACGATCTTCGCCTGGGAGCTGTTCAGCGAGGTGAACCTGACCGGCCATGAAAACAACCAGCGCACGGCGCACGACCCGCGCGTAGTGGCCTGGCACCGCGCCATGAGCGCCTTCTTCCATGCGGAGGACCCGAACCGCCACCTGGTCACGACGCACATTTCCGCCGACTACACGTTTCAAAACCCCGAGCTTTGCCAGCTGCCGGAGCTCGACGCCTGCGCGGTCGACGCCTACCACTACGGGCAGCCGTCGCAGATCGTTTCGGTGCTCCAGAGCACCGCCCGCTTCAACAATGCGTTCGACAAGCCGATCCTCGTGACCGAGTTTGGCGGCTCCCCCATGGCCGCCGGCGGAGAGCACCTCAAGCGCGAGCTGCATGCCGCGCTCTGGGCCTCAACCGCCATCCCGCTCGCTGGCACACCGCTGTTCTGGTGGTGGCAGCTGATCGAGGAGCGCAACCTGTACGGTGAATACACGGCGGTTGCCCGCTTCCTGCAGGGGTTCGATCCGCGCAACCCGGCCATGAAGCCCGCCGACCCCGAGCTGCGCCTCGAGGCGGGCGATCCCGGCAGCACCACGGAACGGCTGCAGGTGGTGGGCATGTCCTCGCGCACCAACGCCGTGGGGTGGATTTACGACCCGGCGGCCTTCAGCCAGCACGTGCCGCTGGACAGCGAGGGGAAAATCCAGGGGCGGACCATCAACCGACTGCAGGCCGTGCTTGGAAACTTTCAGGATGGCGTCTACCGCGTCGACTTTGTGGACACGGCCACCGGTCAGGCGTCCAAGCGCGCCGACGTGCGCGCCAGCGGCGGCCAGCTGGTGCTGTCCGTGCCAAGCTTTGCGCGGGATATCGCGTATCGGGTGACGCCTGCGGCGAAGTGATCGGAAGCGAGCGTTGGCGGGCGTCAGCCCGCAACCCACCGAATGAACACATCAAGGACACCGAGAGCACAGAGAACAACAGAGACCTCAGAGAAATGCCTGACTGCGGACGGCTCGCCGGTCGCAGCAGCAGGAATGTATCTCTGTGCTCTCTTTCTTTCTCTGTGACCTCTGTGTCCTTTCACTTGGATGCTCCACGATACACGCAAAAACGTGTATGTTGACCGGATAGGTGCTAACACCTGCCACCTGCCACCTGCCTCACGACACCTTCGTCATCAGCTCCGCCACCAGCTTCGTGAATTTGCGCGGGTCGCGGGGTATGGCGCCTTCGGCCAGCAGCGCCTGCCCGTGCAGCAGCTCCACGTAGTCTGCCAGGCGCGGATCGTCGCGGCTGGCGAGGAACATCTTCTGGATGCGCTCCAGCAGCGGGTGGCTGGCGTTCACCTCCAGGATGCTCGACTCCTTGGGCACCTCCTGGTTCATGGCGCGGAGCATCCGCTCCATGGAGGGGTTGATCCGGCTTCCGGCGGTCACCAGGCAGCAGGGGGAATCCGTCAGCCGGGCCGACAGGCGCACGGCGGAGACATGGTCAGCCAGCTTTTCGCGGATAAACTCCAGCAGCGGCCGGAGCGTCTTGTCCGCCTCCTCGCGCTGCTGCTTGGCCGCGGACTGCTCCGCCGCGGTCCCGAGCTCCAGATCACCCTGGTCGACCGCCCGCAGCTTGCAGCCGTCGTACGCGGCAAGCTCCTCCGCCACCCAGGCATCGATCGCATCCACAAAGAAGAGCACGTCGCCGCCATGCTGCCGCACGGCCTCCAGCTGCGGCGACTGGCGCGCCGTCTCCAGGCTCTCGGCGACCAAATAGTAGATCTCTGTCTGCTTGGACGGCATGGCGTCCCGGTACTGCCGGAGCGAGACGAGCCCGTCACCGGCCGTATTGGCCGAGGAAAAGAGGACCAGTTCCTTCAGCTTCTCCTCGTTGTCGTGGTCAAAGTGGAACCCCTCCTTCAGGATGCGCCCGAACGAGCGGAAGAACTTGGGGTAGGCTTCCGCCTCGTCGCGCTTCATTTCCGCGAGCGCCGCCAGCACCTTGCCCACCAGGTTGCTGCGGATCTTGCGGATCACGGCGTCGTCCTGCAGCATCTCGCGCGAGACGTTCAGCGGCAGGTCGCTCGACTCCACCACGCCGCGCACGAACCGCAGGTACTCGGGCATCAGGGCCTCGAAGTCCGAGCCGATGAAGACATTGCGCACATACAGGTGCAGCCCCGGCCGGCGATTCCCGGCAGGCATCAGCATGTCGAATGTCGGCTCCGGCGGGATGAAGAGCAGCGCCCGAAACTCGATGGCGCCCTCCACGGCCACGTGAATGATCTTCAGCGGGTCGCGCCGGTCATGCGCCAGGTGCTGGTAGAACTCCTTGTACTCGGCGTCCTTGATCTCGGACTTCGAACGCTTCCAAAGCGCCCGCATGGTGTTGACCGGCGCCGGCGCCACGGCGGGCGGCTTGGCCATGTCCACAAACCGGATCGGATAGGCGATGAAGTCGGAGTGCTGCTTGACCAACTCGCGGATGCGCCACTCGTCCAGAAACTCGTCCATTCCCTCGCGCAGGTGGATCGTCACGGCCGAGCCCGGCGTGGCGCGGTCACCATCCGCCAGCGTGTAGGTGCCGTCGCCGGCTGATGACCAGCGCACCGGCGTCATGTTGGCGCCGCGCGCGAGGGAATCCACGGTGACCTGGTCGGCCACCATGAAGGCCGAGTAGAAGCCCACGCCAAACTGCCCGATGGTCTCCGGCGCGTTTGCCCCCGCCTTGGCCTTGGCCGCCTCGACAAAAGCCTTGGTGCCGGAGCGCGCGATCGTGCCGAGGCACGACTCGATGGTGGCGGCGTCCATGCCGACGCCATTGTCCTCAATGGTCAGCGTCCGCGCAGGCTTGTCCACGCGGATGTAGACCTCCCACGTCGGCGCGTCCAGCACCAGGCTCTTGTCCGTGAGCCCCTCATACTGCGCCCGGTCAATGGCATCCGAGGCGTTGGAGATCAGTTCGCGCAGGAAGATCTCCTTCTTCGAATAGAGCGAGTGCACGACGATGTCGAGTAATTGGCGGACTTCGGCCTGAAAGGAGCAGGTTTTGGTGGACATGATGTGTGGATCCAATGGGTTCGGGGTTCAGAGGTCAGAGGTCAGAGGTCAGAGGTCAGATTAAAGAGGTTTGAATCATGAAAGTGTCGTTCCGCAAATGCGGTTTGACTTCAAAAATCAGCACTGGACATTCGTCAATCTGCGGTTCGCAGGTCGTCGAACTGTACCCCGTTCCAGGCCTCGCCAGGGACGGTTTCGGCCGACGGAGCACGGCCGCGTTCGCCTGTACATGAGCTTGTTTCTGTCGTTCATATTAGGTCAGCAATAACCAACAATAAGTGTCAAAACGGAAGTCAGGACGTGACAGGGGTCAACGATCACTACCTTTCCCAGCAGAAGATTTTCCGGAACGGAAGATCTACGGAAAAGCTAGTCGTCGCGCCGGCCGCCGAGGAGGCCTGACTTCAGCAGGTAATACAGCAGGGTCAGCACGGCGGAGACGGCCGCGGCCACGTACGTGAGGAACGCGGCATTCAGCACGCGCCCGGCCGCAACTTCCTGGCCGGGGCCGACGATCATGGACGACACCATGTGCGCCTTGGCGCGGCGGCTGGCGTCCCACTCCACCGGCAGCGTCACCAGGGCAAAGACCACGGTGGCGGAGAAGCAGACGATCCCGATCTTCACCAGCATCAGTGCCAGCCCGTGCCCGCCGGCGCTCTGCATGCCCATCATCAGGAAGCCGGCCATGATGATCCAGTAGGAGGCGGTGCTGCCGAACTGCGCCAGCGGGACCAGCACCGTGCGCAGCGCCAGCGGCGCAAACGCACGCGCGTGCTGGATGGCATGCCCGGCCTCGTGGCACGCCACGCCGATGGCCGAGAGGGAGCCCGAGTCGTACACATCGGGCGACAGGCGCAGCACCTTCTTGGTGGGATCGTAGTGGTCCGACAGGAACCCCTCGGTGCGCTCGATCTTAACGTCGAACACGCCCTGGCTGTGCATCATGCGGTCCGCCGCCTGCGCGCCGGTCATGCCGGAGGACGCGCGCACGGTCGAGTATTTCTTGAATACGCCGCGGGTCAGCAGCGTGGCCGCCAACGACAGCAGCAGGGCCGGAGCCATCATCATCAGATAAAGCGGATCGAAAAACATGACACAACCTCTCCTTGCCGGTTCTCCCGCCTCGCCCGGTGCGCATGCGCAGGGCGGAACTCACGGGACCGGGCTATTATACATAATCCGCGTATTTTGCAACAAGGAGACGCGAAGCCCCCAAATCTATGGCCAAAGCGGGCCACGCCCACAACCCAATCAACTTGAACAGGACGTGACAGCAATGTAGCCGCTGCTGCTAAGCGGTGGCGAATTGGAGAGCCACTACAGCAGACGAAGCGGAAGGCGGGTGGTGTCCCGCACGAGGGTGAAATGCTGATCGCACGCATACAGCGCGACGTCATGATGAAGCGCCGCGGCGGCCACGAAGAGGTCGTCGCGCGGAATCGTGACGCCCTGGGCTCGCAGATCGCGTCCGATTTGCGCCGCGCGCTGCCAACAGGCCGCCGGGAAGTCGAGGCATGCGCTGAAGCGGAAGACTTCGCGGATGTGCGGCATTTCGCTTTCGCGGGCGCCGCTCAGCAGTTCGAACTCGATCGGCCCGCAGTAGGCGGCCTCGCCCAGGTCGAGACAAGCCGCCACGCGATGCTTCACCTCCGGACGTCCGCGCGGGCGCAGGAACTCGATCCACGCCGACGTGTCAATCAGCGTCATGGGTGTCCCGTGCCTCGAGTTCCGCGTTGCTCAGCGCGTAATCCGTCTTTCCCTCCATCACGCGCTGAAGAAACCGCTTCTTGTCGAGGTCTTTTACGTAGTCGACCACTGCCCGGCGGATCGCAGGCGAGTGCTTGCGGATGCCGGTGGCGCGCTGCACGGAAGAGAGATCATTTGCATCAATCTCGACTGTGATGCGCATCCTTTTAACTCCAGTAATGAGGATAGTATCACATGGGTTTGAGGATTCGTCAATGATGCGTTTGGCGAACAGTAGTGAACGGGTGGAGGGCGCATTGCACTTCCGTCGACAACATTCCCTTCGCCCGGCGCCCCCTCCCCGAAGATCCGCTTGCCATTGAGAAGCAAGCCGCATCCCTGGCCGCGTTGATCGAAGCCCAGTCGCGAGCCAAGGCGCAATTCGAAGCCGAAAGCGAGCAGGAACGGCAACGCCTGGAAGCGGAGATTGTGGACACGCGCGTCGCCTGGACCAAGGAACAAAAGGACCGGGAACAGGCATGGAAGGAAACAATCGCCGCCGATGTCCAGAAGCGGGAGCGGGACAAGACCGAGTTCCAGTATGCGTTCCAGCGCGAGCAGCAGCAGGTCCGCGACAAGTTCACCGACGAACAGAAACAAGTCGAACGGGCCCTGGCCGAGAAGAAGTCGTCGGTTGACAAGGATTTGGCGGAGCGAACCCGGGTGCTCAAGGAAGCCGAAGTCGAACTGGCAGGGCTCCGGGCCAAAGCCGCCGGGTTCCCCGCGGAACTCGACGCCGCCGTGGGCAAAGCTGTGAAGGATGCGACCGACCGGCTGAAGAGCGAACATGCGGCGGCGCTGAACCTGGCGAAGAAAGAGTTCGAAGGCGAACGCAACGTCCTGAACGCACGGCTCGATTCGATCCAGGCCACGGTCAAACACCAGGCCGAACAGATCGCCAAGCAAAAGCGCGCGCGGCCGCGCGCGCTACATCTTTTTCCGGGCCGCGTAGGTCGTGTGCAGCAGCTGGTGCGACTTGTGCCCGAGCGGATGGCCGAGGAAATCGCGGTAGAGCTCCTGCACCGCCTCGTTCTCGTGCGACTTGCGCAGCGGCTTCCCCTCGTCCTCGGCGTAGATGGCCTCGATGCGCTTGAGCCGCACACCGTCGTCCGTGAAGCGCGGCTGGCCGCCGCCGCCGATGCAGCCGCCGGGGCAGGTCATCACTTCCACAAAGTGGTACTTCCCCTCGCCGGAGCGGATGCGCTCCAGCAGCCGCCGCGCATTGCCGAGCCCGTGGCTGACGGCCACGCGCAGCTCGACCCCCTCCAGGAACGACCATTCCGGCCGGGCCCCCGTAATCTTCAGGGCCGCCTCCTTGATCCCCTGCAGCCCGGCGATGGGTTTGACGTGCAGGTTCTCCGACGGCAGCGGCCGGCCGGTCACGATCTCGTAGGCGGTGCGCAGCGCCGCCTCCATCACGCCGCCGGTGTTGGCGAAGATGTCGGCCGCGCCCGAGGAGAGCCCCAGCGGCGCATCCATCCGGCCGTTGGGCAGGTTGACAAAACCGATTCCCGCCTGCCGGATCATGCGGGCAAACTCGCGCGTGGTCAGCACGTAATCCACGTCGCGCACGCCGCTGGCGTTCATCTCCGGTCGCAGGGCCTCGAACTTCTTGGCCGTGCACGGCATCACGGAGACCACCACGATGTCGGCCGCCGGCTTGCCGATCTTGCCGGCGTAGTAGGTTTTGGCCAGCGCGCCGAACATCTGCTGAGGCGACTTGCAGGTGGAGAGGTTGGGGAGAAACTGCGGATAATAATACTCCGCAAACTTGATCCACCCCGGCGAGCAGCTCGTGAACATCGGCAGGGCCACGGGTTGCTTGTCCACGAGCGCATGCTTCAGGCGCGTCAGCAGCTCCGTCCCCTCCTCCAGGATGGTCAGGTCCGCCGCGAAGTTGGTGTCGAACACCGCATCGAACCCCATTTGTCGCAGGGCCGAGACCATCCTGCCGGTGACGCGCGTTCCCGGCGGCATGCCGAACTCCTCGCCCAGCGCGCCGCGGATGGCCGGTGCCGTCTGCACGACCACGGTCTTGGACGGATCGTCGAGCGCCTTCCAAACCTCGTCGATCTGGCTGTGCTCGGTGATGGCACCCACCGGGCAGACCGCCGCGCACTGGCCGCACTGCACACAGGCCACGCCATCCAGCTGCCGGGTGAAGGCGGGACCGATCACGGTGGCGAACCCGCGCCCCTGCGGGAAGAGGGCGCCCACGCCCTGCGTCTGGCTGCAGACCGCCACGCAGCGGCGGCACTTGACGCACTTGCCATTGTCGCGGACCAGCGCCGGCGTGGTCGCATCGCGCTGCGGCCTGGCGCGCGCGCCCTCGTACGTGACCGTGCGAATGCCCATGTCGGAGGCCAGCCGGCGCAGCTCGCAGTCCTCGTTGCGCTCGCAGACCTGGCAGTTGCCGTCGTGCTCGGAGAGCAGCAGCTCCACCACCTGGCGCCGCGCCGCGCGGGCGCGCGGCGTGTTGGTGTGCACGACCATCTTATCGACGCACGGCGTGGCGCAGGACGACATGAGGGTGCGGGCGCCCTCGATCTCCACAAGGCAGACGCGGCAGGCGCCCAGGGACTCGCGGTTCTCGAGGAAGCAGAGCGTCGGAATGTGCACGCCGGCCTGACGCGCCGCCTGCAGCACGGTGGCGCCCTCGGCAAACTCGACGGCCTGGCCATTGATCGTGACGACGTTCATGCCATCCCCTCCCGCACGCGGCCGGTCTTGCCGTAGTCGCATCGCAGGCAGCGATGCGCCTGCCGCCGGGCCGTGGACTCGTTCCAGGGCTGCTCGACCTCGTCGAAATTGTTGCGGCGGCGCGCCAGGTCGATCATGTTCGGATTCTCGCGCGGATACGGCACCGGGTCAGCGTCCGGGTCGTAGGTCGTGGTGACGTCCGGATACGTCCGCCAGAAGGCATGCGCGCTGCCGGTGAGCTGTGCATCCATGGCCACGGCCGCGCGCTCGCCGTCGCCGATTGCGGCCACCACCGAGGAGGGGCCGCTGACCGCATCGCCGCCGGCAAACAGCCAGGGGACCGACGTGCGGCCGGTGACCGCGTCGACCTGAAGCCACCCCTCGGGCGTGCGCGCGACGGCAAACGGCGCCAGCAGGTCCGCGGCGGCAGGCCCCTGCCCCACGGCCAGAATCACTTGATCGCAGGGGATGATCTCCTGCTTTGCATCGTTCGCCCCGGCCTGCGCCCGCCGGCGGCCGGAACGGTCAAATTCGCCCAGCGTCATGCGGCGGCAGGCCACGCCGGTGACGCGCCCCTGCTCAACCACAAACTGCTCGGGCGAGCAGAGCACGCGCAGCCTGACCCCCTCCTGCTGCGCCTCCTCGACCTCCTCGGCATAGGCGGGCATCTGCTCCTGCGTGCGGCGATAGACCACGGTGACGCGCTCGGCGCCCAGGCGCATGGCGGTGCGCGCGGCGTCAATGGCGGCATTGCCACCGCCGATCACGACCACCTGCCTGCCGACCGGCACGGAGCCGCGGATGTTGTACTGGCGCAGGAAAGCCAGGGATTCGACGATGCCCCTGGCATCCTTGCCCGGCACATCGAGCGAAAGCCCCTCGGGCGCGCCGAGCGCCAGGAACACCGCCTCGTAGCCGGATTCGCGAAGCGAGGCGAGGGTGATGTCGCGCCCGAGCCGCTGCCCGGTCCGGATGTCGACACCGAGCGACTCGATCATGCGGATTTCACGTGCCATGGTTTCGCGCGGCAGCCGGTAGGCCGGGATGGCCTGCACCAGCATGCCGCCGGGGCGCGGCTCGGACTCGAAGACCACCGGCCGGTACCCCAGGCGCGCCAGAAAATAGGCGCAGGTCAGTCCGGCCGGTCCGGCGCCGACCACCGCGACCTTGCGCTGTGCATTAGCCTCGTCCGAGCGGACCTCGGGCTTCTGGATGATGACCTCCTGGTCAACCATGAACCGCTTGACGCCGCGGATGGAGACGGACTCATCGAGCGACGCGCGCCGGCAGTGCTCCTCGCAGGTATGGAAGCAGACACGCGCGCAGACCGCGGCAAAGGGGTTGCGCTCGCGGTGCAGCTTGAGCGCCTCGGCGTAGCGCCCCTCACCGACCAGCGACACAAACCCCGGCACGAACACACCGGCCGGGCAGGCGCTCAGGCAGGGCGCCAGCACCAGCGACGGGCAGACGCCGGCCGCGCAGTGGTGGTCGCGGATGTGCTGCACGTATTCCTCGCGGAAGTGCCGGATCGTGGAGAGCACCGGGTTCGGCGCGGTCTGTCCGAGGCCGCAGAGCGACGCCTCCTTGATGAACTTTCCGAGGTCCTGCAGGCGATCGATGTCCGCCATTTCGCCCTCGCCGCGGCAGATGCGCTCCAGGATTTCCAGCATGCGCTTGGTGCCCACGCGGCAGGGGACACACTTGCCGCACGACTCCTCCTGCACAAACTCGAGGAAGAAGCGCGCCACGTCGACCATGCAGGTGTCCTCGTCCATCACGATCAGGCCGCCGGACCCCATGATGGCGCCGAGTTCCTGCAGGCTCTCGTAGTCCAGCGGAACATTCAGGTGCTGACGCGGGATGCATCCGCCGGAGGGGCCGCCAATCTGCGCCGCCTTGAAGGCCTTGTCGCCGCGGATGCCGTCGCCGATGTCATAGATGAGCTCGCCGAGCGACGTGCCCACCGGCACCTCGACCAGCCCCGTGTTCTTGACGGCGCCGGCGAGCGCAAACACCTTGGTGCCCTTGCTCTTGGCCGTGCCCCAGCGGGCGTACCATTCCGGACCGTTCTGCACAATAGCCGGCACGTTGGCGTAGGTCTCCACGTTGTTGAGCACCGTGGGCTTTCCCCAGAGCCCCTTCTGCGCCGGGAACGGCGGCCGCGGCCACGGCTCGCCGCGGTTCCCCTCGATCGAGGTGATCAGGGCGGTCTCCTCGCCGCAGACAAAGGCGCCGGAGCCCATGCGGATGTCGAGGTCGAAGCTGAACCGGCTGCCCAGGATGGCCTTGCCCAGCAGGCCGCAGGCCCGCGCCTGGACAATGGCCTCCTGCAGCCGCCGCACCGCCAGCGGGTACTCGGCGCGCACGTAGACAAAGCCCTCGTCGGCGCCCACGGCATACGCGCCGATCGCCATGCCCTCGATCACGCTGTGAGGGTCGCCCTCCAGCACGCTGCGATCCATATAGGCGCCGGGATCGCCCTCGTCGGCATTGCACAGGACATACTTCTTGTCGCCGGGCGCCCGGCGCGTAAAGTCCCACTTGAGGCCCGTGGGAAAACCGGCGCCGCCGCGCCCGCGCAACCCGGACGCCTTCATCTGCTCGACAATCTGTTCCGGCGTGAGGCTTCCGAGCGCCCTGGCCAGGGCCGCGTAGCCGCCAACCGCGATGTAATCCTCGATGCGCTCCGGGTCAATGCGGCCACAGTTGCGCAGCACGATCTTGGTCTGGCGCGCAAAGAAGGGCATCTGCCCGCACGTCGGCCGGGCGGCGCCGGTCTGCGCATCATGCTCCACGAGGCGCTTGACGACTCGCCCCTTGACCAGGTGCTCCTGCACGATGGCCCTGGCGTCGGCCGGCGTCACCCCCTGGTAGAAGGTCTGGTCCGCGCCGATCAGCACGACCGGTCCCCGGACGCACGGGCCCATGCAGCCGGTCTCGCGCACGCTGATCTTGCGGGTCAGCTTCTGCGCGGCGATGGCCGCGCGCAGCGCGGCGGCGACGGCGGGCGCGCCGGAGGCCATGCAACTGCCGCCCATGCACACCAGCACCTCGCGGGGCGCTGCCGCGGGCCGGGCAGCCGGAGGCGCCAGCCGGGCGCGCAGCGCGTCCAGGGCGGCGGCGGAAGCGATGCGCGCCGTGGTTTTCCGCTTCATGCCGTCTCCTTTGCGGATGCGTCCTTGGCCGCGCGGCAGGCCTCGAGCAGCGCGCCGATCTTTGCCGGCTTGACTCGCTGGTGCAGCTCGTCGTTGATCATCACCGCCGGCGCCATGCCGCAGGCGCCGAAGCATCGCCCGACCTCCAGGGAGAACTGGCGGTCCGGCGTGGTCTCACCGACATCGATCCCCAGGCGGCGCTTGAGCGCCTGCAGCACCTCGTTGCCGCCGCGCACATAGCAGGCGGTGCCGAGACAGACGCGAACCAGGTACTTGCCGCGCGGCACGGTCGAGAAGAACGAGTAGAAGCTCACGACGCCCGCGACTTCGCTCAGCGGCTTGTCGAACGCCTCGGCCACGCGGCACAGGGCCGGCCCGGGCAGGTAGCCGTAGATGGCCTGGATGGTCTGCAGCGCCGGAATGAGTCCGCCCGGCTTCTTGCGGTAGTCGGCCAGCACCGCCTCCAGGCGTGCGGCCAGTTCAGCCTCGGACGGCGCGCCCTTGCGGGCACACGTGCAGGTGCGTTTCCCGGACATGGCGACGACCCTCCGTTCCCGCGGCGGCGGGATGTCGTGCGGCGATGAACGCCGCATCGCAGAACTACAGCGACCCCTCGATATATTTCTGCAGGCTCTGAATCATGGCCTGGTGCGAGCCGATCGTAAACTTCACGACATCGCCGATGGAGATCAGGCCGGCCAGCTTCTTGCCTTCCATGACCGGCAGGTGGCGGTGCCGGCCGCTGGTCATCAGGCTCATGCAGTCGTCCACCGTGTGCGCCAGGGTCACCACGCTCATTTTCGCGACCGGCGTCATCTTGTCCTTCACCCGGGTGGTGCGCATCGGCTCGCCAATTGCCACGGTCTTCCACATGCAGTCGCGCTCCGTGATGATGCCGCACAACCGGTCGCTCCGGCCCACCACGGCCAGGCACCCCAGCTTGCGCTCGCTCATGCGCTTGATGGCATCGAGGATGGTTGCGTCAGGGGCGATGCACTCGACCGCACTGCCCTTTACACGCAGGATGTCATTGACGGTTGCATTCATGGTAGGCCTCCGGAGACGTGGATACGACATGCGTTGCAGACACAGTGATATGCGAGCAGGATACATCTTGGCCAGTATTCACCGCAAGGGTACAATATCGGCATGCAACCCAGTGGATTCCAAGCCCGGTTTTCGTGGGGGTCTCCCCTGCTCACCCTCCTGCTGCTCGCGCTGCTGGCGGCGCTGCTCCTGCGCGTGACCCACCGTGGCGCAGCCACAGGTGCCTCACGCCTGGCGGCGCCCCGGGAAGCGCCGGCCGCGGTGCCGCAGGCGAATCGTGCCGGTCCGGACAAACTGTGCACGGAGGAAAACAACCAGATCGGCATCTACCGGCGCGTCTCGCCGTCCGTGGTCTCCGTGGCCAACAAGGCGCTGGTGCGTGCCGGCTTCTTCGGGTTCCAGGTCTACGAGGTTCCCCAGGGCGCCGGCTCCGGGCTGGTCTGGGACCGGGAGGGGCACATCATCAGCAACTACCACGTCATCCACGAGGCCGATGCGCTCACGGTCACGCTGCCGGACGGCAAGTCCTTTGATGCGCGCGTGGTCGGCGTGGCGCCGGACTACGACCTGGCGGTGCTCCAGATCGATGCGCCCGGGGCGCTGCTCCAGCCCATCCTGCCCGGCACGTCGCGCAACCTGCAGGTCGGGCAGAATGTGCTCGCCATCGGCAACCCGTTCGGCCTGGACACCTCGCTGAGCAAGGGGATCATCAGCGCCCTGGGCCGCTCCATCAGCGCCATGACCGGGCAGAAAATACACGATGTGATCCAGACCGACGCGGCGATCAACCCGGGCAATTCAGGCGGGCCGCTGCTCGACTCGTCGGGCCGCCTGATCGGCGTCAGCACGGCCATCCTGAGTCCGAGCGGGGCCTATGCCGGCGTCGGCTTCGCCGTGCCGGTCGACACCGTGTCGCGGGTCGTGCCGCAGCTGATTGAGAAGGGCCATGTCAGCCGCGCCGGCCTCGGCGTGCAGCTGCTGCCCGACCCTGTCACACAGCGCGTGGGCGTCACCGGCGTGGGCATCTTCGCGGCGCCGCCCGGGTCCTTCGCCGCCGCGGCGGGTGTCGAAGGAATCACGCGCACGCGCTCCGGCGACCTCGTGCTCGGCGATGTGGTCACCGCAATTGACGGGCATCCCGTGACCTGCATCGATGACCTGCGCACCCGGCTCGAGAAATACAAGCCCGGCGAAACCGCCGAGGTGCGCCTGGAGCGCAACGGCCGGAAGCGCGCGGCCGGCATCCGGCTGACGGAAGAGCAGTAACCGGCGGCTCCGCCGCCGGTTTCATCGAAACAGCGGAAGCCGACCCCCATGCCGCCCTGCCCCAATTCACCGATGATTCGGTGAACAGTGGCACATGGTTGCCGTCAAGATATCAGATCGCCTGCCCATAAACGTTCGAGAAAGAGTTGCCACGGCCACACCTGTATGCCGTCTGCCAGGTTACGCGGCTCCCGCTCCATGCAAACCACGATGGCCTGTTTGACCGGTTGCTCCTCGCGCAGTGCGCGCAACCCCAGCCCGTCGCCTGCATGAACGCGCGCCGATCCCTTGAACTCCACGGCGATCGCCATGTCCCCCACGACAACATCCACCTCCAGACCCGAGGCGGTCCGCCAGTAGCTTACGTCCAACTCCGGCGCCACATAAGCACGGTACGCCATCAGTTCCATCAGCAGATAGTGCTCGAAGGACTTGCCAAACTCGGGGGTTCCGGCGCGCGGTGTCCGGCGGGCGAGGTAGTTGGACACACCCACATCGAACAGATAAAACTTTTCGGTTTCGATGAGACGCCGGTTCTTGACGCGCCGCCACGGCGCCAGCCGGAACCCCAGCAGGGTTTCCTCCAGAATTTCGAAGTAGCCGCGCACAACTTTTGCGCTGACGCCGCTCTCCCGCGCCACATTGGTGTAGTTCAGCAGTTCCCCGTTGGTCAAAGCCGCCACGCGCAAAAACTCGGCAAAAGAGGGAATGCTGCGGATGCGCGCCTCAGCGGCGATCTCCTCGCGCAGGTAGTCGCCCACATAGGCCCGCAGTTCCGGGATGGGGTCTGGCGCCAGAAAGTGCGGCGGCAGCAATCCGGAGAGCATGACCTGCTCGATGTCAAAACCCTCCGTTTCCCGATACACAAGGGGGTGCATGGCAAACCGCCAGGCGCGACCACCCAGCAAATTGGCATGGCTGCGGCGCAGCTTGCGCGCGCTGGAACCGGTCATGAGAAACGACGCCGGACTGTTCTCGATCAACCAATGGACCTCGTTGAGCAGGTCCGGCGCCATCTGAATCTCGTCGATCAGGATCAGGCCGCGGTGCTGGCCGAAACGCTCCCGCAGCAGCGCGGGCCGGGAGGCGTATTCGGCAAAGACGTCCGACTGCAGCAGATCCACGAGGCGCGCATCGGGGAATGAACGACGCAGCCAAAAAGACTTGCCGGTTTTGCGCGGTCCCCAGAGGAACGCGGACTTGCCGGCAGGCAGTTTGAGTTGCAAAACACGCTCTATGATGCGCTTCATGAGGAAAGAATATCAGGATAATCTGCCCCGTCAAGGCTGTTTGTCAGCGCCCCCTAGGAATCTGTCGGATTTAGGCTTTGGATCGATCCGGCACCTTCTGCCGACAGGTTCCTAGTTGTGCAACCCGCTGCCCGCGGGTTGCGAAAACTCAATTACATACAG
>SESD01000382.1_pt1 | contig 27612 bp, 28 predicted proteins | sample 3171411 | NCBI WGS metagenome assembly SESD01 (sample SAMN06051880, study PRJNA518727) | freshwater metagenome | biome: subpolar coniferous forest; feature: holomictic lake; material: water; isolation source: holomictic Lake 442, 16.5 m depth | place: Canada: near Kenora, Ontario | collected...
TAAGAGACGGCTTTTGCTACATCTTCCGGTAAAATGCTGTTGGTTTCATGAGCCCCAGGTTCAAAATTAAGCTGTTCAAAAAACGGCGTTTTCACCATGCCGGGATTAATCAGACAAACCCGCACATTACTTTTGCCGCACTCTTCGCGTAACGCTTGGGTAAAGCCACGTAGGGCAAATTTGCTGGCGCAATAAACCGCGCCTTTACGGCTGCCTTTTAACGCCGCTTCAGAACCGATAAAAATTAAATCGCTGTTGGCTTTACGTTTTAAAGCGGGCAGCAATGCCTTGGTTAAAAAGACCTGGCTGGTAAAATTTATCGTCATTAAGGCTTCTATTTGGGGATAAGAAAATTCTTCGACTGAACCGAATTGCCCTATTCCTGCTGAAAAAACGACAGCATCAAGGTCAGGGAATGTTTGTTGCAAGTTACGTATTTTTTGCGGTAACTCAGCAAGCTGACTTAAATCCAGTTGCACAGAACTAAAGCGCTCCATGAGGCGGGTAAATTTGCTGCAATCGCGTGACGTACCAATAACGGTGTGACCTTGTTGCAATAACAGCCGGGCAACAGCGCGACCAATTCCCGAGCTGGCTCCCGTTACCAGAACGGTTCGTTTTATAGTTGGCATGGAAAAAATTTGGCTTCAGGCATATAGCGTAATAATTGTTGTGTGCAGTACTGCATCATTTCTTGTTCCAGTTCTTGTTTATAGGAAATCATGCCTTGTTGATTATCCAACGGGCTGGCAAACAATTTTTCATCGGGATAAAGTTTATGCACTTTTTTAAAATATTTCTCCGGTAATCTGAAAGCGCCAAGACTAACCGAATGCAACTGATCTATATTGATAAGCGAAAATACCTGTTCAAATAATTGCCGGTACTGCTGCTGATAACCGGTCTGATAAATCATCGGATCAAAACGCAAACCTATCGGCCAGCCGTGTTCCTGTAATTTACATAGCGCATCAAGACGACGCTGTAATGAGGGCGCTTTAGCTTCAACTTTTGTGGCTATTTCATCAGGGTTCAGGCTGAAAGCGACAATACAGCGGGGAAAGGGCTCACGATTTAACAGGCTTCTAACTTGGGTGCTTTTGGTTCTTAATTCCAGCCAGGCATTGGGTATTTTCTCAAAAAACGGTAAAAACTGTTCGGCAAACCGGGTTACCGGTTCCAAAGCCAGGCTGTCGCAATCATAGCCGGAGAAAAAATGTACAGCCTCATCAGGCGTTTCTGCACAGCGTTGTTTGATTTCATCCTGAAAGTCTTCATAATTGACAAACAGCACGTAATTGGCTGATTGATACATACCTTGTAAAAAACAGTACCGGCAATCGTATAAACAATTAAGCATGTGGGAAAAATAATAATTTTTGTTTGCCCCAATACCGTAGCCGGATGGCACAGGCATGGCAAAATGTTTGTATTTTTCTGCCAATATTAAGGCCGGTTTTTGTTTTTGTAGTCTAAAATTTTGTGCTTTAGGATTAAAAACTTCGCCATAGCGGCCACAGGTAATTTTTCTGGCTTGCGGAAAACGCGCAGTAATCTCGACAACACGCGGGTGCTGCAAAATGCTTTCTTCTATATAAATCGTTTCAATCATTGGCTTTATTGTTAGCAGGCAAAAAGTACCGTAGCAGCGCATTTTATAGGAAAAGTCTTGTGATTGTTTACGCTGCCCTCATATAGGTTAAAATACTTTTAACATCACCCACAGATAACGAACATGAATATACAAAAAATTGGTTTTATCGGCGGCGGCAATATGGCGTCCAGTCTGCTTAGTGGCTTGATTGCCAGCGGTCATTCTCCACAGCACCTTTGGGTTTCTGATATTAATCCAGAGACGCTGACAACGCTGGCAAAAAATCTTAATGTTAATACCTCGGCAAGCAATGATGAACTGATTAATGCCGTTGATGTCGTGGTACTGGCGGTTAAGCCACAGACACTTAGTTCGGTAGCCAAAAGCGCCGCGTCATTAATCCAGCAAAAAAAATCACTGGTTGTTTCTATTGCCGCCGGTATTAGCCAACATAGTTTAAGTCAGTGGTTAGGCGCTGATACGGCGATTGTGCGCTGTATGCCCAACACGCCGGCGCTGGTACTGACAGGGGCGACGGCACTTCATGCCAATGTACAGGTAACGCCTGAGCAACGTAATTTGGCAGAAAATATTATGCGTGCTGTTGGCATTGCATTGTGGGTTAACGAGGAAAGCGAGTTGGATGCGGTGACCGCTGTTTCCGGCAGTGGCCCTGCGTATTATTTTTTGCTCATGGAAGCGATGGAAAAAGCCGCTTTAGAATTGGGCTTAAATGAAGTGACGGCCCGTTTGTTGGTTCAACAAACCGCATTAGGTGCTGCTAAAATAGGGCTGGAATCGTCCGAGTCACCCGAACAATTACGTAAACGGGTCACCTCCCCCGGTGGAACCACGCAAAAGGCGCTAGAAACGTTTGAGCAAGGCGGGTTTACTGAACTGGTTTCTAAAGCATTACATGCTGCACGAGACCGCTCTATTGAAATGTCCAAAGAATCGGAGAATACCTGATGGGCTCTAGCTATATGACTGACCCGATTGTTTTTTTAATCGACACCCTGTTTTCTCTATATATATTGGCCGTATTGCTGCGCTTTTTATTGCAATGGTGCGGCGGTGATTTTTATAACCCAATCTCCCAGTTTTTGGTTAAGATAACTCATCCACCCTTAAAAATCCTGCGCCGATTTGTGCCGTCTATTGGAAAGATAGACACGTCATCGCTGGTGCTGATGCTGACCTTACAAATGCTTGCCGATGCCTCCATCCTGCTGTTATTGAATGGCAGTATGATTAATATCGGTGCCTTGGCAATCACCTCCATTACCCAGTTAATTTCCTTACTGATTAATGTGTTGGTATTTGCCGTATTTGCCAGAGCCTTGCTTAGCTGGATGAATCCGGGGACTTTTAATGCCGCCGCCTCCATTTTAGCAACGCTGACCGAGCCTTTGCTGGATGTCTGTCGCAGAGTCATTCCCGGTCTGGGCGGTATAGATTTATCCCCCTTGGCGGCTTTGTTACTGTTGCAACTGGCAAAAATGGTCATTTTGCCGCCACTGCATGAATTAGCCGGTTTAATTGGTTAGAAATGCGCTGATTATTCAGTCCCCCTCTTTGAAAAAGAGGTGGGGAGTGTATTGATTTTTAGTTGGAGCTGAGTGGCAGCTAACGGTCACTATGAAACCTACAGATTCCGATCTGATCATGGCTTTTTTATGTCCGACGTTTTTCGCTTATGATCTTATTCTTGTTTTCTTTTCTTTTCTACCTGAGGGGTTCATTAACTTGAATTTTACACACGCCCCCTTATTAAAGTACGGCTAACGTCAATCAGATTCTTTACTTAGTTTCCATTAAAGAAACAATTTATATGTAATTAAAGATATTGTATGCTAATAAAAAACAGGTATATTAGAAACCAAGCAAGTTTAGTTAAGCAGCTAAACGACCTCTTGGTGTTATACCTTAAAGCAGTTTCCCCTCATTAAAATTCTGCTTAGCTTCTACCTCTCTTTACTGCAAAGCATTGAGAGGTTTTTTTTTGCCTGATAATTAAGAACTTCACTTAACTCAAAAATCATTCTGACATTAATATGTGCGTCAATTAAATAGACGCTACATTAAAGGTGCGACAAATTGTCGCATTTTTTGTAGACAATGTTATTTTATTGATTTATCATTTACCCGCCTTAACTAGTGTTGAAAACATCAGTACTTCACTAAGCTAAGGATAATGAGGAAGAACGACCAGTTCATACTGGAAAAATAATAATAATAAATGCTACATCAATAAAAATAATAATAACACAATTAAAACTGCGCTTAAGTTAGGCAGCCGTCTTTTTTTAAAAAAACTAACAAGATGGAGCCCATGTAACGTGGGCTTTTTTATGTTTGCACGAAAATAATTTGTATACAATAAGTTACGTATCAATTCTGCCTTTATAAATTATTCAATATCCTTAAAGCCCGCTAATATTTCATGAGCCAAGATAGTTTTTTGATATTTTTTTGCTAAAGATTCAAGATATTTTGCCAAAAAAGTAAATTGTTCACCTTCTTTGCCCCCTGATAGTATTTTTGTGTCGCTATCACCGCATTAATATCAATAAAAAAAGCTTATCGGTATAATTTACCCATAGCGTCGTTTTTTTACAGTGTTTATTATGACCTCAACTTGGATCATACAGGCATCATAGCAGGTATCGTCATACGCAATTTAGTTAAAACCCCCATATTTCTTCCGCGACCGACCGGGCTGACAATGACTGCACTACTGCTGTCGCTGCTTTCATTAACGGTCAATGTGACAGCGAGCGATGCGCCACTGATGGATCAAGGCATGCAAATCGGTGATCCGGAACCGGGGCGTGCTATGATTTGGAGTCGTTCCGACCGTCCGTCGCGGATGATGTTGGAGTATGCCTTCAATGATCAGTTCACCAACGCCACTACTATCCGCGGACCTTACGCTATAGAAGGCAGCGATTTTACAGCACGCCAGGACTTGGTCGGTCTTCCCGAAGGCAAGGATGTTTACGTTAAAGTCTGGTTTGAAGATCTCACCAACGCTCGCGGAAAAAGCGACCCGGTCACCGGCCATTTTCATACCATCGGTAAACGTGACGACATCCGCTTCGTCTGGGGAGGCGATACTGCGGGTCAAGGTTGGGGCATTAACAAAGATTTCGGCGGCATGAGAATCTATGAAGCCATGCGTCAGGTCAAACCGCAATTCTTTATCCAAAGTGGCGATAGCGTCTATTCCGACGGCCCCATCCTGTCCAGCGTACCAGCAGAAAATGGCCAGATATGGACCAACCTCGTCACCCCTGAAGTTAGCAAGGTTGCCGAAACACAAGCCGAATTCAGAGGCCGCTACAAATACAATCTGCTGGACGAAAATTTACGCCGTTTTAATGCCGAAGTGCCGCAAATCTGGCAATGGGACGATCACGAAGTCGCCAACAACTGGTCGGACTCCAAGGATTTGAGCCATGACATTCGCTATACCGTCAAAGACGTCCCCTTGTTAGTGGCTCGGGCGTCCAGAGCTTTTCATGAATATGCACCCTTACGTCCTCACGATACCGAGGACTCAGAGCGTATTTACCGGAAAATCTCTTACGGTAAGCTGTTGGACGTGTTTGTGCTGGACATGCGTGCCTATCGCGGCCCGAATACAGCTAATCTGCAAACTCAGCAAAGTGCTGAAACTGCATTCCTTGGCAAAGCACAAGTCGTCTGGTTGCAGAATGAGCTGAAAAAATCTCATGCTACTTGGAAAGTCATTGCCGCTGATATGCCGATTGGTCTTAATATCGCTGATGGCGCTGACGCTCAGGGCAGAACACGCTGGGAAGCAATCGCCAACGGCAATAACGGTCCTGCCGCAGGCCGCGAACTGGAAATAGCTGACTTACTTCGCTTTATCAAGCATGAGCATGTCAATAACATCATCTGGCTAACCGCTGACGTACATTACGCTGCCGCTCACTACTACGATCCTGCCAAAGCCAAAACCAAAGATTTTGCGCCTTTTTGGGAGTTTGTGGCCGGTCCATTAAATGCAGGTACCTTCGGCCCTAACACGACTGATGGCACTTTCGGCACGCAAGTGGTATTCGCTAAAGCACCGCCTGCCGGTCAAGTCAATCTGTCGCCCTATGCCGGTTTGCAGTTCTTCGGAGAAGTTAATATAGTCAAAAGAAGCCAAGCCCTGACGGTTGACCTAAAAGACATCAACGGCACTACCGTATTCAGAAAAACCCTGCCCGCTAAAAACAGAGGTATTGTTGAATAAATAAGCAATTGATAGGTATATATCAAAATTCACTGTAAATTTTAGTGAAATACATATAAATAAAAGTATTATGCTTTATTTATTCAGCAACGCCTCAAATCTGCACTTTTTTCGGCTTAAACCAGCTCTCATTATAATCCGAACGAGTCACTTGAATTTACTCAAAAGCTGTCATTCATACTGAGCAAATTAAGGGATAGTCGACTGACAAAATTCGACCCACAGCTGACATTGGGATATGGATTTAGGCTTCCCGATACCGGTCATTGGCAAAGTAAGTAAAACTATCCGCGTGACGGGGTTTGCAACCCAGTTACTCACGTTTTAGCCTGCCTGAACTAGACAGCTATGCATACCTAACGCAAACTTTTTGAATAAAGGTAAATATCAAATATTTGGGGCGGGGTTGCAAACCCCGCCCCGCGTTCGTCGGTTGCGACTGTCAAAAATCGACCGATTTTTGCCTGTGATGTAACACTATTTACTGTCGATTCTACGTCTGCTTCTGAACTAATGCTAGATACCTCTTCTTACGACGAAATTGTTTGCGTCATGTAAAAGCGCCCTTGGCAATGTAAATACAAGGGCTTTTTACTATTCTGCCTCCTAAGCTATCAACACACTTTCAGAGGGGCTAGACATTAGGCAGGTTCCCAAGTTGAAAAATACGCAACTGTAAACAAGTTGATGAGCCGGTATTTATGCTTTGCTAAAAATCAAATCCCAAACGCCGTGTCCCAATCTTATACCCCGTTGCTCGAATTTGGTTAACGGACGGTATTCCGGGCATGGGCAATAATCCAGAGTCGGGCTGGTATTTTTTAAACGAGCGCTTTCGGACAAAACGGCCAACATGGCTTCGGCGTAATTTTCCCAGTCGGTTGCCGCGTGAAAATAACCACCGGGTTTTAATTTCTTGACCAACAAATCCACAAAGCTGGGTCGCACGATGCGTCTTTTATGATGTTTCTTTTTATGCCAAGGGTCAGGAAAGAATAGATGTACTCCTGCCAAGCTGTTGTTGGCAATTTTTTGTTCCAAAATTTCGATAGCATCGTGGCAATAAATTCTGACGTTATTAATGCCTTGCTCATGCAGTAAGATGAGCAAATGGCCAACACCGGGCGTATGGACTTCAATACCAATATAATTATTGTCAGGATTGGCGGCCGCCATTTTGGCCAGGCTATCGCCATTGCCAAAACCAATTTCGACAAATAGCGGTGCGTCACGCCCGAACACTTGGGCAAAATCATAATCGGTTTTGGGATCGAGGCAATAAGTCGCCCAATGATTATCCAAGGCCAGTTGTTGACCGGGCGTAAGTCGACCTTGCCTGCGAATAAAGCTGCGGATTCTTTGCGGAAGGGTTGGTTCAGAAACGGGTATCATTATTAAAAGAACAATCCGTCTATAGGTGATGACGCAGAGGCAAAGCGCTTTCTGGGCATACGGCCGGCTAAAAAGGCTTCCCGGCCTGCTTCAATGCCTTTGCGCATGGCGGAAGCCATGAGTATCGGATTTTTGGCTTCGGCAATGGCCGTGTTCATTAGCACACCGGCACAGCCTAATTCCATGGCAATGGCGGCATCTGAAGCGGTGCCAACACCCGCATCCACTAAAATGGGTACGCCGGCATTTTCAATAATAGTTAAAATATTATAAGGGTTACGGATGCCCAAACCGGAACCGATAGGCGCAGCCAACGGCATAACGGCAATACAGCCAATATCTTCCAGTCTTTTTGCGGCAATCGGGTCATCGTTGGTATAAACCATGACATCAAAACCGTCTTTAACCAATAATTTGGCCGCGATATAGGTTTCTGCGACATCAGGAAACAAGGTTCTTTGGTCGGCCAATACTTCCAACTTAACCAGATTATGACCGCCGAGTAATTCCCGACCCAACCGACAGGTTCTTACGGCATCTTCGGCTGTATAACAACCGGCTGTGTTCGGCAAAATGGTGTATTTATCGGGTGAAATAACATCCAGCAAGTTGGGTTCGCCGGGGTTCTGGCCTATATTGGTACGGCGAATGGCGACGGTCACAATTTGGGCGCCACTGGCTTCAATAGCCAGGCGGGTTTCTTCCAAATCCTTATATTTACCGGTGCCGACCAGTAGCCGGGAATGATAAGTGACGCCTGCAAGAACAAAGGAATCGTCTTGTCCACCACCAATGGCATGCACAATTTCCAGGCGATCTTCAGCGTGTAACGGTTGGGCAGCGTATTGCTGGAAGGGCAAGATTTCCTTGTTTAATTCAATCGCGATTTTTTTGCCGGTTAAGCCCATGCCTGCAATGACATCGGCAACCGTGGTGTTCTCTGCATAGTCACGGGCTTCACCATTAACATAAATGATCATCAGTTTACTTCCTGTTGAGTGTTTACTTGTCTGCGTTGTTGCACAGCCAACGCCAGCTTTCGTAACAAGGGCGCGGTATCTTCCCAAGACAAGCAGCCATCTGTAATACTTTGCCCGTAAGTTAAGGGCTGTCCTTCAACAACATCCTGATTACCGGCCTTGAGATGACTTTCTATCATGACCCCCATCAATCTTTGATCGCCATTAGCGATTTGTCCGCAAACGTCATGGCCGACAATGAGTTGCCGTTGGCATTGTTTTAAACTGTTGGCATGACTAAAATCAATCATGATGTTGGGCTTTAAATCGGCGCTTACCAGACCTTCAGCCACTAGCTCGACACTGACCTCGTCGTAATTGGGACGGCCATTGCCGCCTCTTAAAATGATATGCACATCTTCATTGCCGGTGGTTGAGAAGATGGCAGAATGACCCGCTTTAGTCAGCGATAAAAAATGGTGCGGACTCATGGCGGCTCTTATCGCATCAATGGCAATTTTAATGGTACCATCCGTCGAGTTTTTAAAACCGATGGGGCATGATACGCCCGAAGCCAATTCACGATGTCCCTGGCTTTCTGTGGTTCTGGCACCAATGGCGCCCCAGGCGATTAAGTCGGAAACGTATTGTGGCGTAATTAAATCCAGATATTCAGTTGCCGCCGGGACGCCGAGTGTGTTTACATCCAGTAATAACTGTCTGGCAATCCGTAAACCTTTATTGATATTAAAGCTGGAATCAAGATCCGGGTCATTAATCAAGCCTTTCCAGCCGACTGTAGTGCGAGGTTTCTCAAAATAAACCCGCATAACAATTACCAAGTCGTCTTTTAGCTCATCTTTAACGGCTTTCAAAAGTCCGGCATAGTCTAAAGCGGCTTTGGGGTCATGAATGGAACAAGGACCTACCACCACCAGCAGTCTGTCATTGTTACCCGTTAAAATATCATGAATCTCTGACCGCGCCTGAAGAGTCGTTTGTGCCGCTTTTTCGCTGATCGGCATTTCATCGTGAACCTGAGCAGGCGGGATGACTTCTTTAATTCCGCAAATTCTCAAGTCATCAGTATTATATTTAGTTTGCATGCTAGCTACCAGGCCGTTGCTTTCACAAAATGATTGTTAAAATCTGACCATTTTAACCGCTTTCGTCATTTTCTTGTGAGTTTTTGCTAACAGGTACTTGAGTTTGTTTTTTCAAGCTTCAAAAAACTGTAACTAAAGGGGGTGTCAGGGTCGTCTTTAATATCTTCTCGCGTTACTTCAGACCACTCGTTTAAATCAATTTCGGGGAAAAATGTGTCGCCCTCAAAGTCCCTGTTTATAAGGGTTAAATAAATCGTATCGGCCATCGGCAATATCGCCTTATAAAGATCGGAACCGCCAATAATAAAAATCTCGTCAGTGTTTTCATCGGCTTTTTTAAACGCCGTTTTTAGGTCATTAAAAACCAGACAGCCCTCTTGTTGATAGTCGAGGTTTCTGCTGATAATCATATTAGTGCGACCCGGTAACGGCCTGCCTATCGACTCATACGTTTTTCTACCCATTAAAATAGGCGAACCCATCGTGATTGATTTAAACTTTTTAAGATCTGCTGATAAATGCCAGGGCATTTTATTATCCAGACCAATAACCCGATTACTCGCCATCGCGACGATAAGTGATATTTTCATTTTCTTAAACAGTGTGCTTTGCTATTCTGTAATGATTAATAAATCTGATCATCATACTATGAAAAATATTCTGGTTGTATTTACCGGTGGTACTATTGGTTCAACGGCTACAAAAGGAAGCATTGATACGGTCAGTTCAGCGCCGTTTGAATTGCTTGAGCGGTTTCAACAGCATGACAAAAATTATCAACAAATCCATTTTAAGACTATCCAGCCTTTACAGATTTTAAGTGAGAACCTGGCGCCTTGTGTTTGGCAAACCCTGATTTCTGCCATTGAAGCCGAGCAACCCGAACATTATGACGGCATTATAGTCACCCATGGCACCGATACCCTGGCCTATACCGCTGCTGCTTTAAGTTTTTATTTTAATGCCATCAAAATTCCGCTGCTTCTGGTAGCTAGCGATTATCCGTTGGATAACCCAAAAGCCAACGGACTGGATAATTTTAGGTGTGCCGTTGAGTTTATACGGCAACAACTTCAGTCCGGTGTTTTTGTGCCTTACCGCAATCAACAGGACCCAATGCAAGTGCATAAAGGCGCTCGCCTGACTTGTTCGTTACAATTAAGCGGCGACTTTTTTAGTGTTCAGGACAAAAGTTTTATGCAGTATGAAGAGCAAGCCTTCCGGCTTTTGAATCCATCCACAAAATCAATACTTGGCGATAACAATACTATTTTTGGGGAAATTACTCCTCTAAAAGCCTGTTTTTCTGAGCGGATTTTAATGATAAAACCTTATCCAGGATTAGATTACAGTCATTTTAACCTTGAAAATGTCGATGCCGTTTTGCATGATTTATATCATTCCGGCACCGCCTGTGCCTCAACTCAATGGGGTGAAAATCATTCGTTACTTGAGTTTATAAAACGCTGCACGTTGCAAAATATTAAGGTTTATCTGGCTCCGTCGATTAAATCAGCCGATGCTTACCAAAGTACCTTGGCATTAATAGGGCAGGGTGCAGAAATGATCTGGAATATGTCGATTGAAGCCGCCTACGTAAAGCTAATGTTGGCTTATGGAAATTTTACCGATGAGTCGCAAATAATGGCGTTTCTTGATGAAGATATTGCAGGGGAGCATGTTTAAACAGTCAGGTAGAAAGCCGTATTTTTGCCTTGGCTCGCTTGGATGCTGCGCATATTCATGTATTCAATATTTTTTAACTCGATTTCATAAAAAAGTCATATTCACCCTATAGCATTAAGTATCGGGAGCTCATAACTGATCCAAAAATCCTGGGTTCCGATTTAACGAATCAGAGCAGTTGACGATCAATACCGGAACGCATATCCCGCTATTGTCAAATATAAACAGATACCATTCAGGGGCTTTATGACATTGAAAATTGCGTTCATCACCGACGCCTGGCATCCGCAGATAAACGGCGTTGTGACAACCATCCAAAATACTTGTTCGGCCCTGGAACGATCGGGACATCAAATTAAACTCATTACTCCGGATCAGTTTAAAACAATTCCCTGCCCGAGTTACCCTTCAATTCGACTGGCGCTTGCCTGTTATGGGAAATTAAAAAGGCAGCTGGATGAGTTCAGCCCTCAGCGTATTCATATAGCAACGGAAGGACCCTTGGGACTGGCAGCAAGACGATATTGTCTCAGCCGGAATCTGGCATTCACTACGTCGTTTCATACCTTATTTGCAGAATACGTTAATTTGCGCTTTAAAATCCCTTTGTCGTGGGGTTACGGTTTTTTGCGCTGGTTTCATGCACCGGCTAAAAAAGTCATGGTCGCTACTTCCTCTGTAGAATCTGATTTGAATGCAAGAGGATTTAAAAATAGTCTGGTCCACTGGTCTCGCGGCGTAGATCCTGATTTTTATTATCCAAGGAATAAGACTTTCATACCACTGCCTCGCCCTATATCCATGTTTGTTGGAAGAGTCGCTATTGAAAAGAACATTAGCGCCTTTTTGTCCCTGGATATTCCAGGTACAAAAGTTGTTGTGGGAGATGGTCCGCAGATGAAAGAACTTAAAGCCAAATTTCCTGACACGGTTTTTGTCGGTTTTCTGTCAGGTGAACCTTTAGCCAAACATGTGGCTGCCGCAGATGTGTTTGTATTCCCCAGTCGCACCGATACCTTTGGTATTGTCTTGCTGGATGCATTAGCCAGTGGCATACCCGTTGCAGCTTTTCCGGTAACTGGCCCGATTGATGTGATTACCAGCGATAAAGTGGGTAAGCTTGATGAAAATTTAAAAAAAGCGATTACTGAAGCTTTAAAATTGGACGCGGATGACTGTCGAAATTATGCACTAAACTATTCTTGGGCTAATTGTACCGAGCAATTTTTTAATAATCTTGTCCCCGCTTTTTAAGAGATTAAGCAACTGCAAAGTAATTCAGTCGTTGAGTATTTTGTAAGATAACGCTTGTTAGCTCAAAAAGTCACATAAGGGCGCAATAAGTTATCGCATTGCGTCCTACAGATTCCGTCTTAGGTGTTTATTTGGACAGGAATAAAGGTAATTTAAGAATATGAGGAGTTATAAATAATTATTAATATATCTTTTTTGATATAATAAAGCCATGAACGTTAAACAAATAATTGCACGATTAAAGGCAGAAGGTTGGACTCTCGCCAGAATCGAAGGTAGCTACCACATCATGGCAAAGGAAGGTGTGCTGCGAGGCGTACCCGTTCCTGTTCATGGCACAAAAGATATGGGTCTCGGTTTATTAAAGGCAATCGAAAAACAAACAGGTGTAAAACTAAAATGAGAACTGACTACCCCTACACAGTAGAAACAGGCACTGACGGTTTTTTATTCGTGCAATTTATCGATTTGGAAGATACCTTTACCCAAGGTGAGACATTAGAAGAAGCAGCCTATAATGCAAGCGAAGTATTAAGTGCAATGCTGGCTTACCGGTTAGAACATAATCAAGAAATACCTGATCCATCAGTTGCTTCGCAAAACAGCTATATGGCGGCACCCAGTCCGGAAGTGCAAGCGGCTTTATTGTTAAGAAAAGCCAGGGGTAATAAATCACTATCTGAATTGGCGAGTGCCATGAAAACATCATGGCCAGCTGTCCAACGGCTAGAAAACCCACACCATTGGCCAAATCTAAAACAGCTCGACAAGGCTGCACGTGCACTCGGTAAACGATTAATTTTAACTTTGGAATAAAAAGCTAAAACGGCTCAGTTATTTTATTTTCAATTGCCTAATCCAGATATGACGATTAACAAGCACATTTTATTAGGCGTTAGCGGTGGCATTGCGGCTTACAAGTCAGCCGAATTAGTCAGGTTGCTCAAAAAACAGGGCGCAGAAGTGCAGGTGGTGATGACACAGTCTGCCATGCAGTTTATCAGCCCGTTAACTTTTCAGGCGCTTTCGGGTAATCCGGTGCATAGCGAATTGCTGGATGCCAATGCAGAAAATGCGATGGGGCATATCAGTTTGGCGCGTTGGGCTGATTGTTTGCTTATCGCACCGGCTACGGCTAATTTGATTGCAAAATTAAGTCATGGCCTGGCTGACGATTTACTGTCAACGCTTTATTTGGCTGCAACGTGTCCGGTTTATGTGGCTCCGGCAATGAATCAGGCGATGTGGAACAAAGCCGTTACTCAAGAGAATGTTGAAACACTCCAGCGTCATGGCGTTAAATTGATCGGGCCGGAACAAGGCGACCAAGCTTGTGGGGAAATCGGTTTTGGCCGAATGTCAGAGCCCGTTGCTATTTGTAATTATCTGACTGATGCACTGGAAAATCAGAATCCTTCCCCCGTGCAATGCCTGCAAGGCCTGAAAGTGTTAATCAGTGCCGGCCCGACCTGCGAACCTGTAGACCCTGTGCGTTATCTTACCAATCGCAGTTCCGGAAAAATGGGTTATGCGCTGGCAAATGCCGCTTTAAAAGCCGGGGCAGAAGTCACGTTGGTAAGTGGTCCGGTATCATTAACAGCGCCAGAAAACGTCCAATTAATTAAAGTAGAAACCGCTGCGCAAATGTACGAGGCAGTTATATCCAGAGCTTCATACCATGCCATCTATATCGGCGCAGCGGCGGTGGCTGATTACAGTCCTGTCAGTATGCAGCCGGAAAAAATAAAAAAACAGGAGGAACAGTCGACCCTAATCCTGCAAAAAACCAAAGATATACTGGCAGATGTCGCAAAACTCGATAAGTATCCATTCACGGTTGGTTTTGCTGCGGAAACGCATAACCTTGAAGTTTATGCGCGAGACAAACTGGCACGCAAAAAACTGGATATGATTGCGGCAAACTGGGTAGGACAAGAACAGGGTGGTTTTGATAGTGAACAAAACGCCTTGCACGTTTTTTGGGAAAAGGGTGATAAAGTTTTTCCAATGATGGATAAAACCCGTCTCGCAGAACAATTAATCAGCTTGATTGCCGAACGCTTATTTATAAAATCTTAAAGAATTATCACCACGAAGACACGAAGTTTTATTTCTTTTTTCTTCGTGTCTTCGTGGTGAATAAACTTAGCTATAAAAACGTTTATTTTCTCGCCTCAATCAGTTTAATAATATCACCACTACGCTCGTCAACACGGACCAAGGTAAAGCCACTGGCTTTAATGTTTTTAACGGTATTTCTGTTAATATTGGCTCCGACCAGCGGAACAATGACCGGGTTAATAAAGTTCATGACTTTTGCAATGACTGGTTTTGAGCTTAATACATGTTCCAGCAATAAAACCTGACCACCCGGTTTGCAAACACGGTACAGTTCTTTTAAACCTTTAACAGGCAATGGCACGGAACAAAAAACAAAAGAACCGATAACGGTATCAAAGCTGTTATCGGCAAAGTCTAACGATTGCACATCCATGAGGTTAAGCTCAACAGAAGTGGCTTTTCGGGCTTTTTTATGCGTGGCCTGCTTGAGCATTTCCGGACTAAAATCAATCGCAGTCATGCGGGCATCAACGGGATAAAAGTCAAAGTTTTTGCCGGTGCCAACGCCGACTTCAAGAATATGATGACCCTCGACTTTCGCCCACAGTCTTTTGCGCCAGTTTTTAAAAAACAAGCCTTCCATGACGGCTTCCAAACCTTCAAAATAGGGCGCTAGCCGGTCATAGCGTTTTTTGATTACGGTGCTGTCAGGTTTCATAATGGGGTTTGGCGCATAAATTAGGTTATCGAATATTACCGCGCAAACTTGGGGTACATCAACACTATTCTTTGTTGTCGTGTAAAATAGACAACTTCTGGCGCAACTACCGGATGTGGAATGTATTCTCAAGTTGGTATTGAGAGCAAGATATGAAGTATTTTTGGATTTTTTATAGACGTGAAAGCACAACTAGAAGATTTGGTACAGACCCGACTCCCTACTGAACACGGCGAGTTTGTTCTGCATTTCTACAGCAATACCCTTGACGACAAAGAGCATATCGCTCTGGTTAAAGGTGACGTAGCAAACCGTGAAAATGTCCCCGTGCGTATTCACTCGGAATGTTTTACCGGTGATGTGCTGGGTTCCAGGCGCTGTGATTGCGGTGAACAACTGGCAATGGCGATGCAGCTTATTAATGAAGCAGGCTTTGGTGTATTGATTTATCTGCGTCAGGAAGGACGCGGCATAGGCTTGTTGAAAAAGTTACAGGCTTATAATTTACAAGACGCAGGCATGGATACTGTTGATGCCAATATTCACTTGGGGCATCTTGCCGATGAGCGAGAATACAATATTGCGGCTTTAATGCTGGAAAATCTCCAGATAAAATCAATAAAGTTGATGACCAACAATCCGCAGAAAATGGATGACATGAAAAAACTGGGTATTAATGTGGCAGGTCGTATCCCGGTGGAATCGGTGGCTCATAATGACAATGTCGGTTATTTAAAAACCAAAGCAAAAAAAATGTCGCACATGCTATTTGAGCCCAAAACGTAGGAGCAATCCCTTGCGGTTGCCCTAACATTACGAGTGATTGCTCCTATACCAACTTCATTTCAACCAGCTTGACCCAATAAGCCGCACCAACCGGTAATATTTCATCGTTAAAATCGTAATGCGGATTATGCAGTAAACAGCTGTTTTCAGAAGAACCGTTACCTATCCAGATATAACAGCCCGGTTTTTCTTGCAGCATAAAAGCAAAATCTTCTGAACCCATGCTGGGTGTCGGCTGTTGATCAACACAATCCTCTCCGACTACAGCACTGGCCGCTTTTAATGCGATGGCTGTTTCCGCCTCGGTATTAAAGGTGACTGGATAACCTGCATTTTCTGGGTTGAAGCGGATGTCTGCACTAACGTCAAAACCTGCACAAATGCCATTAACCAATTGCGTTATTTTATCGGCAACCAGTGTTTTGACCTTCGTGCTAAAACATCTAAACGTGCCTCTTAACAACACTGATTCAGGTAAGGCATTCCAGGTATTTCCGGCATGAATCTGGGTGATACTGACTACCGCAGAATCAGCTGGATTTACGTTTCTACTGACAATAGTTTGCAGGGTCGTGATCAACTGAGCCGCTGCAACAACGGCGTCATTGCCCAAATGGGGCATGGCTGCATGTGTCGCCTGCCCGGTAAGGGTGATTTCAAAACAATCAAACGAGGCCATCATGGCACCTGCTTTAACGGCAAAATGGCCAACGGGAATATCCGGAAAATTGTGCATGCCAAAAACACAATCGGCCGGAAATTGTTCAAATAACCCGTCATCTATCATTTGTTTGGCACCTGCACGGCCTTCTTCAGCTGGCTGAAAAATAAAATAAACAGTTCCGTTAAAGTTGCGGTGTTCAGATAAATACTTGGCTGCACCCAACAACATTGCAGAATGACCATCATGACCACAAGCGTGCATTTTGCCATCATGGCATGACTTATAAGAAAAAGTGTTTTGCTCCTGGATAAATAAAGCATCCATATCGGCACGCAAGGCTATTTTTTTGTCACTGTTTCCGGCTGAAAGCGTGGCAACAACACCGGTTTTACCGAATCCCTGATGAACATCCAGTCCAAAACCGGTCAGTTTATCCACGATAAATTGTGCCGTTTGGGTTTCTTCAAAAGCGGTTTCAGGAAACTGATGCAAATGTTGCCGCCAGTGGCGCATGTCGGCGTGTAGTTGTTGTAACTCGATTGTTAGGGTCATGGCAAAATCAGTCTGAATCCAAATAAACGATCATGATACAACTAAAGTACTTGTAGGTTGAAAAAGCTGATTATTGTTAACTAACGGTAACTTCATCATCCCGGCAAGGAACCACTACAATCTGGGCAAAGCCACCGCCAGGTGTCCGAAAATTTGTGGTTTGTCCCTGGTATAAACGGGCGCTTATTAATTGCGTTTGGCCTTTATAAACGTAATGACGCAGGTCAAGTTTAAAATTGACAATTTTATCGTTGACTTCCAATTGCCGTTCGCTGGGCTGTACAAGGGTTTGTGCCACATAGTCTCCTGCCAAAATTTCACCGAACACACGCTTGGTTAGTTTGTCTCCACGGTAGGCGGCTTTGCTGCCATAACCTTTGGCAGGTTTAAAAAATAGATGCTTGCGGCCTGCCCATAACGTATCGGCATCGTCAGGGTTTACGGAGACAGTATGGGCAATACCGCCAAGCAGTATGGCTCTGGTTTTTGCGTCAACGCCGATATTTATTAAGGCGGCTTCGTTAGTCAGTAATGTCAGATTTCTTTTATCGGCGTAAAGTGCATGGGCTCGTGGATGCGGGGTAATCACAACCGATTCTGCCAGGTAGGCGTCCAGTAAATCTTTATGCGCCGAGGCTTCCAGGCCAAAATCTGTCAGTCGATTGTAAACCAGATCGATACGTTGATTTTGGTGCCAAAGTGCCTGGTCTTTATAAACAAGCTCTGATGGGTCACAAATTACGGCATTGATGTTGTTTTGTTCAAAGAGTTTTTTAAACAAAAGAAACTCCGGCAGCATGTATTGGCTTTGTGGATTTTCATCAACGATAGCGATTGAGCGTAAAGGCTGTTGACCGCGTTCAGCTTGCCATTCTTCAAGAAACATCTCAACAAATGCCTGTTCCGGGTGAGTGGAGAGGGTGGTATTAATGGGGTTTGCGGGTAATTCTTTCTCTGTCAGATTACAACAGACTTTTTGGGTGCGCAACACGATGGCATTAAGCAAGGCACCGCCAGCATTGGTGTTTATTTCAATCAATTGTGGGCCATCATCGCTCAAATGAAAGTCATAACCAAAAAAAACGCCGTGCGTCTTGGGAATATATTTTGCCGTGTCAGGCGCGTAGGCAAGTACATATTCTTGATAAGCGGGTAAAGCGATAACGCTTTCTATGGCAGCGATGATGCGGTGTTGTTTTTGTAGGCAAGTATCGGTGACAAATACGGCTGATTCGGCAAAGAGGTGAGGGCGGTCTTCAACGATCATTTGATACAAATTAATATCGTCTTGCCGTTGATTTAATTCTGCATGCATGGCTTCCCGATTGAGCGAGATACAGCGACATTGGCTATTAAGTTGTTTGGCTCGTTGTTCGCAGGGTTGATCAGCGGTTATTGATGTAGAAGAGAGAGTCATTATAGTTTCATGTATTGCGGGTAAAATAGATTGGCTTTATGGATGATAGTCAGGTGGGTAATAATAGAGCAAACTGCAGCTTATACCCATTACTTATTTTGCAGAGCCAAATTAGAGTCAGCAGATAATTCTTTAATAGGTGATATGACCTATTATTTTATTAAACTATGTTATATAACACAGTTTAATAAAATGGCGTGAAGATTTTTTATTAAAAGTGTAATAAAATCAATTAGTTAATGTTTTGGCATTAATTGTGCTTTTAATTATGTATATTTTGTTAATTAATTGTATTGCAGGGGTAAATAATGAATCAGCAATTAGCACACACAGACGTTAAAAAAACCAATAATGGCGCTTTGTTATTAGGAACAGGTTTAGTGGTTGCATCCATGATTTTAGTTCCGGCTTTGGCAGTTAGGTTGGGTTTGGGGGCCAGTTTAACGGGCGCCTTAAGAATTGCCCTGATGAAGGCCTCAAATCGTGCGGTCTGTAGTAATACGGATGTTTCCAAAGCCGCTTAGTTAAAAGTTTTTGTACATGAAGCCCTGCTGTTAGTCACCATAAGCTCTTCAGCCAAGCTTGAGTTAATGAGCCACTCTGTTTTACAGGGTGGCTCATTTTTCCGGCCAGCAAGAAATTTCTGGTGGTTGTGGTTCAATTAATAATTTGCTAGTATTATCCCCAGTTTAAATCTACAGTTAATTATAATGACTGATACTAAAAAAGTGTGTGATCTTTGCGGGTTGCCTGTCGAAGTGCCTGGCTTTACACTGAAAACTCAAGACGGTGATAAAGCGTTTTGTTGCGAAGGTTGTAAAGGTATTTATCAATTGTTAAATGAAGATCAGCTTCTGTCTGAATCCGATCAGGATTAATAGCCTTCCATTTTCAACACTGAAGAGAAAATTAAAAATGAAGCACGCGCATAATGCAGCAAGTTCTGTTGCTAAAGAAGTTGTTAAGGGGTCAATTGTTTCATCTACAGTACATACGGGGAGTAGACTGATGAGTAATGTTGCTAAACATCCGGTTCTGGTTTTTGGTTTAGGTCTGGTAGCAGGTTATCTGGTCTATAAATACAGAAAAGAAATAGTTTCCAGCACCACAAGAGTCGTGGATGCCGGTAAAGATTTTGTATTACAACAAAAAGAAAATCTTGAAGATATTGTCGCTGAAAGCAAAGAATAGCCAATAGATTCTTTATTAAAGTTGGCTTGTTCTGTATAGAATAAGTGGCTTAATTAACGGGTGCTTTTCCTGTCTGCATAGAGTCAGGGCACCCGTTTTGTTTTTTCAGGGGCTTATTTAGTTATGTCTATCCAAAAAGAATTTCTGCTGCGTTATAACCTGGACGGGCATGTCCGGTTTGAAATACCCGCCCGGATTTGTAATGTTGATGTCGCCAAAGCGGTAACGGATGGTATTTACGGGATAGACGGTGTATACCGCGTGAATCTTTATCGCAATCAGCAGAAATTATCCATCCGTTTCAATGAAACTGTTTGTGATTTCAAATCACTGGCTCGGCAATTATTTGATTTGCTGGCTGATCTGGACACAAAAGGTGCCTTAAAGCCAAAGCCGGTTTCAACATCAAACCGGTGGAAAGAAAAAGCTAAAGCCGGATTAGACGATTTTAGAGTAACCCGGTGGGCCAAGGAAAAATTTGGCGCTGCAAAAGAGACTGTTCAGGCTGCCAAGGTGATAACCCGATTGGGCATGAAAAAGCCGAGCGCTTTCATGGACGATCCGGAAAAAGCCGTCATTTCTTTTTTGAATGACATTCTGGTGCTTTTTCTTATAAAACTGCACTGGAATGATATTACCCAAAATTGGCTGATCAAACCACTCAAGTATCGTTATGAATGGATGGCCCTGTTTTATCTATTCTTTTTGCTGGTTCGGTCACGTAAACAAAAATAGATAAGGGGACGCAAGGCGAAAGACCAAAGGCGAAGGGCGGCTATGTTCGACTTTAGTCTTTTACCTACCTTCTCACTTTATCTGATAAGGTAACTCGCAATAAATACCACCTCCAATCATTGCCTGACTCTGGGAGCACTGCCGCTTAATGATTCCTATAACGCTGTGTACGAAGCGGGTGGAGACTATAAAGTGGAAGATTATTTATTGCGAGCTGCCTAAAGGCCGGAGTACAAACCTAGGTTTGCACTCCAAATTGGGGGCTTATTTATTGCGAGTTGCCTAAGTTATATTAGATCTTTCATTCGTTACACTCTCCTGCATATTTCCTAAAATTTTCGCTATGGATACACAAGCTGTTACACCGAAAAATTTCCAACTGGTTCATCAATTAAAAAGGCGTATCAGAATACTGTCGCCAGTCTTAAAAAATGACCAAGAGCGCGGCTATATTTTTGAAATACTGTTAAAAAAACGCCCCGAAATAAAAAATATTCGCTCGGTTTATGCGTTGGGTTCTGTTGTTATTGAGTTTGATCCGACCCGCTTACCCACAAAGAATTTACTGATTTTGCTGGATGCAGTGCTGGGTAATATTGCCCGGAAAAAGTCTGATCAGAACCAGCAACAAACGAAAGTCTTTGAGGGGATAGTACACGAAGTTGATCTTGCCGTTGAGGGCATGACTTGTGCGTCCTGTGCCTTATTAATCGAAATGGTGTTAAAGCGCGATCCCCGAATCAAGCAGGCCAGTGTCAATTTTGGCACATCAACCCTGACGGTTCACGGCCAGTTGGCCAGAGATGATGTCAGCGCCAAGGTTGCAACCTTGGGTTATAAAACCTATGCGATGGATACCTTATCGCAACGCAAGAACCTGATTGAAAAGGAACAGCAGCGGATTGTTATGGCTAAACGCCGTTTTATCTGGTCCGGATTGTTAAGTTTGCCGGTTGTTATCGTTGGGATGACTATGCCTACCACGCGCTGGTTACACTGGTTGCAGTTTGCACTCACCACGCCCGTGGTGTTTTGGTCGGGCGGAACATTTTTTGCAAAAGCATGGCGGTTGGCAAAACAGCGTACTGCCAATATGGACACCTTAATTGCCCTGGGGGTCGGATCGGCTTATGGCTACAGCCTGCCGGCTTTATTCCGACGTAGCGGACATATCTACTTTGAGGCCGGTGCGGCCATTATCACCTTTGTATTGCTGGGGCGCTTTTTGGAAGAGCGGGCTAAAGGCAAGGCCGGTGTAGCGATACGCAAACTGGTTGATTTACAACCGCAAACTGCGACCGTCATTCGTGACGGGCAAGAAAGTGTTATTGCCGTTGACGATTGTGTGATTGACGATGTATTGCTGGTGCGTCCCGGCGAGAAAATTCCGACTGACGGTATCGTTATTCACGGTGTATCCACCGTTGATGAAGCCATGGTGACGGGGGAAAGTTTGCCGGTCATAAAAGACGTAGGCCATAAAGTGATTGGCGGTTGTGTTAACGGTAGCGGTGCGTTGCGTGTTCGCGTTACCGCAGTCGGTATGGATACCGTATTGGCCGGCATAGTACACATGGTCGATCAGGCGCAGGCAACCAAATTACCGATTCAAAAACAGGTGGATAAAATTTCCGCCGTGTTTGTACCCTCCGTGATGGTGCTTTCTGGCTTAACGATGGCAGGCTGGCTAATGGTAGGTGCGCCCTTCGGTTTTGCTTTTGGCAATGCCATCACCGTATTATTGATTGCTTGCCCTTGTGCGCTGGGCTTGGCAACCCCGGCGGCGATTATGGTGGGAGCAGGGCAGGCCGCTCGTGAAGGTATTTATATCCGTAATGGCGAAAGTCTGGAAACAGCGGCCAAGCTTAATGTCGTAGTTTTTGATAAAACCGGTACGATTACGGAAGGCAAACCTAAGGTGACGAATTTACTTAAATTATCCCGAATGAGCGATGAAAAACTCATCCGCTTGGCCGCTTCCGCAGAAAATAATTCAGAACATTTTTTGGGTAAGGCGATAGTCGCTTATGCTAAAGAACAAGCGATAGCGTTACAGGAATGCACGCATTTTTACAGTGAAACCGGACGGGGCATTGAAGCCGAAGTAGACGGTAAAGCGCTGTTGCTGGGTAACAAGGCATGGTTGCTGGATAAAGAGATTATCGTTGACGGCTTGTTAAATGCCGCCAGTGATTTTTCTGGGCAGGGTAAAACACCTGTATTTATGGCAATCAACGGCAAGGCTGCGGCTGTATTCGGCATTGCTGACAAGCCCAGACCACAGGCCATTGAGGCTATACAGCATTTGAAAAAACTGGGCATACAAACACTCATGGTAACCGGTGATACTGAAAAAACGGCTCACTATATTGCCGCCCTTGTCGGCATTGAAACGGTTATCGCCAATGCCAGACCTGAGCAAAAATTAGCCATTATTCACCAGTTTCAACAAGAGGGTAAAAAAGTCGGCATGATTGGTGACGGTATTAATGATGCACCCGCATTGGCGGCGGCCGATGTTGGTTTTGCCATTGGCACGGGGACTGATATAGCGATTGAGTCTGCGGATATGACGCTGGTACAGGGAGATATTACCAAAGTGACCGGGGCTATTCAGTTAAGCACCGATACCATCAGAATCATTAAGCAAAATTTATTCTGGGCGTTTGCTTATAACGTTATTGCCATTCCGGTCGCGTCAATGGGTAAACTTAACCCGATGATAGCGTCTGCGGCAATGGCCTTAAGTTCGGTTTCGGTTATTGTTAATTCATTACGGTTAAGTAAAAAACAGGATTAAAAAATGGATCATTCAACGATGGATATGGGCATGCAGCATGTGGCTGTTGCAGCGGGCGGCTTTGATTACGGACTGGCTTTTATGGCGGGTGTCTTGGGCAGCGGGCATTGCCTGGGTATGTGTGGCGCTCTGGTGTCCGGTTACTTTATGAAAGCGGGGCCTTCAAAACGTTATTTACCGTATTTTATGTATCAGTTGGCCCGGATATTCGTTTATACGATGGTCGGTTTTGCGGCCGCAGCATTGGGATTTGTTCTGGTTTCCAGCGGCGTGTTTGGTAAGGTTCAAAGCATCTTGCAAATGTTTATCGGTGCAGTCGTTATTATTCTTGCGCTGGGGATTTTAGGCTGGATTCCTTTTCAAGGCTCCGTCAGATTATTACCCATGAATTTATTACGTCGGGGTTATGCAGAATCAAGAACCAAAGGCCCACTACTGGGCGCCACCATTGCCGGTTTGTTAAACGGCTTAATGCCTTGCCCGTTAACTTTTGCCATGGCGGTTAAAGCAACGTCAGCCACTACCGTGATGGAAGGCGGCTTGTTAATGCTGACCTTTGGCGCGGGTACGCTGCCGACCATGCTGTTCGTCAGCTTGGCATTTGGAAAAATGAGCGCCCACTTTAGAGGCTTAATGTTAAAGTCCGCCGCACTTATTATGATTGTAATGGGCTGTAATACCATTTACATGGGCTTGTCATTTTATGTGGCAGACAGTTTTCAGCAGCATAATTTTATCCATGACATTAAGCATGAAATTGATATAGTTATTTTATTTCTTCGGCAAATGGTAGATTACTATGCTGATTTGATAAAAAACATTCAGGGTCAGTAAAAGCGACCAGCTGATCTCGCCGAACCTAAGTATTAAAAAACTTAAATATCAAATGCCAGGGCTTACACTCATTGATGGTTAATGGATTTTTTGAAAATTGGGTCGTTTGACGTATAACAATTTTTCGCAATAAATGGTACAGTAAAAGCCGGATTTTTCTGTTTATATAAAGCACAAATCATCAGGTGAATGACTGAGCTATATCATTTAAAATATAGTAGCTAGTTCATCTGTCAGTTTTGATTGAATTTAACAAGTACTCAATAATTACAGGGTCTTTCAACATGGTCAAGTCGGAACTTATTGATGCTTTAGCTAAAAAACTACCCCATTTAACATTAAAAGATGTTGATCAGTCGGTTGACTGTATTATCGAACAGTTATGTCAGGCTTTAATCGCTAAGGATAGAATAGAGATCAGAGGTTTTGGGGCATTCTCATTGCATTTTCATCCCGCCCGTTTAGGACGAAACCCAAAAACCGGAGAGCCATTAAATTTATCAGCTAAACATGTACTCCATTTCAAGCCGGGTAAGCAGCTACGAGACCGTGTTCATGAATCAAGGTTTATCTGCCCTATCAGCAATGGGGATTAGTTGAACCAAACCGTTTTTTTGCATAATCCCATTGCACAAGCCGGATTTATTTTGAAGCGTCTTGATTACCTGCATCGTTTTGAGATTCTGCAAGCAGTTCTTTAAGATTTTCTTTTTGACGCAGCATAAAATCCCTGCTTTGTTCGGTGGTTTTACTGGTGATTGAAATGATTTCTTTACGGTATTTATGCGTAAAATAACCAGCAGTAATACCCAGGCCGAACATAACAAAAGGGTGCCTGGCCAGCGTCGATAGAATGCCTTTCCCGGATTGTATAATGGCTGATGCCGCCACCGCAGTAGCAACGCCCTTAACGACCAACTCACCTTTAGACGTTTGGCTGGCGTTTAGGGACTTATGTTCAGCACCCTGACTTACCTTGTTAGCGTCCGATTCTGTAGCGATATGATTCATTGATTGTCCCGTGTTAAGTGAAATTTATTTAAGACCATTTTTATTGGATGTTATACAGATTTAATCAATATTTTTCCATAGCAATATAAAAGGAACACCAGGAGCGTATTCATTGAAAATGATAGTCAGGCAGTTTCTTGCGGGTGTCATCGTATTCTTAACTTTTATTTTAAGTGCGACGGCTTTTACAGCGGGCGCTGTTTTATTGCCGGATAAAAGCAGTGTGCCTGCGGTACCAGCAAATGACATTGAAGTCTTCGTTCGTAATGGCTGTCCGCATTGCGCCAAAGCAGAGCTATTTTTACAGAGACTTAAGCGTGAGCAACCGGCTCTGAAGATAGTCAGTCACGATGTCGTTGAGGAATCTGCCGCATTGGCACAATTACACCAACTGGCTAAAAATAGTGGATTAGGCGCGGTAAGAGTGCCTGCTTTTTGGGTGGGTGAACAATTGATTGTTGGCTATTCTGATGAGATAACCACCGGGCAGCTTATTCGTAACGCGTTGGCGCAAACGAAAATCCGGAAAAATCAGGCCGCTTCAGGTAGTTGTGAAGCCGAGCAACCTTTGTCCTGCGAAGCGGATACCGGATTATCAACCCACGTTACGCCGCCTTTTTTTCTGGATTTTTTAGGTCACAGACTGTCGCTGGATGAGGTTGGTTTGCCAATTTTTACGTTGGTCATGGGTTTGCTGGACGGCTTTAATCCCTGTTCGATGTGGGTACTGATACTCATGATTTCCCTGCTTGCACCCATGAATAACCGGTTGCGGATGTTCGCCATCGCGGGTACTTTTGTTGCGGTTGAAGGTCTGGCTTATTTTATATTCATGGCGGCCTGGCTTAATTTATTCTTGTTCATTGGTTTGTCACGCATTTCGGAAATAGTGATAGCCGTCATTGCTCTTTTGGCAGGATTGATTAATCTCAAAGATTTTCGGTTTTACGGCAAGGGTTTTTCACTGTCGATTCCCGATGCCGCAAAGCCGGATATTTATGCCAGAATACGGCGAATTTTACAGGCAAAAAATCTTGCCGGAGCACTGATTGGCACGGTGGTGCTGGCTATTTTAGTGCAGATAGTTGAGTTTATGTGTACCTCAGGCTTTCCGGCGCTGTACACCCGAATACTGACATTGAAACAACTGGACAGCATAAGTTATTACAGTTATTTGCTGCTTTATAATGTGGCTTATATGTTCGATGACGTTATTATTTTGGCGATAGGCATTATCACCTTAAGTCAGCGTCGGCTTCAGGAAAAGGAAGGTCGTTGGCTTAAATTAATCAGCGGACTGGTGATGGTAGGGTTGGGTATTTATTTAATCGTAGCACCGACTTGAGGCATTTATTTTAGTGGTCATTGTGAGTTGTAGAGATGCCTGCTTATTTTAGGTATTTGATGTTACAGCAATTTCAAATTAACTGATATTGAAACTGCTGTGTCCAAGCCAAGAGCTGGTGCCTGATTTTTTGATTGCAGAGGTCAAGTCTGGTAGTAAGGTGCACTTTTTAGATAAAACGGTACGCACATCTGACACTACACGGCTATGACATGACTGGAAAACAACAGCAAAATAATGCCAATGACTACGATCCAAAAAATAATATGTTTTACTTTTTTCATAGGGCAGACCTTCTCGCATTAAGGATAATGATAAAACAGGCTATTCAGATGGCGACTGACCGCCTCAATGTCACTCTTGCTCCATTCAAGTCCGGAAATATGCTGCCAGCGATCGACTTCAGTTATCAGGCTTTTCCAGTCAGTCACACTTTTCTTTTCTCGCCAGTGTATCTGCTCGGTATGACATTGCAGGCAATGATTTTCGTAAAGCATCGCTCCCCGATAAGTATCATTCGGGAGGCCATTATCAGCAAAAGCAGCGGTTACACTGAGGATAAAAATGCACACACACTTAAACCAATATTCAATCATTTTAATCTCCAATGCGGTATTAATGATTAAGGTGAAATGAAATAAAGCGAGGCTATTTGAAAAACGTTATCCGTTTCGACTTAGGTTGATAGCCAAAAATCGATATCTCTGTCTTTAAGAATCCTTTGGTATCAGAGCTTCCGCATTACGTTTAGCCAGCGAATCAATAACGGCACTTAATGAGCCTTTCGTTTGAATTTCTTCGTTAAAGCTGGCGCGGTAGTTAGTTACCAGACTGACCCCATCAATCATAATGTCGTAAACTTTCCATTCTCCCCTGCTCAGTAACATCCGGTAATTGACATCAACAGCTTGTTGACCGGGTTGTATAACCTTGGTTTTTACGATGGCTTTTGTCGGTTCATTTGATATTTCAAGAGGCAATAAATTTATTGACCAGTCGTTATATTCTACAAAGGCTCTGGAGTAAGTTCTTACCAACAATGTCTGAAATTCATGTTTAAACCGCTCCTGTTCTACAGTCGTTGCTGCTTTCCAATGCTTCCCTAGAACTAACGGCGCGATTTTGTCGAAATCCGTATGGGGATCAATAACGCCATTAACAAATTGGGTTACTTGAGAAAAATTACTGGCAAAGGCTTTATCTTTCAGTTTTTGCTTTATTTGGTCAGAAACACTTTGTATAA
>SESD01000384.1_pt1 | contig 27556 bp, 27 predicted proteins | sample 3171411 | NCBI WGS metagenome assembly SESD01 (sample SAMN06051880, study PRJNA518727) | freshwater metagenome | biome: subpolar coniferous forest; feature: holomictic lake; material: water; isolation source: holomictic Lake 442, 16.5 m depth | place: Canada: near Kenora, Ontario | collected...
TCGGCGCTGAGGAGGGTGTGGTTGACGGTGCCGAGCCCGCCCAGGGCCACCAGGACACAGGGAAGCTTCAGGTCCGTGGCCCAGGCCAGGAAGTGCACCTGGGGAGCCAGGGGCACCAGGAGGCCCCCCACACCCTCTAGCAACACGCGACCCGGGGTGGGCCGGAGGCACCAGGCGGCGGTGGCGGCCAGGTCGAGGGTGCGCCCCTCCTGCCGGGCGGCCGCCAGGGGCGACAGCGGGGCCTGGAGCAGCACATGAGTCTCGACCGTGATGCCAGGGCCGGCCACGGCCGTGGTATCGGCGTCGGGGTGATCCGAGCGGTCCACGCCGGTCTGGAAGGGCTTCCGGTACGTTACCGGGCCGCTGGCGGCCCAGGCCCTGGCGATGAGCCCCGCCACGTGGGTCTTGCCCACGCCGGTGCCCGTGCCCAGGACCCAGAGGGGGGCGGACAGCAGGCTCAGCTCAACCATGGTGCCGCCCCCTCGTACGGGCCTACTTCTTCATCTGGCTCAGCATCTGCCGGGCCTGCCCGGCCTGCTCGCTGGCGGGGGCCAGGGCGATGACCTTGTTCCAGGCCTTGGCGGCCTCGTCGGGCTTGTGCAGGTCTGCGGAGTAGACCACCCCGAGGTTGAAGAGGCTCTGCACATGGGTGGGCTGCAGCTGGTTGGCCTTCTGGAAGTTGGCCAGGGCCATGTCGAACTTGCCCAGCTCCCGGTACATCACGCCCTGGTCCGTGAGGACATTGGGGTCGCCGGGCTTGAGGGCCAGGGCCTTGCTGTAGGCGTCCACAGACTTCTGGGCCTGGTGGATGTCGAAGTAGTCGTTGCCCAGGGAGAGCCAGGCGTCGTGGTTCTTGGGGTCCGCCAGGACGGCGGCCTCAGCCCGGGAGATGCGGGCCTGCACCTCGGCGCTGGGCAGGGTGGGGCCGGTGGGCATGCCGCCGCCGGCGGGCATGCCGCCCCCCAGGGAGGGCGCCAGGGCCACGGGGGCTGCTGCAGCCGATGGGGGCACGGAGGGCAGGGTGTCGGCAGCGAAATAGCTGGAGGCCAGGTAGCCGGCAATGAAGCCGGCCGCGAGACCGCCCGCCAGCGCATACATCGTGTTCCGTTCCAAGCTCACCTCCAGGGTCGTTCAGTTCACCACGGGATTCTCCCACAGCCCGGCCGGATTCGGGTCACGGTCAGGAGGGTGCCCCGGGCGCAACGCCGCCCGCCGGGATGAGGGGCGGGCGGCGGCCGTGCTTATTTCGTCCCAGGCCCTCAGTTAGGGGACTTGAGCACCGTGCAGACGGAGGCGCAGATGGGGCCGCCGATGTTGAAGGTGGCCGCAGCGCGGGCGTTGGGCACCTGCAGGGCGGGGGGGACCTTGCCCAGCAGCTGCCAGGCGGCCCAGCCCACCATGGCGATGCCGGTGGCACCCACGGGGTGGCCCTTGGCGATGAGGCCGCCGGAGGTGTTGATGCCGCACTCGCCGCCGGGGGCAGCCTTGCCGTCAGCCCAGTAGGCGGCGCCCTTGCCCGGCGCGGCCTTGCCGATGACCTCGGTGCCGATGGCGGCCATGACCGTGAAGCAGTCATGCAGCTCCGCCACGTTGATGTCGGCGGGGGTGAGGCCGGCCAGCTCATAGGCCCGGCGCATGGCGCGGTTGGCGCCGACGGGGTTGAGGACGTCCCGGCCAGCCTTGAGCAGGGGATCCGTGGCCTGGCCGAAGCCCGCCAGCTCCACGCAGTCGGCCTTCTTCAGGCCCAGGCGCGCCAGGCCTTCTTCGGTGGCCAGCAGGAGGCCCGCATAGCCGTCCGTGATCTGGGAGCAGTCGTAGGTCTTCATGGGCAGACCCTCGATGAGGTACCGGTTGCGGTCGCCCGCCACGGCGGCCTCTTCCAGGCTCACGGTGATCTTCTGCATCTGCGCATAGGGGTTCTGGTTGCCGTTGGCGTATTCCTGCACGGCGATGGTGGCCAGGTCGCGCTCCGTGACGCCCCAGTGCTTGATGTAGGTGTCCATCACCTCGGCAAAGAGGTGGGGGAAGATGTAGGTCTTGCCCACGCGGTCATCGGGGTGGGAGTAGTGGCCCAGCACCTGGCCGATGAGCTTGCCGTCCATCTTGCCCTCGGCGTCGCGCATCTTTTCGTAGCCCAGCGCAAGACCCACCTCGCCATCGCCCACCATGAGCTTCATGGCCACGGACAGGATGGCCTGGCCACCGGAGGCGCAGGCGTTCTCCAGGGACTCGATGGACTTGCCACCCATGCCCGGCACCATGGCCACCAGGCCCGAGACCAGGCCCTGCTCGTTGAGGGAGATGTTGCAGGCGGCGCCCACGGCCGCCACGTCCACCTGCGCGGTGGTGGCGCCCACCTGGGCGAGGGTCTCCAGGACGGCCTTGTTCATGATGTCGGTGACGGTGAGTGCGAGCAGCTTGCCGAACTTCGACTGGTGGTAGGCGGCGATGTAGATCTTCTTGCGCATGGTGTCCTCCGTAGAGCGGGTGAGGTGGGTGGCGCCGCGACTCGCGGATGCCGGGTTCAGGAAAACAGGAAAAGGGTTGCGGGTGAATGGCTACTGGGGGGCCTCGTCGAGGGCCTGGCGGAGGGCGGCAAGGAACCTCGCGGGCGCCTCCTGCTGGGGCACGTGGCCGCAGCGCTCGATGGGGATCAGGGCGGCATCCGGCAGGGCCGCCAGCATGCGCTGGGCATAGTCGAGGGGCATCAGCTCATCGGAGGTGCCCCACACGAGGCGCACGGGGGGCCGGAGCTCGCGCAGCTGGTCCTCGGTGAGAAGCCAGGGGCCCATGGTCATGGCCGTGGCAGCGAAGCGGGCCAGGGGGCCGGTCTGCGTCACCCGCACCAGGTCATCCAGCACGTGGTCGGGGATGGCGGGGCTGCTGGCATCCCGTAGCTGGGCCATGGTGGCGCGGGCTTCCTCCCGATTGGTGGGGAGCATGCGCACCTTGGTGCTGGTACCCAGCAGTGGGCCGCCGTTCACAGCCACCACCTTGGCCACCCAGTCGGGATGCCGCTGGGCCACCACCACGGCCATCCAGGCCCCCAGGGAGTTGCCGACCAGGGTCAGGGGCTGGCCCGATGTCCGGCTGGCCAGCACGGCCTCAATGCCCCCGTAGATCTGGGCGGTGTCGATGGGCCCCGAGGTGGGGGCGCTGTCCCCGTGGCCAGCCAGGTCCGGGATCACCAGGGTGTGATCCTTGGCCAGAGCCTTGGCGGCTTGGGCCCAGGTGCCCGCATGGTCGCCGGCGCCGTGGAGCAGCACCAGCACCGGCCCCGTGCCACCCACGAAGATCGTCTGGGGGCCAGCGGGGGTTTGCACCACATGCTTCTTCAGGCCAGTGGCGATGAGGGAGCGCCGCGTGCCCCAGGCGAGCAGCGCCAGGGGCCGCTTGAGGAAGAACCAGACCGCTGCACCAACGGCAACCCCCGACAGCAGCAGGATCACCTCGATCAAACCCTTTGACATGCGTCCTCCCTACTCCGAAAAGGGACCCCACTGGATGGTGGTGGCAGCCCAGACGAACCCGAGGCCCGCACCCACGAACACGATGCGGGAGCCGTCCTGGATCTTGCCTGCTTTCAGGCCCAGCTCAAGGGACAAGACCTGGTCGTTCTGGCCGAGGTGACCGTAGTCATCCAGGTAGGTGCTCTGCTCGGGGCGCAGGCCCAGCTCCGCCAGCACGGCGTCGTGGGCGCTCTTCTTGAAGTGGAGGATGGCGAGGTAGTCGAGGCCGTCCTCCGGCAGGCCGGACAGGCGCAGGGACTCGCGGATCACCGCGTAGAAGTTGGGCATGGTGACCTCGCCCAGCTTGGCCTTGAAGGCTTCCTCGTCCGGCACGATGAAGTGGGCCAGGTCCAGATCCCCAGGGGCCGGCGGCCAGGCCTTGGTGCCCAGCTTGGGCACGATGCACATCTCGGAGAGGGAACCATCCCCCCGGAAGGCCGAGGCCAGGATGGCGTTCTTGCCGGCGTTCTTCTGCAACACCAGGGCCGAGCCCCCCGAGCCGATGTCCAGCATGAAGCGGGTGGCGGGCACGGAGAGGTCGATGAGGTCGTTGTTGCGGTAGCCCGACACCAGCAGCACCGTGTTCAGCTCCGGGTGGGTCAGCATCATGGCCTTGGCCACATCCAGGGCGGCCATCATGGAGCCGCACATGGCCTCCATATCGAAGCTCCAGGCCCGCTTGGCCCCGATCTGGTTGCTCACGTAGAGGCCCGCCAGCCAGCAGGGGTAGTCCTTGTGCTGGGCGCCGCACCAGATCACCAGATCCACGGCTTCGCCGGTGATGCCAGCAGCATCCAGGGCCTTGCGGGCGGCGGCGAGGCCCATGAAGGCGGTGCTCTCGTCGGGGCCGGCCACGGGCTTGCTCTTCACGCCGAACTTCAGGGCGATCACGTCCTCGGGAATCCCTGTGGCCGCGGCCAGGTCTGCGGCCGTCATCCTCCCGGGGGGAAGCCAGTTCCCGAAACCCACGATGCCGACATGCATGACGCCTCCGTAAGGGATGAATCACCTCTCATTTGATTTTCACCGATCTGGCCCGTTCCTCCAACAGGATTCTTCAAGGAAAGATATCCGGGTCCTGAATGTGATGGTTCGAGGAAAATTTCATATGAATAAAGGTAATTGCCCAATTGTGGCCAAGGAACACTCCGCCTTCCGAGGCTCCGAAGTTTCCCTTGCAGGGGGGCAGGTACGGGCCTAGACTTCGTGTGAATACCGAATCACCTCTCATTTTGTTGCCCCTTCCCTTTCTGCCTGCGGAGACCCACCCATGACCCAGCCTGGCCGGGGCAATCCGGAGACCGCCGAGCGACTGGTCGCTGCGGCGGTGGGCCTCTTCTCCAAGAAGTGGTACGGGACGGTGTCCGTGGCGGAGGTCTGCCGGGAAGCCGGCCTCTCCAATGGAGTCTTCTACCGCTACTTCGACGGCAAGGAAGCCCTCTTCAAGGTCATCCTGGGCCGCGTGCTGGACCAGGTTCGGGATGCCCTGGAGGGGGTCAGCGGAGGCACTCCCCGGGAGCGGGTCCGCGCCTTGGCCCGAACCCTGTTCCGCTTCGCCGAAGAGCACGGGGATCTGGTCTCGGTGTTCCGGGAGGGCCAGTACCGCTACTTCGAGTACGAGCGGCGCCTGCTCGGCATCTACACCCGGGCCCTGGGCGCGGCCTTGGGGCGGGAGGCGGGCTTGGGTGAGATCCTGTTTGCCACCGGGGGCCTCCGCTTCTGCTCGATTCGGGCAGCCACCGGGACCAGCCGCATCGACTTCGACGCCGTGTGCGACCTGCTCCTGGATGGCGTGTACCAGGGCCTGACCTTCGATCCGGCCAAGGTCTTCGGTGGCACGGCCCAGCCGCTGCCCGTACCCCTGGACGAGGGGGTGCGCGAGCGCCTGCTGCGCTCCGGCCGCCGCCTCTTCGGGGAGAAGGGCTACTTCGAGACCAACATCCACGAAGTCACCGGTGGGGCCCAGCTCTCCGTGGGCGCCTTCTACACCTACTTCGAGTCCAAGGAAGCCTTCTACGCCGAGCTCATCGCCCAGGCGGGCCACGATGCCCGGGTCTTCATCGCCACCAACCTGGCCGACCCGGCCACCGGTCCGCTCAATGCTCTGGAGTTCGAGCTGCGGGGCCTGTGGCTCTGGCTGGTCTACCTGTCCCGGGACCGGCACTGCTACAACATCGTCCGTGAAGCCGAGTTCGTCCTCCCCGCCGTGGTCCGCAGCTACTACGAAGCCTTCGTGGCCGGCTACCGCGCTCGGCCCCAGGCCCTCCGCGTGAATGCCGTCCGCCCCGGCCTGGATGAGGGCACCGCCATCGAGTACCTCATGGGCATCGCCCACTACTCCGGACTGGAGTCCGCTTTCGACGAATCCCCCCTCAATGCACGGTCCCTGGTGGAGGCCATCGGCGGCCACCTGGCCCGAGGTCTGTCCGAATCCATCAACCCGCAGGAGCCGTCATGAACCACCAGGAAACCTACCGCAGCAAGCTCATCGCCATCGACGAGGCCGTCTCCCACATCGCCAGCGACAACGACGTCATCGTCGCCCAGTGCGCCTCGGAGCCCCAGGGCTGCATGTCCCGCTTCCACATCGTGGCCGACCGGGTGGAGAACGTGCGGGTCTTCTCCGTGCTCACCCTCAAGGAGTACGACTTCTACATGAAGAAGGAGATGCAGGGGCACTTCGAGCTGGCCTCGTGGTTCCATGCGCCGGGCTCCCGCGCCGCCCTCAAGGCGGGCACGGGTACGGTCACCTACGTGCCCAACATGCTCCACCGCGCCGCCACGGACCGCATCCACGCGCACCGGCCCGATGTCTTCTTCGGCACCTGCACCCCGCCGGACAAGCACGGCTTCGTGTCCCTCTCCCTGGGCGTCACCTACGAGAAGGACATCATGGACCACGCCCGCCTGGTGATCCTCGAGGTGAACCCCCGCCTGCCCCGGACCTTCGGCGACACCCAGGTCCATGTGTCCGCCGTGGACTACTTCGTGGAGCACGACCAGGAGGTGCCTTGCCTGCCGGCGCCGCAGCCCAATGCGACGGACCTGGCCATCGGCGCCCACATCGCCGAGCTCGTGGCGGACGGCTCCACCATCCAGCTGGGCATCGGGGGCATCCCCAACGCCGCCGCCATGGCCCTCAAGGACAAGAAGGACCTGGGCGTCCACACGGAGATGCTGGTGGACTCGATGATGGAGCTCTACGAGCTGGGCGTCATCACCAACGCCAAGAAGGCCCTCAAGCCCGGCAAGTTCATCACCACCTTCGCCATGGGCTCCCGCAAGTTCTACGACTGGCTGGACGACAACCTGGCGGTGGAGTTCGAGCGGGGCCGCTGGGTCAACAACCCGGCCGTGGTGGCGCAGAACTCCCAGATGGTCTCCATCAACACCTGCATCTCCGTGGACTTCACGGGCCAGGTGGCCAGCGAGTCCATCGGCCCCAACCAGTACTCCGGCACCGGCGGCCAGTCCGACACGGCCCAGGGCGCGGTGGCTGGCTTCGACGGCCTGGGGAAGAGCATCATCGCCTGCTATAGCACCGCCCGGAACGGCACGGTCTCCACCATCACGCCCATGCTGGCCGAAGGCTCGGCGGTGACCCTCCACCGCTCCCATGTGGACCATGTGGTCACCGAGCATGGCGTGGCCCGCCTCCGGGGCCGCACGGTGCGGGAGCGCACCCAGGCCCTCATCTCGGTTGCCCACCCGGACTTCCGGGACGAGCTGCGCAGCAAAGCCAAAGCTCTGGGCTACCTCTGATCGCTTTCGCGATCAGAGCTGTGAAAAGACAAACAAGCAAAGGACACCTCGATGAATGCACGCGAAGCTACGCCGGCCTTTCATGTGGGCCAATCCATCATCTATGAGCAGGTCATCGACGACGCCCTGGTGCGGGCCTTCGCCCAGGTGAGCGGGGACCTGAATCCCATCCACCTGGATGACGAGGTGGCCGGCCGCAGCCGCTTCGGCCAGCGCATTGCCCATGGGGCCATCCTGGGCGCCATCATCTCCCGGGTGCTGGGCATGGACATGCCGGGCATGGGCACGGTCTACCTGGGCCAGACCTGCACCTTCAAGCTGCCGGTCTACATCGGCGACACCGTGCGCCTGGAGGCCACCATCGTGGAGCTGCTGCCCAAGAGCGTGGCCCGCATCGCCACCGTGTTCACCAAGCAGACCGGCGAGGTGGTCCTGGAAGGCACCGTGGACGTGAAGCTGCCGGGGTGGCTGTTCCGGGCCTAACGCTCCGTCTTCATCGGTGATCAAAAAAATATCACCGCAGAGAACACAGAGCGCGCAGAGAAAAACAGGCAAGGAATGGAACACCGATGAACACCGATAAAGGCTGATGAACACCGAGTCTTGGGAGGGAGGGTCGGCGCGCCTCTACGCTCCCTGCAGTTGGCAGTTCTCCGCTCTCCTCCGCTCTTCGGCTTTCCTCCGCGTTCCTTCCTTCAGTGCTTGTTGCGTGCTTGCTCAGCGCTGAGAAGAGAGCGACCTAGGTGGCCAGCGGATGCCGGGCGAGGAAGCCGAGGATGATGGTGTTCACCTCGGCGGCCTTTTCGATGACCACCACGTGACCCGCGCCGGGGATCAGGTGGTACTCGGAGCCGGGGATGGCCCGGTGCATGAGCTCGCTGTACTTCCGGGGCTTGAGCAGGTCCAGCTCCGCCGCCACGAGGCAGGTGGGAACGGTGATGCGGCCCAGGTCGGCGGTGACGTTGAAGCGCTGGAAGCTCTCGATGAGGCGTCCGGCGGCGGGCAGATCCAGCAGGGAGTAGCGCTGCTCGGCCATGGGGATGAGGTCCGGCCGGCTGGCCAGGAAGGCCTCGGAGTAGACGTCGGCGTAGATGAGGCGGAAGAAGGCGGGGCCGTCGTTCAGCCTGGCTGCCAGCCGCCAGCGCTCGATCATGGCCACCAGCAGGGGATCGCTGTGGGACACGGAGGCGATGATCACCAGGGAGGCGCAGCGCTCCGGGTGGTGGATGCCCATGAGCAGGTTCAGCTCACCGCCGTAGGAGGTGCCCACCATGTGCGCCTTGGTGAGGCCCAGGGCGTCCATGAGGGCCACCAGGTCCTGGGCGTGGAGCTCCAGGGAGTACTCACTCTCGGGATGCTCGCTCTGGCCCTGGCCGCGCATGTCGTAGGCCAGCACCCGGTAGCGCATGGCCAGCTCCGGCAGCTGGAAGGCCCAGGCCGCCGTGCTCATGAAGACGCCGTTGTTGAGGATCAGCAGCTCGCCGTCCTCGGGGCCATGGAACTCGTAGTGCAGCTCGACGCCGTTGACGCAGAGGCGGGGCATCTCAGCCCTCCCTGGCAGCCTGGGTGCGCTTCCGCCAGGCGCTGAGGCGCAGGTTGCCCACGATGCCGGCGGGGAAGCGGTAGACGCTCAGGATGAACAGGATGCCCAGCCAGAGCAGCCAGCGGTCCGGGTGCACCAGGTCCCGCAGGAGAGGAATCCCCGCCGCAGCGTTGCCCGCCAGCTTCATGAGGTCCTGCAGGTAGTTCTGGGCCACGATGAACAGCGCCGCCCCCACCACTGAGCCGTAGAGGGTGCCCATGCCGCCGATGACCACCATGAGCAGGAGGTCCACCATGATCTCGAAGGACAGGGAGGTGTCGGGTCCGTTGTAGCGGAGCCAGAGGGCCAGGAGGGTGCCGGCCAGGGTGGCGAACATGGCCGACAGCACGTTGGACGAGGTGCGGTAGGACACGGTGCGGTAGCCCAGGGCCTCGGCGCGGAACTCGTTTTCCCGGATGGCCTGCAGCACCCGGCCAAAGGGCGAGTTGACGATGCGCAGCATCACCAGGAACAGCACCACGGTGACGGCGATGAGCAGGTAGAAGGTGATGAGCTTGCCGTCCAGGGACACGCCCAGGAAGGGGGCCTCCCGCAGCGAGAAGCCGGGTGTGAGCAGCTCCGGCACCTTGAAGCTGAGGCCATCCTCGCCGCCCGTGAACTCAGAGAACTGGGAGGCCATGGTCATGAAGGCGCTGGCAACCGCCAGGGTGATCATGGCGTAGAACATGGCCTTCACCCGGAGGCTGAAGAGGCCGATGACCAGGGACAGGACCAGGGACACGGCCAGAGCCGCCACCACGCCCACGGCCACGCCCTTCCAGGTGGGGCCGAAGCGGGTCAGGGCGATGGCGATGCCATAGGCGCCGATGCCGAAGAACATGGTGTGGGCAAAGGAGACGATGCCCGTGTAGCCCAGCAGCAGGTCGAAGCTGGAGACCAGCACGATGAAGATGCAGATCTTGGCGGCGACATTGAGGGCCTTGGCGCCCGGGAAGATGAAGGGCGTGAGGAGCAGGCCGGCCAGGATGACCACCAGCATCAGCGCCAGGACTCGGCTGCGGGGCAGGTCCCCGGAAAGGAGGTGGTTGAGCATCACTTCTTCCCCAGGGAATAGAGGCCCTCGGGCCGCCACAGGAGGACGATCACCATCAGCAGGATGTTGGAGAACAGGGCCACCTTGGGGGCCAGGAAGCCCGTGTAGTTGCCCAGCAGGCCCACCAGCAGGGCGCCGATGAAGCAGCCGGTGACGGACCCCATGCCGCCGATGATGATGACGATGAAGAGCAGCACATTCACCTGGGAGCCCAGCTGCGGGATGACGCTCTGCTGGTAGAGGCCCCACATGACGCCACCCAGGCCCGCCAGGGCGGAGCCCACGATGAAGACGCCGATGAAGAGGCGGCGGATGCGGTAGCCGAGGCTCTCCACCATCTCCCGGTCCTGCACGCCGGCGCGGATCAGGAGGCCCGCCTTGGTGCGGCTCAGCACCCAGGCCATGGCGGCGAACACCAGGAGGCCCAGAATCACGGCGATGATGCGGTACTTCTCCACGGCGGCGTCACCCATGAGGATGGAGCCCTGGAAGGCCGTGGGCAGCAGCAGGGGCCGTGCCTGGGGGCCCCAGATGACCTTGATGAGCTCCTCGCCCACGATCATGCCACCCATGGTGATGAGGATCTGCTTGAGGGGCTGGCCGTAGACCGGCCGGATGATCAGGCGCTCATAGGCCACGCCCACGCCACCGGCCACGGTCATGGCCACCAGCATGGCGGCCAGCACGGCCACCAGGTTCAGCAGCAGGCTGCCGCTCACAGTCCAGGCGGTCATGAGGCCCAGCACCGAGGTGGCCATGAAGGCCCCCAGGGTGATGAAGACGCCGTGGCCGAAGTTGAGCACATCCATGAGGCCGAAGACCAGGGTCAGGCCCGAGGCGATGATGAAGATGATCATCCCCATGGCCAGGCCGGCGAAGGTGAGGGTCACCCAGGTGGAGAAGGACCCTACGAAGGGCAGGGCCAGGAGGGCCAGGGCCGGGACCAGGAGCAGGGGCAGACGGTCCGTGCGGACCACCGGCAGGGCTTCAGGGGCCTGGACGGCAGCGGTTTCGGAAGGGGTGGTCATCGGGTCTCCTTCCTCATTGGTGTGCCGCCAGGGACAGGCCCAGGAGGCTCTGCTGGAGGGCCTCGTCACCGGCCAGAGCGGCCATGGTGCCCGCATGCACCACGCGGCCACCGTCCATCACCGCCACCTGGTCGCCCAGCTGCCGTGCGAAGTTGAAGTTCTGCTCCACCAGCAGGATGGTGGTGTCCGTGCGCTTGAGCTCGCGGAAGGCCACGATCATGTTCTGGATGATGGCCGGCGCCAGGCCCTTGCTGGGCTCGTCGATGAGCAGCAGCTTGCGGGGCTCGACGATGGCCCGGGCCACCGCCAGCATCTGCTTCTGGCCACCGGACAGGAGGCCCGCCGGGTGCTGCCAGAACCGCTTCATGGCCGGGAACAGGCCGAAGACCCACTCCAGACGCTCGGCGTCCATGTCCTCGATGCGCCGGGAGCCCCGGGCGGCGAGGATAAAGTTCTCGGCCACGGTGAGGTCCGAGAAGATGCCCATGTTCTCCGGCACATAGGCGATGCCGGACTGGGCGATCTCCGGCGTGGGCTTGGCAGCAATGTCAGTGCCCTCGAAGTGGATGGTGCCCTGGGAGGCCTGCCAGAGGCCCATGATGGTGCGCAGGGTGGTGGTCTTGCCGGCGCCGTTGCGGCCCAGCAGCACGGTGAGCTCGCCCTGGGCCACCTGCAGGTCCACGCCGTGGAGGATGTGGTAGGCGCCAATGTGGGTGTGGACGCCCTCGAGCTTCAGCAAGGGTTCGCTCACTTGGCCACCTCCACGCCCAGATAGGCTTCCTGCACGATGGGCGAAGCGATCACCGTGGCGGGATCGCCGTCCGCCACCAGGGCTCCGTTGTGCAGCACGATGATGCGGTCCGACAGCTCCCGCACCACATCCATCTTGTGCTCCACCAGCAGGATGGTCTTGTCGCTGCGGGCCTTGAGGCCGCGGATGAGGTCCAGGATCACCGGCACCTCGTCCACGCTCATGCCGGCGGTGGGCTCATCGAACATGAAGATGTCGGGCTCCAGCGCCATGAGGATGCCCACCTCCAGCTTGCGCTGGTCGCCGTGGGGGAGAGAGGCGGCAGCCAGGTCTCGCTTGGCGGTGAGGGCCACGGCCTCCAGGACCTCCTCAGCCCGGGCGATGATGCCCTTGTGGCTGCTCCAGATGCTCCAGAGGTTGTGCCCCAGGCCGCTGCGGGACTGCACGGCGAGGCGGATGTTCTCCAGCACGCTCAGGTTGGGAAAGAGGTTGGTGAGCTGGAAGGCCCGCCCGATGCCCTTGAGGCTGCGCTGCGGGGCCGAGAGGCCGCTGATGTCCTTGCCGTGCAGAAGCACCTTGCCGGCACTGGCCTTCAGCTGGCCCGAAATGAGGTTGAAGTAGGTGGTCTTGCCGGCGCCGTTGGGCCCGACGATGGCCGTGAGGGTCCCGGGCTCGAAGCCGCAGGACACGGCATTGACCGCCACATGGCCGCCGAAGCGGATGGTGAGGTCTTGGGTTTCCAAAGCAAGGGTCATGGCCACTCGGGGACGGTGGGTTGCGGGGGTACTGCAGGGCTCCGGCCACCCGCGGACGGGGGCCGCCAGGTGGCCGGAGCCGGTGTGACTTAGCGCTTGTTGGTGATGGGGATGGTCATTTCGCTGATGGGAATCTCCCGCACCAGCTCCGGGATGGCCCACGCAACCTTGGGATCCACCTTGATCTTGAAGTGGTACATGGACTGCATGGCCTGGTGGTCTTCCTTGCGGAAGGTCATCTTGCCCTTGGGCGTCTCGAAGGACATGCCCTCCATGGTGGCGATCAGGTTCTCGGTGCCAGCGTCGCCCTTGGTCTTCTTGAGGGCTTCGACGACCGCGATGCCTGCGCTCATGCCGCCAGCGGTGAAGAAGTCGGGAGGCGCATTGAAGCGCTTCTGGTGCTCCTTCACGAGCCAGTCGTTGACCTTGTTCTTGGGGATCTCGTAGTAGTAGTAGGCGGCGCCCTCGAGGCCGGGGAAGGCCTTGTAGGCGGCCAGGGCCGGCAGGATGTTGCCGCCCGTGGCGATCTCGATGCCGTAGCGACCGGGGTTCAGGTCGGCGATCTTGAAGGGATTGCCGCCGCCGGCCCAGTTGATGAAGATGATCTTCCGGCCCTTGAGGTCCTTGAGCTTGTCGAAGATGCGCTGCGCCCCGGCGGTGAAGTCGGTGGTGGTGGCGGGGAGGTACTCCTCGTGCACCAGCTTGGCGTTCTTGATGGCGCCCCGGAAGGCCTTCACGAAGTCCTTGCCGAAGGCGTAGTCCTGGGCCAGGGTGGCGATGTTGACGCCGGCCTTGTCGAGAGCCACGCCGTTGGAGATGGCGTCCTGGGAGGAATTGCGGCCGGTGCGGAAGATGTAGCGGTTCCACTTCTCGCCGGTGATGGAATCGGCCACGGCGGGCTCGACCAGCAGAATCTTCTTGTACTCCTCGGCCACAGGCAGCATGGCCAGCGCGACGCCGGAGCTGGTGGGGCCGATGGCGAGGACCGCCTTGTCGTCCGCATAGGCGGCGGCCAGCTGGGCCTTGGCCACATCGGGCTTGCCCTGGGTGTCCTTCTCGATGAGGACGATCTTGTGCCCGTTCACCATCATGGTGCCGCCAGTGGCGTACTCCAGGCCCATGACCAGGCCGGCCTGGGTCTGCTTGGCGTAGGCTTCCAGCACGCCCGTCTTGTCGTAGACGTGAGCGATCTTGATGTCCTGGGCCACGGCCACGCCCATGCTGAAGGCGAGGGCGGCGGCGGTCCGGAACAGGGTCTTGGGATCAAGCTTCATGTTGCCTCCTTGGGGTGCTGTAGGCCCTTGGGGGCCTCAGCCAGGCTTGCTGTTGCGTTCCGATGGAGACCCCCCGTGTGGAGGCCTACCGAAGGTAAGAAGGGGGGAGCGGCCGGCATGCGCTGCCGCCCCCCGGAAGTGCCGTGCGTCTTGCGTCCAGAAGAAAGCCGGGGCCGAAGCCCCGGCTTCAAGGCTGGGGACTAGAACCAGTAGTTCAGGCTCAGGCTGAGCTGGCGCCAGGACTCGCCGTAGGACAGGCTGCTGTTGCCGAAGGCGCTGTAGCCCGTGAGGAAGCCCTGGTAGTTCACGCGGGCGTCGTTGTTGATGGTGGTGAGGGCCACGCCCAGGAAGGCCCGCTTGGTGAGGGCGTAGTCATAGGCGAAGGTCAGCTGCGTGGCGGCGGTGTTGTCCTGGGAAGCGGTCTTGCCGGCCATGGTGTAGGTGGCGTAGACGCCGTGATCGCCCCACGAGTAGGACACGGGGATCTGGATGGCAGTGCGCCCGGAGTCGCCGATGACTGCGCCGGCGGCGTTGAGGCCTCCGTTCACCATGCTGGTGTTGTCATAGAGGACGCCAACCTTGATCCCGTCCCACTTGTAGGACAGGCCCAGGCGCATGGCCTTGAGCTCGGTGTTGGCCGCAGAGGGAACGCCAAGTGTTGAGATGCTGGCAGAGCCGCCCTGGAACTTCTGGTCCAGGTAGAGGCCCATGGCGGAGAAGCCATAGCCGTTGTAGAGCGCCTTGCCGAAGATGGTGCTGCCGCCCTCATAGGCGGTGCCATTGGCGGCGGAGATATAGGAGTACTGGGGGCCGGCCGCGTTCTTGGAATATGCCAGGGAGAAGTTCAGCATGCTGGCGGCATCGGGCTTGAAGGTGATGGAGTCCCACTTCATGACGTTGCGGGACCGAGTGATGCTCAGGGTGTTCTGCTTGGCCAGTAGGCTAACTCCGTCCTGCTTGCCCGTCATGTAGGTGTCCATGAGGTTGAAGATGCCCAGGGCCTGGACGTCCCAAACACGGTAGCCCTCACCCGGGTGCTCGAGGGTGGGGGAGAGGTAGCCCACGGAGAGGCCGTCCGTGACATACAGGTGCATGTGGCCGGCGTAGAAGTTTCCGTAGGGGGTGCCGATGCCGGCCCAGGTGTCGCCGTCAGCCCAACCAGTGGCGCCATTGGTCGCGAGATTTACCCCCGTGCCTGAGAGGTTGGTATTCCCAACAACCGTCCCGGGCGTGGACAGGAGTGCGTCACCAGGACGGACATTCATGGGCATGCGGCTCTCAATGCGCATGAACACGGTCCAGCCATCGGTGATCTTGGAGGTGCTGGAGATCACGAAGCGGGAGGTATTGTCGTAGACGCCCGTCTCATTGGCGGTTGGGCGGGCAGTTGCCGCATTCCCCTGGCTGATCTCGGAGTTCTTCAAGCCCATGGCGATGAGGCCGCCGATGGTGATGTTGGTGGAGGAGCTCACCCCGACGGTGGTCTGGGCAAAGCTGGGCAGGGCGGCGAGAGCTGCGGTTGCAGCCACGACAGCAAAGCGGATTTTCATGGCCTATCCTTTGTGTGGATTTGGACGGGGTGCATGACCCGTGGTCCAAAGGGGTTGGGGGGGGGTGGGAAAACGATGGGTAGGTAGGTTTAATCGGCATGCTAACCCTGATTGGAGGTAATGGCTACTAATAGTCGCTACGTCCAAAAATAGGGGCGATCGAGCCCTGCATCCCGGTCCAACAGAACCCGCCTGAAGGGGCGCTCCGGAAGGGGCTCCGAGGGAAACCAGCACCGCCACCTCCTTCCTGGCCCTAGGCCATGTGCATGCCGCCATTGATGTTGAGCGTAGCACCAGTCATGTAGCCGGCGAGGTCCGAGGCCAGATAAACCACCAGGGCACCGATTTCCTCGGGCTTGCCGAAGCGCTGCATGGGGACGGACATGCGGATGGTCTCCCGCACATCCTCCCGGATGGCCATGACCATGTCCGTGCCGATGTAGCCCGGGGCGATGGCGTTCACGGTCACCCCCTTGGTCACCATTTCCTGGGCCAGGGCCTTGGTGAAGCCCAGGCAGCCGGCCTTGGCGGCGGAGTAGTTGGCCTGGCCCGCCTGCCCCTTCACGCCGTTGACGGAGGAGATGTTGATGATGCGGCCAAAGCCCCGCTCCGCCATGCCGGGGGAGATGGCGTGGGTGACGTTAAACAGGCTGGTGAGGTTGGTGGAGATGACGGCGTCCCACATGCTCCGGTCCATCTTCGGGAAGAACTTGTCCCGGGTGATCCCGGCGTTGTTCACCAGCACATCGATGGGCCCGAGGGCTGCCGTAACCGCGGCGGCCATGGCGGTGCAGGCGGCCTCATCCGTGACATCGGCCTCCACGGGGAAGAAGTCATAGCCCAGGGCCTTCTGGCCGGCGAGCCAGGCTTCCATGGGTGGGAAGGCCGGGAGGCAGTTGGCGGCGACTTTGTAGCCCTCCTTGGCCAGGGCCTGACAGATGGCGGTGCCGAGTCCGCCCATGGCGCCGGTGACGAGAGCAACTTTGGTGGTCATACGCATTCCTTTTGAATGAGAGAGAAAGCCGTGAGGCTAGGGCATCACGAGGGCGGCGGCGGCCTGGTTGTAGCCCACGCCAGAGCCCACCAGCACCAGGCGGTCGCCGGAGCGGATCTTCTTCTTGGCAAGGGCATCGTCCAGGGCCATGGGGATGCAGGCCGATCCCGTGTAGCCCCAGTCCTCCATGATGGTGTGGGTCTTCTCCATGGGCAGGCCGAGGTCCGCCATGACCAGCTCGATGGAGGGCTTGCGCACCTGGGTGAAGATGATGAAGTCGATGTCGGACAGGCTGAACTCGCAGCCGGCGGCCAGCTTGCGCACCAGGCGGGGCCAACCCTCGTGGTTGATCTCCGGGGGGTAGCGCTCCAGCATCTTGACGGTGGTGCGGCCTGCTTCCACCGAGGCCACCGAGGCGGGTTCAAAGGTGCCACCGGAGTAGATGCCCCAGTGCTTGTGGTAGGCGCCGCCCGCCTGGGCCGCAGCGCCCAGGAAGCCCGGCTTATCCGAGGCCACCAGCACGGCCGCTCCAGCGCCGTCCCCGTAGAAGAAGGAGAGGGGGTCAGCCGGCGTGGTCAGCTTGTGCATCAGATAGACGCCCACCACCAGGACGGTCTTGATGCCGGGGTTGGCGGTGATCCAGCCCGCCCCGCAGGCCAGGGCCGTGGGGAAGGAGGCGCAGGCGCAGCCCACATCGAAGGTCCCGGCATTCACGGCCCCCAGCTTGTGCTGCAGCACCACGGAGGTGGCGGGGGTGATGTAGTCCGGCGAGTCCGTACCCAGGATGATCAGGTCCACGTCCTCGGGCTTCAGGCCGGCCCGCTCCAGGGCCTGCTTGGCGGCGGGCAGGGCCAGGTCCGAGGTGGCCCAGTCCTCGGGTGCATGCCAGCGGCAGCGGATGCCTGAGGACTCTTCCATCTTGTCCACGAACTCCGGCAGGTGGGCGAAGCGCTGGCGCAACAGATCGTTGGAGACCTGGATCTCCGGCAGGTAGCAGCCCGTGGAGGCGAGGGTGGCGTAGCGGGTCATGCCGAATCTCCTGCTTGGCGCACCGGGGCGGGGTGGGGCCGCAGGGTGGACCTGGCACCGGCCGAGGCGATGGGGTGGGATTCCATGTAACTTGTTGGTTTCATTTGAAGACCAAGGAAGCTGGAACCAAGTGAGTCCGTAAAAACGAACAGTTGGTATGTTTTAAGGATTGTGCGCTCCCGTACCCAACTGTCAAGCCAAAAGTGACGTCCAGAGCAGGTGGGGCGAAAAACCAGGCTTCAGCCGCACTGTCCCTGCCTTTCAGGGGCAGCGGTAGGGAGTCTAGCCGGGGTCCTTGGCTTGGATGATTCCGTGCCGCAGCAGGCCGGAGATCTCCCGGATGGCAGCAGCCGAACCCATGCCCAGCTGATCGGGCACCCCAAACAGGATCTCCACGGCGAAGTAGTGCAGGAAGATTCGGCTGGTCACCATGAGGGCCATGGTGGGATCCGTGCCTGGGCTCAGCTGATCCTTCAGTGTGTTGTCGGGGAAGCGGTGGTCGATGAAGGAGGCGAAGCGGGCGGGCATTCCTGAGTAGAACTTCCGGATATGGGACCCATCGAACTCCACCACGTCCACATAGATGAGGGCCACGTGGCGCCGGTAGAGGCGCACGCTCTCCTCGGCAGCTGCCCCCAGGGCTTCCAGGTCGTGGGGGAAGGCCCCGGCGGCCAGGGCCCGGTTGAAGGGGAAGTCCGGGGCGTCGATGGCGGCCCAGTATTGGTCCAGCAGGGTCCGGAACAGGGCTTCTTTGTCAGGGAAGTGGTGGTAGACATTGCCCGTGGACACGCCCGCCGCCTGGGCGATCTCCCGGATGCTGGTGCTGCGGTAGCCCTGGTGCGAGAACAGGGCCAGGGCCGCTTCCAGGATCACGCTCCGGCTTCGCTCCGACTTCTCTCCCTGGGTTTGTTTCAATGCGAGGCTCCCCGGCAGACTGTACGGGTGGGCTGGGTGCGGGTCAAGTTCGGCCCCTGGGGAGCAGGTTCAACTCGGTCAGTGCCGCCAGCAGGGAAGTCACCTGCGCCGCCTCCAAATGAGCCCCGGTGGTGATGCGGAGGCGGGCGGAGCCCTCGGGCACGGTGGGGGGGCGGACGGCGCGCACATCGAAGCCCCGGGCCTGGAGCGCCAGGGCCAGGGCGACGGCCCGGCCATCCTCGCCCACGGGCACCGGCACGATGGCCGAGGGGCAGGGCGCCTGGCCGAGGGCGCTGCGCAGGAGGCTGGCGTGGGCCAGGGCCCGTTCCCGGCGCCAGGGCTCGCTGCGGGCAAGGCGGACGCCCTCGAGGGCGGCCCCGAGCACCGGCGGGGGCAGGGCCGTGGAGAAGATGAAGCCCCGGGCCGTGTTCACCAGGTGGTCGCGGAGGCTGTCCGGGCAGCAGACGAAGGCCCCAAAGCTCCCCAGGGCTTTGCCCAGGGTGCCCATCACCAAGGGAATCCGGCCTGATACGCCCTGGCCCTGGGCCAGGCCGGCCCCGTCAGTGCCCAGCAGGCCGGTGCTGTGGGCCTCATCCACCAGGAGCAGGGCCCCCTCGGCCTCGCAGAGGTCCACCAGGGTCGGCAGGTCAGCCGCATCCCCGTCCATGCTGAAGATGGCGTCCGTGGCCACCAGGGCCAGGGCCTCCGGGGGGGCCGAGGCCCGCCAGGTCCGCAGGGCTTCTCCCAGGTGGGCAAGGTCGAGGTGGCGGAAGATGCCCACATGGGCACCGCCGGCCCGGGCCATGCGGCAGCCGTCCACCAGGGAGGCGTGGTTGAGGGCGTCCGAGAAGACCGCATCCCCCGGGCCCAGGAGGGCTGGGATCAGGGTGGCGTTGGCCTGGTAGCCCGTGTTGAAGAGGAGGCAGGCCTCCGTGCCCTTCCACTGGGCCAGGGCGGCCTCCAGGGCCCCGTGGAGGGGGCAGTCCCCCCGCAGGAGGCGGGCGGCCCCGGCCCCGGCCCCCTGGTCCTGGGCGGCCTCGGCGGCGGCGGCGGCCAGGCGGGGATCCCGGCGCAGGCCCAGGTAGTCGTTGGAGCAGAAGTCCAGCCCTGCGGAGGGCTGGATGGCCCGGTCCCGGCCCAGGGCCCGGCGCAGGTCGGCCTGCTGTTCGAGACGATTTTTCCAGGCTGAAGAAATCACGGAACCTCGGGGTGGGTCGGCGCAGATCTTAGGCGGGGGGGAATGTTAGGATCTGAGGGGGATCCATCCGTGGATCCCCCTTGGAGCGTTGCATGGATTATCAGCAGTCGTGGCAGGGCGCATCCACCGGAGCGCAGTCCCGCCTTGATTTTGTCCGAAGTGTCTACCTTTGGCTTGTGGGTGGTTTCGCCGTGGCGGCCCTGGGGGCCCTCAGCGCCCCCCTGGTGGCCATGGCCCTGGTGCCTGTGGCCGGCCGCTTCCTGGGCTGGGTGCTCTTCGGGGTTCAGTTCGGCACCCTGATGTTTGCCTCCTCCGTGAGCCGCCGTCGGCCCCTGAACCGGATCGCCTTCGGCCTCTTTACCTATGTCTCCGGCGTCATCGCCGGCATTGTGGCCCTGGTCATCGCCCAGGGAGCGGGCTATACGCCTGTCTTCACGGCTTTTGGCCTCACCGGGGTGGTCTTTCTCACCCTCACGGTGACGGCCTTCACCTCCAAGCGGGACTTCAGCTTCCTGCGCAACTTCGTCATCGTCGGCATCGCCGTGATGTTCTTCGGCGGTCTGGCGGCGGCGATCTTCCACCTGGAGACCCTCAGCCTGATCATCTCCGGCGTGGCGGTCATCGCCTGCTCCGCCAAGCTGCTCTGGGACACCTCCGCCATGCTGCGTACGGATGACCTGGGCGATCCTGCCGGGTTTGCCCTGAGCCTCTTTGTCAGCCTCTACAACATCTTCATCGCCCTGATGAACATTCTCGGCGGACGGCGTCGCTAGCCTCCCCCTTCCAAGGACTCCCATGCTCCGTGCTTCCCTGATCTCCCTCATCGCCCTCGGTGTCGTCGCCCAGGAACCCGCCAAGGCTCCGGCCCCGGCGGCCGCTGCAGCCCCCGCGCCCGTGGCGGCCCCGGCCCCCCCGCCGGCCCCCAAGCCCGAAGAGGTCCTCCTCGCCAAGGTGGGCGGTGAGCCCATCACCGAGGCCGACTTCCAGTCCGCCTTCCGTCTGCTGGGCCAGCAGGAGCAGATGCAGGTGCTCATGGTCCAGGGCGGCAAGGAAGAGTTCGTCAAGCGCATGGCCGAGAGCAAGCTCCTGTCCGTGAAAGCCAAGCGCCTGGAGCTGGACAAGACCCCGAGCTACCAGCGCGCCCTCGAGCGCACCAAGGATGACCTCCTGGCCCGGGAGTTCCTCACCAAGGAGGGCGAGGGCCTGCAGAAGAAGCTGGTGGTGGACGAGCCCCAGGTAAAGGCTTTCTATGACGCGCACCCGGATCGCTTCAAGCAGCCTGAGCTGGCCTCCGTGCGCCACATCCTGGTGTCCGTGAAGCAGGCCGAGGGCCAGCCCGGCCTCAGCGATGCCGAGGCCAAGGCCCGCATCGCCACCATCCAGGCCGAGCTCAAGAAGAAGGGCGCCTCCTTCGAGGCCCTGGCCAAGAAGTACAGCGACGATCCCGGTAGCAAGGAGAACGGGGGCCTCTACGCAGATGCCGATCCCTCCAAGTGGGTGCCCGAGTTCGGTGCCGCTGCCCGCACCCAGCCCATCGGCAAGGTGGGCGCGCCCGTGAAGACCCAGTTCGGCTACCACATTGTGAAGGTCGAGGGCCGGAAGCCCGCCCGCGTGGTGCCCTTCGAGGAAGCCAAGGAAGAGGCTCAGCGCATGACCCAGCAGGAGCGGCAGCTGGCGGTGTGGACCGAGCTGATGGACGGGCTCCGCAAGGAGATCACGTTCGAGCTCGTGAAGCCCGCTGCCCCCCAGGCACCCGCTGCCCCCAAGCCCGCCGAACCCGCCAAGGGTGGTGCCAAGTGAGGTTGCTCGCGCCGACCCTGGCGCTCCTGCTCGTCGCACCTGCACTGCTGGCGCAGGCCCCGACCCCGGCCAAGGCCGAGGTCCGGGACGAGATCCTGGTGGTCGTGAATAAGCACATCATCACCCGCCGCGGCCTCACCCAGGCCGTGGAGCAGCAGCACGCGGCCCTCTATCGGCAGTTCTCGGGCAAGGAGCTCGATACGAAGCTCACGGACGCCCGGGACAAGACCCTGCAGGGCCTGGTGGACGCCTTCCTGCTGGAGGACAAGGGCACTGAGCTGGGTTCCCCGGTGACGGACGACTACATCCGGGCCAGCATCGACGGGATCAAGAAGGAGAACAACTTCAGCAGCGACGCCGACCTGGAGCAGGCCCTCAAGGGCAGCCTCGGCATCGGCCTGCCAGAGTTCATCAAACGCCAGAAGCAGCAGGCCATCCAGCAGTTCGTCCTGCAGCGGGAGGTCTTCTCCAAGGTGGCCGTGGAGGACAACGAGCTCCGCGCCTTCTACGAGGACCACAAGGATGAGTACCGCATGCCCACCCGCTTCCGGATTCGGGAGCTGGTCCTGGCCAAGGGCGCGACCCCTGCGGACCTTGCCGCCGCCCGGACCCAGCTGGCGGCCATCCAGACCGACCTGAAGGCCGGCAAGTCCTTCGAGGACCTGGCCAAGGCCCAGTCCACCAGCCCCAGCAAGGCCACCGGCGGGGACCTGGGCTGGATGAACAAGGGCTTCCTCCGCGCCTCCATCGAGGAGGCCGCCCTGAAGCTCAAGCCCGAGCAGGTCTCGGCCCCCATCGAGACCGACAAGGATCTCTACCTGATCCAGCTCATTGCCCATGAGGATGCACCGGTGAAGGCCTTTGCCGAGGTGAAGCCCAAGATCCTGGAAAAGCTGCAGGAGCCCAAGGCCCAGAACGCCATCGAGCAGTACCTTGCGGGGCTTCGCATCCGTGCCAACATTCGTTACCTGGTGCCCAAGGACCAGATCCTGAAGGGCTGACATGCGCCTCGACGCCTTCCTGAAGAAGAGCCTCCTCATCAAACGCCGGGAGCTGGCCAACCAGCTCTGCGAGGAGGGCATGGTGCGCGTCAACGGCGTGCCCCGGAAGGCCAGCCAGGATGTGAAAGCCGAGGATGAGCTGGAGTTCCCGCTCTACAACCGGGTCCTCAAGCTCCGGGTCCTGTCCCTGCCCGAGGGCAACGTGAAGAAGGCCGACCAGTGGTCGCTCTTCGAGGTGCTCGAGGACAAGCGGATCCCCATGGAGCTGAGCTTCCCCGACGAGGACCCCTTCGGGCCACCACCCAAAGCCCCCCGGAACCATTAGACAGCCATTGTCGCTTCCCCTGGCCGAGGCTGGAGGGGCGTCAGGAGATCCCATGTCCGAAACCGTAGCCCTTCGCCTGCTCAAGGAGGGCGATGCCTTCCAGGGCATCCTCCTGGCCCGGGAAGCGGCCTACAAGACCAGCACCCGGGGCAGCGAGTACCTGGAGCTCAAGGTGGCCGATTCCTCTGGCGACCTGAAGGCCTTCCTGTGGGATGTGCGCGCCGTGGAGGGCGACATGGAGGCCATCCGGCCCGATGTCTTTCTCTGGGTGAAGGGTGCCGTCTCCAGCTTCAATGGCCGCCTCCAGCTCAAGCTGGATAAGGTGCGCCACGTCCCCGACGAACAGGTCGGGGACCTCTCGGCCTTCTTCCCGGTGAGTGCCCGGCCCGTGGACGAGATGCAGGCCGAGCTGGATGCCTGCCTCGCCTCCGTGAGGGACCCCTGGATCCGCCGCCTCCTGGGGGCCATGTTCCAGGAAGACGCCGATCTGCGGGCGGCCTTCTGCCGGGCCCCGGCGGCCAAGTCCATGCACCACGCCCACCTGGGGGGCCTCCTGGAGCACACCCTCTCGGTGGTGGCCATGGCGGACCGGGCCTGCGGGCACTACCGCACCCTGAACCGCGACCTGGTGCTGGCGGGTGTCCTCCTACACGATGTCGGCAAGACCGCCGAGCTCAGCTACCGCCGCAGCATCGGCTACACGGACGCCGGCAACCTGCTGGGCCATATTGCTCTGGAGGCCGAGTGGATCAGCCGGGTGGCGGCCGGCATTCCGGACTTCCCGGAAGAACTTCGCCTGCAGATCCTGCACATCGTCCTCAGCCACCACGGGCGCCTGGAGTTCGGGTCGCCGGTCCTGCCCAAGACTCCCGAGGCGCTCCTGGTGCACTACCTCGACGACCTGGATGGAAAGCTGGACGCCATGTTCCGGGGCCTGCGGGATGAGTCCGGAGGCTCCTCCTGGAGTGCCTACGACCGGGCCCTGGAGCGGACCATTTACCGGCAGCGCTGGCCCAAGGTCGAGACTGTCGAAAACTGAACAGGTTCGATGTTGCCTGGCCAAAAATGGACAGCCATTCTCTGCCTGGGGGGCAATGGGCAGGACCCGCAGGGGGGTTATTTGATGGAAGTCTCCTGGATTCAGTGAGGGTGTTTCGGGGCTCCGGGTAGAAAATTCCTGGCACGGGTCTGGCTCTAGGAAAGGCAGACCATGCTGAGGTGCTTCATGAAGCTTTCAAGAAAAGCCAAGCGCTATGACGACTCCGTCCTTCCGGGCGAGTTCCAGGGGTTCGAGGCCTTCCACCATGCGGATGCTGACTCGGAGGGGACCCTGGAGGGGTTTCTGCGCCGGTCCGATGGGGGCGTGCAGCTGGGCGAGATGATCTTGGAGCGCAACATCCCCAAGAAGCTGACCTTCGCCAAGCTCAAGACCAAGGCCGAGAAGCTCTCCGAGCAGGTGAACTACCTGAAGGAGCGCCTCGAGATCGTGGACCACGACCGCCGGGGGATGTACATCCAGCTGCGCAGCCTGCCCCCCTACAAGGACGACACCCAGATCCAGTTCAACGAGATCAGCATCGGGAAGAACCGCATCGTCGTGAAGCGGATCGCCTTCTACCGCAAGGACGAGGTCAAGCAGCAGGTGCCCCTCCAGCTGTCCGAAGGGGAGCTCAAGCGCCTCCTGTTCGATATTCGACAGGCGATTGCGTAGTAACGGAGCTGTTGCAGTTCATCAACTTTAAAACAGAAGGGGCGCCTCGAGGCGCCCCTTCTGTTTTAAAGCATGGCCAACCAGCTCCCGCTCTCAGCCCTGATCGGCCCCTCGGGCAGGTCACTCTCTTTGAAGAGGAAGTGGTTGCTGTTCCAGCTGCCGCAGGTGTCGCAGCGGTCGGCGTAGTCCTGGGCGCGGTGGCCGCAGACGGTGCACTCGTAGCGCAGCTTGAGGATCCCCAGGTTGCGGAGCAGGTGGCGGTACTCGTTCAGGGCCGACTCGAGGCGGCCGCGGCGGCTGTGGATCTTGGCCATGTAGAAGAACAGGACCGGGCTGTAGACCACCTGGCTGCGCACTTCCTGGAAGAGGTCCAGGGCCTCATCCAGAATCTCCAGGCGGTAGAGCATCTTGCCCAGGAAGAACTTGGCGGTGGTGGCGTGCTTGGAGGTCGCCGCAACGCGGCGCAGGAGGGCCAACCCGTCCTCGGGACGGCCCAGCTGGATGAAGTAGTCCTCCAGCTCTTGGAGGAAGGTGCCCTCGCCGGTCTTCCGGAAGCCCTCCAGCCAGATCTCGAAGCCCTGAGCCTCTTGGTCCTGAAGGATCATGCAGCGCCCCAGGCCCAGATAGGCCGGGATGAAGTCGGGCTCGTCCTTGATGACCTGCTGGAAGATCTGGGCGGCGTCCTTGTACTGGTCCGCCTCCACCTTGGCGATGCCCAGCTGGTAGGACAGAGCTGAGCCCTGGGCCTTCTCGCCCTGGGTCAGCTCCGAGGCAAAGTGGGCCTGCAGCTTGTGGTGGGCCTCGGCGGCCTCTTCCCAGCGCTGGGCCTCCATGTGGGCGGCCCGCAGGCGGCGCCAGGCCCGGAGGGCCTTCTTGGGGTGGGAGGACGCCAGCTTCTTGAGGACGGCCACGGCGGCTTCAGGATTCCGCACGGCCATGAGGCCCTCGGCCAACTGATAGCGGGCCTCCACCTGGTCCTCGTCATCCCGGGCCACGCCCTCGAAGAGCTTCACGGCCTCTTCCGGGTGGCCGGTCTTCATCAACACCTCGCCCAGCAACATCCGGGTGGGGATGTGCTCCTTGCGCTGCTCCAGGATGGTCTCCAGGATCTTCTTGGCCTCCTGGTTCAGGCCATGGGCCACCAGACCCCGGGCATCCTGCATGCGCTCGGAGATCCGCTTCACCAGGCGGGTGTCGGCGGAGGCATTGAGGCCCCGAACCAAGCGGACGACTTCCATGACGCCGGTGTAGAGCACGTTGAGGAGGAAGCCCAGCAGGAAGGTGATGAGGATGACGCTCTGGAGCTTGATGCTCTCGCCGAACACCACCACTTCGCGCATGAGCAGGTCGTGATTGGTCAGGTACAAGTTCCCGAGCATCATCAGGACGAGCAGCAGCAGGACGATGAAGAACACATTGACTAGGCGCATGGCGGTCCCCAGAGGCTTTGCCTAGCATGACAGGAGAGGCCTCCGGGTTCAGGCTCGACTGTTATGAGTCGGCGGGACGGTCCAGCCACTCCTTGGCGGCCTGGAGGTCCTGCCACACGGCACGGCGCACATCCTGGGTGTACTGGCGCAGCACGTAGGCCGGGTGGAAGGTGGGCATGAGGGGGATCTCGCGGCCCCCCACCTGGATGCGCTGCCACTGGCCGCGCATCTTGGTGATGCCCTCGGTGATGCCCGCCAGCTCCCGCAGCGGGGTCGCGCCCAGGGTGACGATCACATCGGGGCGGATGAGCTCGATCTGGCGGTGCAGGTAGCCCAGGCAGGTGCGGGCCTCCTCCGGCGTCGGGGTGCGGTTGTCCGGTGGGCGGCACTTCACAATGTTGGCAATGTAGGTGGCCTCGCGGGTGAGACCCAGGGCGCCGATCATCTTGTCCAGCAGCTCTCCAGCCTTGCCCACGAAGGGGCGGCCCTGCAGGTCCTCGTCCCGGCCTGGGCCTTCGCCCACGAACATGAGGCGGGCCGCAGGGTCTCCCTCGCCGAAGACGAACTTCATCCGCCCCGGGCCCAGGGGGCACGCCAGGCAGCCTTCGATGGTGCACTGGAGGTCCGTCAGCGTGGCGGCGGCCCGCACAGCGGCCGCAGGAGGGCAGGCCACGGGTCCGGCCGGAGGGGCGTAGGCCGCAGGTGCAGCCGGAGGGGCCGGCGGCGGGGGCGGTGCCTCCGGAGCGGCCCGGCGGGCGGGCTGGGGGGCCTCCGCCTGCGCCACCGGCTCGCGCACGAGGCCCACCACCCCCAGCTCCCGCAGGGTGTCGCGCCAGGCCTGGAGGGGATGTTCCATTCCCCAAGCCTAGGGCTCCTTGGGGTCAAAGGGAATGAGAGGCTTGGGTCCGAATTTGGTTCTGTGCGGAACCTAGCCCCGGGATGGGGCATCCTAGGGCATCGGAGCTTGTGCATGGAGCAGTCCAACCCGGAAACCCCCTTCGGCACCCAGGAGGCCTTTCAGACGGCCTTTGCGGAACTCTATCCGCGCCTGGTGAGCTATGCCCGCCGCTACGGGGCCTCGTTCCCGGAAGACATTGCCCAGGAAGCCTTTGTCATCCTGATGCAGCGCGAGGTTCGGGTGGAGCACCCCACGGCCTTCCTCTACGGGACGGTCCGCACCCTCTCTCTGACCGAGCGCCGCCCCATGAAGAACCAGAACCTGAGCCTGGAGTCGGTGGCCGAACCCGGCCATGCCGCCCGGGCTGAAGAGATGGTCCTCAGCCAGGAGGTCCGGGAGCGCATGCGCCTCCTGGCCCCCACCTTCCGCGAAGCACTCTGGCTGTTTGTGGTGGAAGGGCTGTCGATCCGCGAGATCTCTGACATCCTCGCCATTCCCGAAGCCACCGTGAAGACCCGCATTCACCGGGCCAAGGCCCAGCTGCGAGACCAGCTCAATCCCTCTGGAGGCACGCATGCCCAGGCTTGATCCCGTTCGGCGCTTTGAACCCGCTGAAGATGTGCAACTGCGGGCCGAACTCCGGGATCTGCTCGGCCTCGGGGACGAAGACGCCCCGCCGGCAGCTGTCCCGACCCCAGAGCTGAAGGCCCTGGCCGAAGACATCCGGCGTGAGGCCTGGCGCCGCAACCGCACCGAGCGCAAGCGGCCCACCTGGGGTCTCCTGGCCGCCGCAGCCCTGCCACTCCTGGTCGCCCTGGGCGGACTGGGGACCTGGGGCCTCCAGCAGAAGCAGCGGGCTGACGGCCTTGCCCTCCAGGCCCAGCGCCAGGAACAGGCCCTGCAGCGGCTGGCAACCATCCATGCCTCCGAGGTCGCCCGAGAGCGGCAGGCCAAGGAAGAAGTCCAGCAGAAACTACAGATCGCCTCCAA
>SESD01000385.1_pt1 | contig 27538 bp, 28 predicted proteins | sample 3171411 | NCBI WGS metagenome assembly SESD01 (sample SAMN06051880, study PRJNA518727) | freshwater metagenome | biome: subpolar coniferous forest; feature: holomictic lake; material: water; isolation source: holomictic Lake 442, 16.5 m depth | place: Canada: near Kenora, Ontario | collected...
GCGGCAGGCGGGGGTGGTGGTGGTGGCGGTGGCGGTGGTGGCGACACGGCGTCGGTCGATCCCGTCATTCAGGCCGCCCAGGCAGCCATTGCCCAGAAGAACTGGGCCGCAGCGCAAGCCACCTTGTTGAAAGCCCTGACCAGTAATTCACAAAATGCCGACTACCACAACCTGTATGCCTACTCCCTGCGCAAGTCAGCGAACCCGGACATGGGCAGCGTTTTCAGCCACTACGATGAAGCCTTGCGGCTGAACCCAAAACATCGCGGCGCCCATGAATACATGGGAGAGGCCTACTTGATGACCAACAACCTGCCCAAGGCCAAGGAACAGCTGGCCGCTCTGGACAAGCTGTGCTTTTTTGGCTGCGAAGAATACAGCGATCTGAAAAAGGCGATAGCCAATTACGAGGTCAACCACCCGCACTAATTCTTTGAATTTCGGTTTAAGGAACTTTTGTGCTGACCCGTATGCAAAATCCACTGGCCCTGGCTGCCCGCATGCTGATGGCGCTCCTGTTCCTGCCTGAAGGCGTCAGCAAGATCGGTGATTTTGCCGGTATTACCAGCTACATCAGCTCTGCCGCTGTGCCCTTCCCTGCTTTGGCGGCCGTGATTGCCATCGTGGTGGAAGTGGTCGGCTCGGTGGCACTGCTGGCCGGTTTGCAGACCCGGGGGGTGGCTTTGACCATGTGCGTCTTTACCTTGGCGACAGCTTTGTTTTTTCACAGGTTTTGGGTTGTTCCCGCCGACCAGGTGACGCTGCAGCAGATCATGTTTTTCAAAAACCTGGCTATTGCCGGTGGGCTGCTGATGCTGGCAGCTTTTGGTGCCGGAGCCTGGAGCATGGATGCCAGGCGCGGCAGCTAATTTAGACCCTGGTCAGACCCACGCACACTCACAGGTGAAGTGACGCAGAAATTGGGGCTGCTTGGTGATCCGCACACCGCGAATAGTGGCAGCTTTTTGTTTGACCTCGTCGATCACTTCGGCCGCATAGTCGAAGTGCGACTGTGTGTACATGCGCCGTGGAAAGGCCAGGCGCACCAACTCCATGCTGTGGTAGGTCTCGCTGCCGTCGTTGAGGTGCTTGCCAAACATGACGGAACCAATCTCTACCCCGCGAATGCCACCTTCCAGATAAAGCGCATTGCACAGCGCCCAGGCCGGGTAATGCGCCACCGGCATGTTCGGCAGCACCGTTGTGGCGTCGATGTACACCGCGTGACCGCCGGTCGGCTTGACGAAGCCCACGCCAGAAGCTTGCAGCCGCTCACCCAGGTATTCAGCGGTGCGCAGGCGGTAGCGCAGGTAGTCTTCCTGCATCCCCTCCTCCAACCCCACCGCCAGCGCCTCCAGGTCGCGACCGGCCAAACCCCCATAGGTTGGAAAGCCTTCAGTCATGATCAGCACATTGCGCACCGCGTCCATCCACTCTTCGCTGCGCAAGACGATAAAGCCGCCGATGTTAACCATGCCGTCTTTCTTGGCGCTCATGGTGCAGCCGTCGCAGTAGGAGAACATCTCCTGAGCTATGGTTTTGATAGGCGTGTTTTCGTACCCCGGTTCGCGCATCTTGATGAACATGGCGTTTTCGGCAAAGCGGCAGACGTCCATGATGAAGGGTTTGCCATGCTGCTTGAGAAGTGCTGCATAGGCTCGGATGTTGGCCATGGACACCGGCTGGCCGCCGCCGGTGTTATTGGTCACGGTGATCATGCCAAAGGGAATGCGCTCACCCTGGGTCTTGAGCAGCGCCTCAACCCGGTCCAGGTCGATATTGCCCTTGAACGGATAGATCAGTGCCGGTTGCAAGCCCTCCGGGATGACGAGATCCAGCGCCTCGACGCCGATGTACTCCAGATTGGCACGGGTCGTGTCGAAGTGCGAGTTGTTGGGCACCAGATCGCCCGTTTTGCAAACTGCTGTGAACAGCACTTTTTCGGCCGCGCGGCCCTGGTGCGTCGGCACGAAGAACTTCATGCCGGTGATATCCTGGATCACCGCTTCAAGTCGGTAAAAGCTGCGCGCACCGGCGTAGCTCTCATCGCCTTCCATGATGGCGCCCCATTGCCTGGAGGACATGGCACCGGTACCGGAATCGGTCAGCCAGTCGATCAACACATCTTCGGCGCGCAATTTGAAAACATTGAGCTTGGCTGCCTCCAGCAGTTGTTCACGCTCGAGCCGGGTGGTCATGCGAATGGGCTCAATACTTTTGATGCGAAAGGGTTCAATCAGTGTTTTAGGCATGGCGATACGGTGGAAGTTGTGGGTCAGGGCGTGAAGGTAGCACTGCCGAAATCAGCGTGGTGTCGGGTATTGCCAACAGATTAAAAATATTTCAGATGTGCCGCGATAATCGGACCGTCCAGGCCGCAGTCTATTGGCCGGACCCTAAACCCTCAGGAGCAAAAAATGGCAAAAGGTCAGCAAAGTAACAAGATGGTGAAAAAACCCAAAAAAGACACCGCTCCACCAAAACCAGTGTCGCCTGATGCAGTTCGCCCCACTATCACCACTGTGGTGCCTGTGCGTGGAAAACTGAAGAATGCTCCAAGTAAAGGCTAGCACGGGCCACTAATCCGATGCATTCCGGCGATGCATCGGGTGGACTCACGGTTGTGTACGCCGACGATGCCATGCTGGTGCTCGACAAGCCGGCCGGCCTGTTGTCGGTCCCCGGCCGCGGCGCTGACAAGCAGGACTGCCTGAGCGCGCGGGTGCAACACCTTTACCCGGATGCATTGGTGGTGCACCGCCTCGACATGGCCACCTCGGGGTTGATGCTGATGGCGCGTGGCGCAGCAGCGCAGCGCGTGTTGAGCCTGGCTTTTGCCGACCGCACTGTCAAAAAGCGCTACATGGCCGTCGTCGATGGACTGCTGGCGGCCGCAGATAACGATTGGGATGTCATCAACCTGCCGATCATGGTGGACTGGCCGAATCGACCCCAGCGCGTCATTGACCACCAGTTTGGCAAACCCAGCGTGACACGCTGGCGCGTGCTGTCAAACAGCGAAGCTGACAAAACCAGCCGGGTTGAACTTGAACCAGTGACCGGACGATCCCACCAGTTACGCGTGCATCTGCTGGCTCTGGGACACGCCATTGTCGGCGACGCGCTGTATGGCACGCTGCGAATTCAGGCCATGGCAAACCGCTTGCTGTTGCATGCTAGCGTCATTGAAATTAAGCATCCTGTGACCGCCCAGGCGATGCGCTTTGTCAGCGCCGAGAGTTTCTAAAAGTCAGACCGGCGCCTTGATCGGTTTCAACCCGACTGTCACGTCGCCGCACTGCGCCCGATGCCGTAGCACATGCTCCATCACGATCAGCGCCAGCATGGCCTCGGCAATCGGCGTGGCACGAATACCGACACAAGGGTCATGCCGTCCTTTGGTGACGACTTGCGTAGACTGACCGTTGACGTCAATCGACTCGCGCGGCGTGATGATGGAACTGGTCGGTTTGACCACAATTGACACTTCCAGATCTTGCCCGGTGGTGATGCCACCCAGCACACCGCCGGCATTGTTTGACCGAAAGCCTTGTGGCGAAAGCGAGTCGCCATGCGTGCTGCCGCGCTGCGACACACTGGCAAAGCCGGCACCAATTTCGACGCCCTTCACAGCATTGATGCCCATCATGGCGTAGGCTATGTCCGAGTCCATCTTGTCGAAGAGTGGCTCGCCCAGACCGACCGGCACATTCGACGCCGACACGCGAATACGCGCGCCGCAAGAGTCACCGGCCTTGCGCAGCGCCTCCATATAGGCTTCCAGCGCAGACACGTCCGCCACCGGCGCAAAAAACGGATTGCCGGGCACAAACTCCCACGACTCAAAAGCAATCGGCAACTCGCCAATCTGCGTCATGCAACCCCGAAACACCGTGCCGTAGTGCTCCGCCAGCCATTTCTTGGCCACGGCACCGGCCGCCACCATCGGCGCCGTCAGGCGCGCTGATGAACGGCCACCACCACGCGGATCGCGCAGGCCGTATTTCTGAAAATAAGTGTAGTCAGCGTGCCCCGGGCGAAACGTCTCCAGGATGTTGCTGTAATCCTTGCTGCGCTGGTCGGTGTTCCGGATCAGCAGGCAGATCGGCGTGCCGGTGGTTTTGCCTTGGTAGACGCCACTCAGAATTTCGACCCTATCAGGCTCATTGCGCTGCGTCACGAACTTCGAGGTGCCGGGCCGGCGACGGTCCAGATCACCCTGGATATCGGCCTCGCCCAAGTCCATGCCCGGCGGGCAACCATCGATCACACAGCCAATGGCCGGGCCGTGGGATTCACCAAAATTGGTGACTGCGAAGAGATTTCCGAAGGTGTTGCCGCTCATGAGGTCCGATTATCCCAGACAGTGAAACCTTTACCGGCGCAAATCGGATAATGCAAGCTGATCACAAAATCACAAAGGAACGCCATGCCCGGCTACTCTGACCCCGGCTTTGACACCCTGGCACTGCACGCAGGTAGCGCACCCGACCCGGCGACCGGCGCACGGGCGGTGCCGATTCACCTCACGACATCGTTCGTGTTTGAGTCCAGCGACCACGCCGCGGCACTCTTCAATCTGGAGCGTGCCGGTCACGTCTACTCGCGCATCAGCAACCCGACCAACGCGGTGCTGGAGCAACGGGTGTCGGCGCTGGAGGGTGGAGTTGGTGCCATCACGACTGCCAGTGGCCAGGCTGCACTGCACCTGAGCGTCGCCACACTGATGGGTGCCGGCTCGCATATTGTGGCCAGCACAGCGCTGTATGGTGGCTCGCAGAACCTGCTGCACTACACCTTGCGCCGATTCGGCATTGAGACCACCTTCGTCAAACCGGGTGATATCGACGGCTGGCGTGCCGCCGTGCGGCCCACCACCAAACTTCTTTTCGGAGAGACTGTCGGCAACCCCGGGCTGGATGTACTGGACATCGCCACCGTATCCAGTATTGCCCACGACGCCGGAGTCCCGCTGCTGGTGGACTCGACGCTGACCACACCCTGGCTCATCAGGCCGTTCGAGCACGGGGCTGATCTGGTGTACCACTCTGCCACCAAGTTTTTGAGCGGCCACGGCACCGTGATCGGAGGCATAGTGGTTGACGGTGGCTGCTTTGATTGGGATGGCACCCGCGCAGCGGGCAAATTCCCGGAGCTCACCACACCTTACGAAGGCTTTCACAACATGGTGTTCAGTGAGGAATCGACTGTTGGTGCCTTCCTGCTGCGCGCCCGACGCGAGGGGTTGCGCGATTTTGGCGCCTGCTTGAGCCCGCATTCAGCATGGCTGATTTTGCAAGGCATCGAGACCTTGTCGCTGCGTATGGAACGCCACATGAGCAACACCCAAAAGGTGGTGGAGTTCCTGTCCAGCCAGGCGTTTGTGGCGCGCGTCGGCCATCCCCTGCTGGCCAGCCATCCCAGTCACGCGCTGGCACAAAAACTATTGCCTCGCGGCGCCGGTTCGGTGTTCAGCTTTGACCTCAAAGGTAGCCGGGAGCAGGGCAAGAAATTCGTTGAAAGTCTCAATATTTTCAGCCATCTGGCCAACGTCGGCGACTGCCGCAGCCTGGTGATTCACCCGGCCAGCACGACGCACTTTCGCATGAGTGAAGAAGCATTGGCAGCGGGCGGCATCACGCAAGGGACGATCCGCCTTTCCATCGGGCTGGAAGACCCGGCGGACTTGATTGACGACCTCAAGCGGGCGCTGAAAGCCGCGGAGAAAACAGCATGAACTTTGAAGTTAACGGCCACAACACCTATTGCTACACCGGTGGCAAACCTTTTGATGCCAGCAAACCCACCGTCATCTTTATCCATGGTGTCCTGAACGACCACAGTGTGTGGATTTTGCAGAGCCGCTACCTGGCCAATCACGGCTGGAACGTGCTGGCCGTGGACCTGCCCGGTCACTGTCGCAGTGCCGGCGAACCAGCAACCACAGTAGAAGACGCCGCTGATTTTGTCATCGCCTTGCTGGATGCAGCGGGCCTAAAACAGGCAGCGTTGATCGGCCACAGCTTTGGCTCCCTGATTGCATTGGAGGCAACGGCCCGCGCGCCAGATCGTGTCAGCCAGCTAGTGCTGGTGGGCACCGCCTTCCCGATGAAAGTGTCAGCGGCGCTGCTGGAGGCCTCGCTAAACGAACCGATGAAGGCATTGGAGATGGTCAACATTTTTTCGCGCTCGACGCTGGCGCCACCGCCCTCCGCGCTGGGGCCTGGCACCTGGGTTTATGGCGCATCCATGGCGCTGGGTCGCCGGGTACTGGCCAGCAACCCCCGCATCAATCTCTTTCACACTGGTTTCAAAGCCTGTGACAGCTATAGCCACGGTGAAGCTGCCATGGCGCAAGTCCAGTGTCCGGTACTGTTTGTGCTGGGCCGCGTGGACCAGATGACACCACCCAAAGCGGCTCAGGGTCTGGTGCAAAGAGCCGTTGACGGCCAAGTGGCCTATCTGCCCGGCGGGCACCACCAGATGAACGAGACGCCCGAACCGATGTTGGCCGCCTTGACCGGGTTTCTAAAACCCTGAATCACATCGCCTCGCGCAGCGTCATCACGCCCCAGCGGCCGTTTTGCCATAAGTTACCGGTGCTGCTTTCCTGCCGCAGCAACAGGGCATTGAGCAGCGGCGCCAAGGGCGTGGTTTCCGGATTTGCCAGCAGGACAAAGCGTGCCGCGTCGCCGTCCAATTCTTCCCGCAGCAGGCCAATCCAGTCCAGTTCACACAGGGATTCCAGTACCGGCTCCAATTGCAGCGCATCCACTCGCAGCAACGCCGAGAGTTGATGAATTGTCAAACCCTTGTCCACCGTAGCTCGCACCCGATCAAGCTGCTGCAAAGTCTCCAGCGCCAACTGAAACTGCAAACCGTGCGAGCGGGCTCGGCGCTCCAGACCCGTCAGCAAACTGGGCAGATAAGCCGCAATGACGGCTCCCAGCAGGACGATGACCCAAGCCATGTAAATCCAGATCAGCAGGATTGGCACCGTAGCGAAAGCACCGTACACCACCGAGTAAGTCGGCACCTTGCTCAGGTACAGGGTCAACAGATTTTTTGCCAGTTCAAAACCGGCAGAAACAAACAAGCCACCAGCCCACGCATGCCCCCATTTAACCTGCGTGTTGGGCACATAGTGGTACATGGCGGCCATGCCCCAGGCAATCAGGAAAAACTGCAGCGTGTCCAACAGCAACTGCACTCCACCCGGCATGACACCTACCAGCCCTTTGGAGGCAGAAACAGCATACGAAGTGAGCGTGAGACTGATGCCCAACAGAAGTGGTCCCAGCGTAAGACCGGCCCAGTAAACCAGTATTCGCTGACCGATGGATCGAGGGATGCGCACACGCCAGATGCTATTGAGCGTGCGGTCAATGGTCAAAATAAGGGCCAATGCCGTGGTGAACAAAAGGGCCACACCCGCCACTCCCAGCTTGCTGGCCTTACCGGCAAACTGGGTCAGGTAACCCAACACCTGGCGCGCGATGTTGTCCGGAATCAGGCTTTCCAGCAGCCATTTTTGCAGCACGTCCTGAAACTTGGCAAACATGGGGAAGGCCGTGAAAACTGCCAGCGCTACCGTGATCAACGGTACCAACGCGATGGTGGTGGTGAAGGTCAGACTGCTGGCCGTCAAGCCCAGACGGTCTTCCCGGAAACGTTCACGCAGGGTGTGTGCGGTACTCTTCCAGGGAAAGTGCGACAGGTGTCTGACCAAGGCTTCCAGTCGCTGGGCAAGTGTCAAGGGTTGTTTGGCAGGGAAACTCATGGCCGCTATGATGCCACTGCAATGAATATGTCTAAGAATTCACAACAAAACTATTCTCCCCCGCTGGTTGCGACCACTCGTTACCTAGCGGTCGGCTGCTTGCTCGGATTGATCCTGCTGGGCCTTGCCTGGGAATTGTTCCTGGCCCCCCTTCGACCCCACGGGTCGTGGCTGGCGCTCAAAGTATTGCCGCTGTGCATTCCGTTGGCCGGCCTGCTTAAAAACCGCATGTACACCTACCGTTGGGTCTCCCTTTTGGTATGGCTATATTTCGCTGAGGGCGCAGTGCGCGCCTATAGCGACAGAGCACCAAGCAACTACCTGGCCATGGTCGAACTGCTGCTGTGCCTGACACTTTTTGTAGCCTGCGCCCTGCATGTTCGGCTGCGCCTGAGCAACGCACGCAAAACAGGATCGTGAAATGCATACGCTGATGGAGGACCTTCGACACATCGTCGGCAGTGCCCACGTCTACACCGATGGTGACCTGACGGCATGGGAACAAGACTGGCGCAAACGCTCACATGGCAAGGCGCTGGCAGTGGTGCGACCGGCTGGCACCGATGAAGTGGCGCAGGTGGTCAAAGCCTGCGCGGCATTTCGTGAAGCAAACCCTGACAGCGGTATCAGCATCGTGCCGCAAGGCGGCAATACCGGCCTGGTGGTCGGCGCAACCCCAGATGAATCAGGTCGCCAGATCGTGCTCAGCCTGCAGCGCATGAACAGCGTACGCAGCCTGGATGCCGACAATTTGACCATGACAGTGGAGGCAGGATGCCTTTTGCAAAACCTGCAGGAACACGCCGAAGCCGCAGATTTTCTGTTTCCACTCAGCATGGCGTCCGAGGGCAGTTGCACCATCGGCGGCAACCTGGGCAGCAACGCCGGCGGTACCCAGGTGCTGCGCTACGGTAACACGCGCGAACTTTGCCTTGGGCTTGAAGTGGTCACCGCGCAGGGCGAGCTGTGGCACGGACTCACCGGCCTGCGCAAGGACAACACGGGCTACGATCTGCGCGACCTGTTCATCGGGGCTGAGGGCACACTGGGCGTCATCACGGCTGCCACCCTCAAGCTCTACCCGCTGCCTGCCGCACAACTGACAGCCTGGGCGGCAGTGCCGTCGCTGGAACACGCGGTTACCTTGCTGGGTCTGGCACACCGTCATCTGGGCGCCGGACTCACCGGTTTTGAGACCATGGGGCAGTTCGCGCTGAGTCTGGTCAGCAAACACTTCCCGCATCTGCCTGTGCCATTGCACTCGGATTCGCCCTTTTGCGTACTGCTGGAGAACTCGGATCGCGAATCCGAAGCCCATGCGAGAGCCCGATTTGAGCATCTGCTGGAAACTGCACTGAATCAGGGTTGTGTCACTGACGCGGTGGTCGCCGGGAATTTGTCACAGGCGCGGCAACTTTGGCACATTCGGGAGAGCATTCCGCTGGCGCAGGTGGCGGAAGGACTGAACATCAAACACGACATATCGATTCCGGTATCCCGCCTGGCGGATTTCGTCCAGACCACCGATTCTTTGCTCCAAAAATTTATCCCGGGCGTGCGCCTGGTCAACTTTGGCCATTTGGGCGATGGCAATTTGCACTACAACGTGCAAGCGCCGGAGGGTGTGAATGCAGCAGATTTTTTGCGCAGTCAAGAAGAAAATGTCAATCGTCTGGTGTTTGATTCTGTTGCCGAGTTCAAGGGTTCCATCTCGGCCGAACATGGCATCGGCGGCCTGAAGGTGGATACACTGCAAAGGTACAAATCACCGGTGGCGTTAGAGATGATGCGTGCTATCAAACGGGCGCTTGACCCACTAAATTTGATGAATCCTGGGCGCGTGATCCGAGTCTGAACATGACCACCTCCTCCTTCGCGTTACTGCCTGAGCCACCCTACTACTCGGTCATTTTTTCGTCCCAGCGCACGGCGGGGGAGAGCGGTTACGGACAAATGTCCGATCGGATGGTCGAACTGGCCGCCGGGCAACCGGGCTTTCTGGGCGTAGAGAGCGTTCGCGACAACGATGGGTTTGGAATTACAGTTTCGTACTGGACGAGCCTGCAAGCCATTGCCGAATGGCGCTCGCAGGCAGAACATCGAATCGCACAGGAAACCGGAAAAACTCTCTGGTACCAGCACTATGAATTGCGTATAGCCTGCGTTGAACGCGCCTATGGAAAATTAACTTGACTGACATGACCTCTCACCCCATCCGCTCCCAATACGAAGATTTCCTGCGCCATGTGAACGGCCACGGTGTGTTCAAGGCTGACCGAACCGGCACCGGCACCAAAAGCGTGTTTGGCTACCAGATGCGTTTTGATCTGAACGAGGGTTTTCCACTTGTAACCAGCAAAAAGGTGCATCTGCGCTCCATTGTTCAGGAGTTGCTGTGGTTTCTCTCTGGCTCTTCGAATAACAACTGGCTGAAAGAACGAGGCGTATCGATTTGGGACGAATGGGCCAAGCCTGACGGTGACCTGGGTCCGGTCTACGGTGTGCAGTGGCGCAGCTGGCCAACGCCGGATGGTGGTCACATTGACCAGATTGCCGAAGTCATCAAAACGCTTAGAACCAACCCCGATTCGCGCCGCATCATCGTCAGCGCCTGGAACGTGGCTGAATTGGGCAAGATGGCGCTTATGCCCTGTCACGCCTTGTTCCAGTTCTACGTGGCACCGGCTGCCCACCCAGACGAAAAAGCCAAGCTCAGCTGCCAGTTGTACCAGCGCAGCGCCGACATTTTTCTCGGTGTCCCCTTCAACATTGCCAGCTATGCACTGCTCACCCACATGGTGGCGCAGCAGTGCGATCTGGCGCTGGGCGATTTCATCTGGACTGGCGGTGACTGCCACATTTACAGCAACCACCAGGAGCAAGTTGCACTGCAGCTCAGCCGCATCCCTTTTGCCTACCCGACGCTGAACATCAGGCGTCGCCCAGCATCCATCTTCGAATACGGTTACGAAGACTTCGAGGTGGTCGGCTACCAGTGTCACCCCGCCATCAAGGCCCCGGTAGCTGTTTAAATGAAACTTCATCTCATCTTTGCCCGCGCCGCCAATGGCGTGATCGGCAAGCACAACGCCCTGCCCTGGCATTTGCCGGAGGACATGGCCCATTTCAAGCGCACCACGCTGGGCTGCCCGGTCATCATGGGACGCAAGACCTGGGATTCGCTGCCGGACAAATTTCGCCCGCTGCCAGGACGCCTCAATGTGGTGGTGACACGTCAGACCGGCTTTCAGGCACTGGGCGCAGTCTGCGCCCATTCCCTGGAAGAAGCTTGCAGTTTGTGCCCCGCCGACTGCGATGCCTGGGTGATCGGAGGTGCTGAGATTTACGCCCAGGCGCTGCCACTGGCCAGCAGCGCAGTGGTCACCGAAATTGATGCCCATTTTGAAGGAGACGCTTTTGCGCCACAATTCGGACCGCAGTGGACCGAGACCGCCCACGAAAAAAAAATATCGGCCACCGGTTTAAATTTCAGTTTTGTAACCTATCGAAAAAACACAGGAGTTTGAAATGTCTGAAAATGGATTTCACGTGCACGGCCCGCACGACCACGAGCTGGAGCACGCACAAGCGGGCGACCACAACGGCGAACACGGCGGCATGATCAATCAGATTGCGATGTTCACCGCCATCATTGCCACCGTAGGCGCGATTTTTGGTTACATGGGCGGCGCCACGCAAGCCAACGCCGGTTTGTACAAGAACAACGCCGCCATCAAGAAGACAGAGGCGTCCAACCAGTGGAATTACTTCCAGGCCAAGAGCACCAAGCAGTCTCTGGCCGAGCTGGCACGCGATTTGGCGCCGGAAGATAAAAAAGCCACCTACCAGGGCAAGGTGGAACGCTACGAAAAGGAAAAAACCGAAATCAAGGTAGTGGCCGACAAGCTCGAGGCCGAGGCTACGCAGTGGGACCAACAAAGCGACGAGCAAATGCACCAGCACCACCGTTGGGCGCAGTCCACCACAGTGCTACAGGTCTGCATCGCGCTGGCGGCCATTGCCCTGCTGACGAAGAAAAAGTGGGTGGAGTACGGCATGTTTGGTGCAGGGGGTATCGGACTGCTGGTTGGCTTGCTGGCAGCCTTGCATATCTAAAAGCTGCGGCACCTCGAGTTCGCAAGCCTGATCACTGTCTCGCATGAAACTTGCCACCTGGAATGTGAACTCGCTAACGGTGCGCCTGCCACAGGTATTGGACTGGCTTGAGTCCAATCCGGTGGATGTATTGGTACTGCAGGAGCTCAAGCTGACGGACGACAAGTTTCCGTCTCAGGCATTTGAGCAGGCTGGTTATGCAGCCCATTGCTTCGGTCAGAAGACCTATAACGGTGTAGCTTTGCTGTCGCGCACACCTGCCACCGAAGTCGTTAGAAACATTCCGGGCTTTGCCGACGACATGGCACGTGTCATCAGCGCCGAGGTCAGTGGCATTCGTGTCATTGGCGGCTATTTCCCCAATGGTCAGGCGCCGGGTAGCGACAAGTTTGAATACAAAATGAACTGGCTCAAGGGTTTGCGCGATTGGGTTCGGGCAGAACTTGTCAGCCGACCCAAGCTTGTGCTGATGGGTGACTTCAACATTACTTTTGACGATGCCGACGTCTGGGACCCGGTTGGCCTGAAAGACACCATCCACTGCACAGAAGAAGAACGCTACCAATTGCGCGCCCTCATCTCGCTGGGACTACACGATGCACTGCGGCTCTTTCCACAACCCGAAAAGAGTTATTCGTGGTGGGACTACCGCGACTTTGGTTTTCGCCGCAACCATGGTCTGCGCATTGACCACATCCTGGTCAGCAATGCGCTCAAGCCCTTGGTCACCCGTTGTTCCATTGACAAGACGCCGCGCAAGAACGAGCGCCCCAGCGACCACGCACCGGTGCTGGTGGAGCTACTCTAGACCCAATTCCTGAATCTTGCGCGTGATGGTGTTGCGCCCGATACCCAATTTTTGCGCCGCCTCAATGCGCCGCCCACGGGTACTGGCCAGGGCGGCGACAATCAACCTGGATTCAAAGCGGCGCGTCAACTCGTCCCACACGTCGGTTCTACCGCTCGCCAGCAGAGCAACTGCTTCTGCCTCGAGTCGCTGTTCCCAACTGCCGGTGCTGATTGCTTGCAAAGGCAGCACAATACTTGCGCCCGACTGGGCTAGTGCTGCAGGAAATACTGCGGGTGCCTGCTCCGACGTCCCCTGCTGGAGAGAGGCTGCGTCCGGCGCCAGTGGCGCCAGCGGGTCGGGCGAACCGCCCGAAGTCACGCCCACCTCAGGGGGCAAGTCTTTCGGCTCAATCACCTGTGATGGCGCCATCACGGTAAGCCAGTGGCAGATATTTTCGAGCTGGCGCACGTTGCCCGGGAAGGAAAAAATGCCCAGGCAAACCAGTGCCGCATCGGAAATTCGCTTCGGTTCGACACCAAGCTGCGATGCACTTTGTTGCAGAAAGTGGCGCGTCAGCATCGGCACATCTTCTGTGCGTTCGCGAAGGGCAGGCAGACGCAGCCGGATGACATTGAGTCGATGAAACAAGTCCTCACGAAACGCACCATCCTTAACGCGCTGTTCCAGGTTCTGATGCGTGGCGGCAATCACCCGCACATTGGTTTTGACAGCGCCATGGCCGCCGACGCGGTAAAAATGTCCATCGGAAAGAACACGCAGCAAACGAGTCTGCAGGTCAAACGGCATATCACCGATTTCGTCCAGAAACAGCGTGCCGCCATCGGCTTGCTCGAAGCGACCACGGCGCATGGTCTGCGCGCCTGTAAAAGCGCCACGCTCATGACCAAACAATTCTGATTCGAGCAAGTCTTTCGGAATGGCGGCGGTATTGATGGCGACAAAAGGTCCGTTGGCCCGCGGTGAATGCTTGTGCAATGCGCGCGCCACCAGTTCTTTGCCGGAGCCGGACTCACCCGTGATCATGACCGTGACGTTGCTCTGGCTCAAGCGACCAATGGCACGAAACACGTCCTGCATGGCGGGCGCCTGTCCCAGCATTTCGGGCGTGTCAGCCATGCGCTCCTCACTAACTTCTTCGCGCTGGCTTTCTTCCACCGCACGCCTGATCAGCTCAACTGCCTTGGGCAAGTCAAACGGTTTGGGCAGATACTCAAATGCGCCGCCCTGAAACGCTGAAACGGCGCTGTCAAGGTCAGAATACGCCGTCATGATGATGACGGGCAAACCGGGGTATTTTGCTTTTGCCTTCTCCAGCAAATCCAGGCCCGAGCCACCGGGCATGCGGATATCACTGACCAATACTTGCGGGCCGTTCTCATCGGTGGCAGTGGACAGCGCGCTCAGAACATCACGCGGATTGGTGAAGCTGCGGGTTGGCAGGTTTTCACGCAACAGCGCCTTCTCCAGCACGAAGCGGATGGACTGGTCATCGTCTACGATCCAAATCGGCTTCATATTTTTTTGTCACCTTAAGGCAAAGGAATCAATATTTTGAAATCTGTATGGCCCGGCACACTATCGCATTCAATCAAACCGTGGTGCTGCTGCACAAAGGTTTGCGCCAATGTCAAGCCCAAGCCGGAACCACCCTCTCGCCCGGAAACCAGCGGATAAAAAATGCGATCCCTGATGGAGTCCGGTACGCCAGGACCGTTGTCGATGACATGCAATTCCAGTGCCAACCGATAGCGCTGTTTTCCAAATGTAGTTTGCCGTGCGATTCGCGTGCTAAATGTAAGGACCGCTTGGCCTGCGGAGATCTGTTCTGCCAAGGCTTGGCAAGCGTTATGCGCAATGTTGAGCACCGTTTGAATGAGCTGCTCACGGTCACCCCGAAACTCTGGAATTGAACTGTCATAGTCGCGCACAACGGTCAGCCCTTTGGGAAACTCGGCCGCGATCAGTGAACGCACACGCTCGCACACCTCGTGAATATTGACGTCCCCCACCAGGTGCGGGTGCCGGTGTGGCGCCAAAAGGCGGTCCACCAACGTCTGCAGTCGATCAGCTTCATGAATAATGACTTGCGTGTATTCGGTAAGCTCGCGCGATTCGATCTCCATCTCGAGCAATTGCGCGGCGCCCCGAATGCCGCCCAGCGGATTCTTGATTTCGTGCGCCAGATTGCGGATCAATTCCTTGTTGGCCTGGGCCTGCTCCGCCAATCGCTCCTCACGATCCTGCCGTGCCTGCATCTCCAGCGGCAACAACTCGACAATGATTTCATCCTCCATTTCAGTCTGCGTGACGATCACATGAACCTGTAGTGGATCGCGGCCAAAGCGCTTGAGCCATGCGTCATAACGCATGGCGGCGAATTCATTGCTGCCAGCACCCTGCAACGCATTTTTTAAATGGCTCGGCTCGGTAAAGCTGTCCGGGAAAAAAGTTCCAATGATGGAACGCCTGGAAGTGCCCAAAGCATCTTCCAGTGCGGCGTTGGCAAATGATACTTCGCCATTGCTACGCAGTACCGCGACCAGCGTGGCCAGCAGATCAAACGATTGAAAACGCACGGTTGCCGACAAGGCGGCAGAACCGCTAGCGCTGGAAGACCGGGGAGCAGGATTGTTCAAGTCACCTATTTTGCCGCAGGTGCCGCTGTAGCGCGACCGAGTTCGCGGCGAATGCCGGCAATATCGCTTTCATTGCGTGCCAGACTGGCTTTGAGTTCAGCGACCCGGTCCAGATACTTCTGGTAATTGCGCGTTTCATCACCCCGCCTCTCCGGCTCACCGTTGTTGAACTCCTTTTGCAACTCGGCTTGGCGTGCCTCCGCTTTTTTGAGCTCGGACTCCAGAATTTGACGCGAATCCCAATCGCGAGCCTTCTGTTCACCGGTATCCACTCTCTGTCCGCCTGACGACATTGATGCCGACCCTGATGCACTGCGCAGCGCTGCCGACGCGGCAGGACGGGTACCCTGCACAACGGTCACGTTGCCGCCTTCCATCAGCTTGCAGCCGCGCGTCTGGGTACTGGGCACTGTGTTGGTGTACTCATTGCCGCAACGGTAAATGCGTTCCTGTGCATAGCCGTTGGCGATAAAGACGCCGACACCAACCGAAATCAGAAATGCATGTTTCATACGTTTTCCACGCCTCAATAAAATCGCATGGACTGGGGCATAAGTATGCGTCAATTGCCAACCGGCAACTTGGATCCAGGATTTTCACAACGAAAAAAGGACGGCCAAAGCCGTCCTTTTTTACCACAAACTGTAATGATTTAAAGAGAGTAGTACATTTCGAACTCGATCGGATGGGTCGCCATGCGCAAGCGCGTCACTTCTCCCATCTTCAGCTCGATGTAGGCATCCAGCATGGTGTCGGTGAAGACACCGCCCTTGGTCAGGAAAGCGCGGTCGCCGTCAAGGCAGTCCAGCGCCTGGTCCAGACTGTGGCAAACGGTCGGGATCTTTGCATTTTCTTCTGGCGGCAAATGGTACAAATCCTTGGTCGCCGCTTCACCCGGGTGGATCTTGTTTTCCACACCGTCCAGACCCGCCATCATCAAGGCGGCAAAGCCGAGGTAGGGATTCATCAGTGGGTCGGGGAAACGCGCTTCAATGCGACGCGCTTTGGGGCTGGCCACATAGGGAATGCGGATCGAGGCTGATCTATTTTTGGCCGAGTAAGCCAGCTTCACTGGCGCTTCGTAGCCAGGAACCAGACGCTTGTAGCTGTTGGTGCCGGGGTTGGTAATGGCGTTCAGGGACCGTGCGTGCTTGATGATGCCACCCACATAGTAGAGTGCAAAGTCCGACAGACCGGCATAGCCGTCGCCAGCGAACAGATTTTTGCCATCTTTCCAGATTGACTGGTGCACGTGCATGCCGGAACCGTTGTCGCCAACAATTGGCTTAGGCATGAAAGTGGCCGTTTTGCCATAGGCATTGGCCACGTTTTGCACCACGTATTTGAGGATCTGCGTCCAGTCGGCGCGTTGCACCAGGGTGCTGAACCTGGTGCCGATTTCATTCTGACCTGCACCTGCCACCTCGTGGTGAAACACTTCAACCGGTATCCCCAATGACTCCAGAATCAAGGACATTTCAGCGCGCATGTCCTGCGTACTGTCAACCGGTGGCACGGGGAAGTAACCGCCTTTGACAGTCGGGCGGTGACCGCGATTACCACCTTCGATCTTTTTGCCTGAATTCCATGGCGCTTCGTATTCGTCGATCTTGAAGAAAGTGCCCGACATGTCGGTGTTCCAGCGCACATCATCAAAGATGAAAAATTCTGGCTCAGGCCCAAAGTAGGCGGTATCACCCATGCCCGAGGCTTTGAGATAGGCTTCAGCGCGCTTGGCAATGGAGCGTGGATCGCGGTCGTAGGCCTTGCCGTCGCTGGGCTCCACCACGTCGCAACTGAGGAACATCGTGGTTTCTTCGAAAAAAGGATCAATATTGGCGGTCGCGGGATCCGGCATCAATTGCATGTCGGAGGCTTCAATACCCTTCCAGCCAGCCACAGATGAGCCGTCAAACGCATGCCCGGCGGTGAATTTATCTTCGTCAAAATGGGAAACAGGCACGGTCACGTGCTGTTCTTTGCCACGGGTATCAGTGAAACGGAAATCAACAAACTTGACTTCGTTATCTTTCACCATCTTCATGACGTCTGCGACGGTCTTGGCCATCAAATACTCCTGGTTGGATCGTTGTTGAAAAAGTTACCCACTTACGAATGCAGTTTTTGTGCCAATTCGAGCATTGGCATAAAACCACCTACCCATGTATTTTGCCCTGAGTTTCAGCACGCATGCACCTTGGTTCAAGGAAGGTCGCAGCTTGGTCCGTCTTGGACCGGGCACCGTTAGCACTAGTGTGGTGCAATATTATCCCGCACCAAATTGGCTTGTCTATTTTTGCACCAATTCGGGACCAAGTGAAGCATTGAAACCCCGCAGACCAGCTAACAGGGCGGGGTAGGCTTGGGCCACCAAAGCAGGCTGACCCTTGACTCCCAACTCGATGTGGCGACCGTACTGCGGATGGTCCACACTGGGAAGACTGAAGACCTTGACACCTGCGTAGTTGCGCTCGACTTCTTCCATCAGAGGGGTCAAGGCGGCCTCCATCGCACCAAACACAATGACAGATTTCTCGATCCAGGAGGAGGTTCGAAACAACTGCCGGTATAGCGTGTCAAGCACCCATTCGATCATGGGCCAGGCCATCACAGGAAACCCCGGCACGAAAAATACGCCCCCACGCTCCCTCATGAAGTAAAAGCCGGGGATTTTGTTGAACGGATTGGGGATGATCTTCGCCCCGACCGGGAACACTCCCATGTTCAAGCGGTGAATGTTATCCGGCCGATCGGGTTCATACGGTGTGCCCTGTTCCAATGCCAGGTCCTGCATGCGCTGGCGAATCAGTGTCTCCGCCTCTGGGTGCAGCACAAGATCCACACCCAAAGCCTTGGCGGCACACTGGCGCGTGTGGTCGTCTGGCGTCGCGCCGATACCGCCGGTTGAAAAAACCACATCGCCCGAAGCGAAGGCACGTTTAAGTGTCGCTGCTATGCGTTGCGGCGAATCGCCGACATATTCAGCGTAGTCGAGTGGCAAGCCACGCGCCTTAAGCAAGTCGATGACTTTAGCCATATGCTTGTCCGCACGCTTGCCGGAAAGGATTTCGTCGCCAATGACGATCAGGCCAAAACCTGGCGTCATGCGATCAGGAGGGGTCGCCGGGGAAATATTTTTCATTCTTTAATGGTAGCGCCTCGACACCCATCAAGCTGGCTGTGCTGCTGACGGGCGGGACCACCAGCGGGGTTTTGCCGGCCCGTAAAGCCTGCAAAGCAGCCAGGCAATAGTGCGCATACCAGAGAGACGAAAACGCAAACACCAGCGTATAAAGCCAGATCGCCAGCGGCACCAGAATCACAAACATGGTGACCAGGAGTGCCCCCGACGCCCAGATCAGGCTGGGCACCGCTCCCAGATAGCCGCAAAAAACACCGATACCGAGCAACCAGGGTCGATGCTTCTTAAAAATCTCGCGCCGTTCTTCGGAACTGGCATGCTCCGCCAGTGCATCAAACGCCATCACCCGGTAGGTGAGCCAGCCCCAGATCAATGGCGGTATCACCAGAATCAACGGCGGCACCAACCAAAAGGGAATTGAAACGACCATGGCGATCAGAGCCAGCAGTGTTGAACCCAGTGACCACAACACGCTGAACCAAAGTGAGCCACCCTGTTTATGTTCCAGGTGTGGGAACCGCCGCTCGGCGACCAGCAAAGTCAAGGCCGGCGCCATCAATACGGCCACCATCAGTAACGACAGCACCACAATGATGGGAGTCACTGAAAATACGACTATCAAAGGCGCCAGGACCATTTTGAGACTGCCTGCACCCACGCTCTGCAACCAGACCCATACATTGTTGACAAACAATGAGGATTCAAGCGCCCCACGCACCCAGTCCAGAGTACCTTCCCAAAAAAAATAACCCCAACCCAGTGCCATTGCCACCATCAGCAATAGCGGAAAAAATGACAAGGCAATCACTCGTGGACGCACGCAATAGGCCAGTGCGCGCCAGAAGGAATCCAGAAGTAACGTCATGAATCAAGCATAACCGCTGGTGGCAGTTGGACCAACGCGAATCAGCCAGCAACGCTGGCCAGATCCGCAGCGTTCAACCAGCGCCAGTGACCGGGCGCCAAATCATCTGGCATCCGCAAACCGCCAATTTGGGAGCGGTGCAATGCCTCGACGCGGTTACTCACCGCCGCCACCATGCGCTTAACCTGATGGTACTTTCCCTCGGTCAGCGTCAGGCGCAAGCGATGACTGTCGATGGCTTCACAGGCCGCCGCGCGCACCGGCTTGGGGTCATCGTCCAGCACGACTCCCGCCAGCAGCTTTTTGATTTGTGGATCGTCCAGCGGATGTTTTACCGAGACCTCGTAGACCTTGGGCACATGATGGCGCGGGGAACTCATTCGGTGAATAAATTTTCCGTCGTCGGTCAACAGCAGCAGTCCGGTCGTGTCCTGATCAAGTCGACCGACAGCCTGAACACCCTGCACGGCGCCCTTTTGCGGGCGCAAGCGCAGCGGCGACGGCAGCAACGTATAAATACTGGGATAAGTCGAAGGCTTTTGAGAGCACTCAGTGGCAAGCGGCTTGTGCAGCATCAGATAGGCCTTCTCGTGATACGACCAATCCAAACCTTGAACTCGAAAACGCAAACCAGATGCTACAAATTCAGCGGCTGCCTGCGCAACAGTAACCGGGGCTGTAGCCTCATTTGAGTCATAAACCTGGACCAACCCTTGCTGGACCAAACCGGCACAGACGCGCCGGGTTCCAAAACCTTGGGAATAGAGAATCTCCTGTAACTGCATTCCCCGAGAAATGCAGAGCGTCAGGCCTTCTTGGCGTACGCGCTGCACCAGCCTTTGACCGACACTTGCTTGCCAGCAAACAAAGCGCACGGACCAGTCTCCGCGCCTGCCTTGCCGGTGTAAAGCTGGCAAGTGCCACAGTTCTGTCCAGCCGCAAACTTGGGAAATTTAACTTTATCCACTTTGCTGGCGTCTGCCTTGTAACCTAGTGCGCCGGCCGTCGGATCTGTCTCCAAAACCATGGCACCCTGGGCCATGGCAGCGCTACCGGCTACCAGAGCCGTGCTGCCCAAGCTGAGTTGAGCAATAAATTCGCGACGGTTACTCATAAATTTTCCTAAGTGATAAAAAAGAATGCTCAAGACCGACATTTAACAACGACCTTGCCGTTTGATTTTACCGAATCAACAGTTGAAACAGGCTTGGTGGTATCCCTAGAGAACCCAAGTCCAAGTTGGTTTGCTGAAATCGGTAAAGTTTCTGAGCGGTCCGAATGGCGCAGCAAAACGCCACCCGAAGGCGGCGCTTATTCCCAAGTTGCAGTTTACTTGTTACCAGGGACTTTGCCCTCGACGCCCTTCACGTAGAAGTTTAAGCCACCCAGAAATTTGTCATCCGCGACACTGTCCTTGGCGACCTGAACCTTGCCGGTGTTGTCTGTAATTGGGCCTTTCCAGATGGAGAAGCTGCCGTCGGTCAAGCCTTTTTTGACTTCTTCCACCTTGGCTTTAGTCTCTGCCGGAACGTCCCCAGCGATGGAGACGATATCGATGGCACCTTCCTTCACACCCCACCAGGCGCCAGTGCCGCCCTTCCAGGAACCATCGAGCGCTTCTTTGGTGGCCTTGATGTAGTACGGTCCCCAATTGATCACGCTGGAGGCCAGATGCGCTTTCGGGCCGTAGGCGGTCATGTCGGAATCCCAGCCGAAGGCACGTTTTCCTTTTGCCTCGGCGGTCTTGAGCACGGCCGGTGAATCGGTATTCTGGAACAACACGTCAGCGCCGCCGTTGATCAGCGATGTGGCCGCTTCGGTTTCCTTGGGGGGATTGAACCATTCGCCGACCCACACCACCTTGGTTTTGATCTTGGGGTTGCTGGACTGTGCACCCAGTGTAAAGCTGTTGATGTTGCGGATGACTTCAGGAATTGGCACCGATGCCACCACACCCAGGGTGTTGGACTTGGTCATCTTGCCGGCAATCACACCGGCCATATAGGCGCCTTCGTATGTGCGGCTGTCATAGGTGCGCATGTTCTCTGCCTGCTTGTAGCCGGTCGCATGTTCGAACCTGACATTCTTGGTATCGGCGGCGACCTTGAGCATCGGTTCCATGTACCCAAAGGTAGTGCCGAAAATCAGCTTGTTGCCTTGCGCCGCCATGTCGCGAATGACACGCTCGGCGTCGGCAGACTCAGGAACGTTCTCGACAAACGAAGTTTTGATCTTGTCGCCAAACTCTTTTTCCAACGCCTTGCGGCCGTTGTCATGTGCAAAAGTCCAGCCACCGTCGCCCACCGGGCCAACGTAGGCAAATGCAATTTTGAGTGGCTCGGCCTTGGGCGCGGACGCCGCCGCCGCCGGCGCGGCCACTGGCGCGGGTTCCTCTTTTTTGCCACATCCCATCAGCACAGCACTGGCCACGGCCGAGAGTGCCGCGATTTTCAGCAGTGAACGTTTTTTCGGGTCGATCATGTCAATTCCTTCTTTGGGGGTTACGACGGGTTAAGAAAAGTTGAATTATGTACGGTACTCAGCCACCGGGGTAAAAGGGTTTGCCAATCGATGCTGGCATATTGATGCGAATCCACTGAGGGTTGCGTGAAATCAGCGCCAACACCACAATCGTCGACACATAAGGCAACATGGTCAAAAACTGACTTGGAACTTCGACACCGACACCTTGCAGGTGGAACTGCAGCATGGTCACGCCACCAAACAGGTAAGCACCGAGCAAAACCCGTGCTGGCCGCCAAGTGGCAAAAGTCGTCAAAGCCAGGGCAATCCATCCTTTACCAGCTACCATCCCCTCCACCCACAATGGTGTGTAGACGATCGAAATGTAGGCACCGGCCAGGCCACACAACGCGCCACCGGCGACCACCGCCAACAGACGAATGAGGCGCACCGGATAACCCAGCGCGTGCGCCGATTCCGGGTTTTCTCCAACGCTGCGCAATACCAGGCCGGCTCGCGTTCTGTACAAAAACCAGATCAACCCCAGTGCAAATAAAACGGTCAGGTACACCAGTGGATGGTGCTTGAACAGAGCCGAGCCTAACCATGGAATGTCAGACAGATATGGAATGGCAAAACTGGGGCGCTCGGGGATCTTTTCCTGCACATAGCTGATACCGACAAAGGCAGAAAAACCGGCCCCGAACAGGCTGACTGCCAAACCCGTTGCGTACTGATTGGTGTTGAGCCAGATCACCAGCGCACCAAAAATAAGGGCCAGCAACGCACCCGCTCCGATACCGGCGGCAAATCCAATCAGGTCATGACCGGAATGGACAACGCCGGCAAAACCGGCAATGGCAGCACACAGCATCATGCCCTCGGCACCGAGGTTGACGATGCCCGCTTTCTCATTGATCAGCATCCCCAAAGAAGCCAATGCCAGCACCGTGCCAGCGTTCAGCGTGGCGGCAATCAGCAATGCGTAGGATTCCATCATTTGGCCCACTTCAAGCGGTAATTCACCAGCGTGTCGCACGCCAGCAAGGTGAACAGCAGCAAACCCTGAAACACGCCCGTCAGCGACTTGGGCAAACCCAAACGCGATTGCGCCAGTTCACCGCCGATGTAGAACATGCTCATCAAGATTGCAGAAAACACCATGCCCACCGGATGCAGCCGCCCGACGTAGGCGACGATGATGGCGGCAAAGCCGTAGCCGGCCGGCACATAGGGTGTCAGTTGCCCGATCGGGCCAGCCACTTCCAGTGCACCCGCCAGCCCTGCCATGCCACCCGACACCAGCAAGGCAACCCACAAGGCACGGCGCGAAGAAAACCCGGCATAACGAGCCGCAGCCGGCGCCAGACCGCCGACCTGCTGCGCAAAACCGGAACGGGTTCGAAACAGGAATATCCACGTCCCCAGCACGCCAATCAAAGCCAGGAACACGCCAATGCTCACTCGCGAACCGGCGAACAGGCGCGGGATTCGGGTCACCAGATCAAAGGTTTTTGTCTGCGGAAAGTTGTAGCCCTGCGGGTCTTTCCAGGGGCCTGACACCAGGTAGCTGAGCACCTGTACCGCCACATAAACCAGCATCAAACTGACCAGAATCTCATTGGCATTGAAGCGGTCGCGCAACCAGGCCGTGATGCCGGCCCAGAACATGCCACCCAAAATACCCGCCATTAAAACGGCAGCGACAATCCATGTACCCATGGTCTTGTCCGCCAACAGTGCCATGCCGCTGGCTGCAATGGCGCCCAAAACATATTGCCCTTCGGCACCTATGTTCCATACGTTGGAGCGGAAACACACCGCCAGACCCAAAGCAATCAACAGCAAAGGTGTCGCTTTGACCGCCAATTCACCCAGCGCATAGGGACTCCTGATGGGTTCCCAGAAAAACACCCTCAGTCCGCCCACCGGGTCTTTCCCCAAAGCCGCAAACAACGCCACGCCGATGATGACAGTGACGCACAGTGCCAGCACGGGCGAGGTATAACCCCAAAGTGCGGACGGTTGCGGCCTGGCTTCGAGCTTAAGCATGTGCCACCTCAAGCGGGTTCCATAGACCACTCATCCACTCGCCAATTTTTTCGACCGTGGCTTGGCCGATTGGTACCGACGGTGACAACCGTCCGCGTGCAATGACATGCATTCGGTCGCTGACTTCAAATAACTCTTCGAGCTCTTCGCTGACCACCAGCACGGCACAACCGGCATCGCGCAAAGCCAGAATTTCGCCACGAATCTGCGCCGCTGCGCCGACGTCCACACCCCAGGTTGGCTGCGACACAATAAACAGCTTGGGGTTGGCGTCTATTTCGCGGCCCACAATATATTTCTGCAAATTGCCACCGGACAGGGAGCGCGCCACGGCCTGGGGACCACCCGCCTTTACTCTGAAGCGTTGGATGATGCTGGCGGCGTGGGTTTCAAGTTGACCCACCCTGATCCAGCCGCCCGCAAATCCAGCATGCGAGATCGATTCATTGCGGGTCAGCAGGAGGTTGTGCGCCAGGCTTAAAGTTGGCACCGCACCGCGGCCCAAGCGCTCTTCAGGCACAAAATGCAGACCCAGCCGGCGCCGCCCGCCCGGGTGCAATCCCGACACATCCGCCTCATCAATCAGGATCGAACCGGTGCTGGAACGTACGTCTTCACCCGACAAAGCGTACAACAACTCCTTCTGACCGTTGCCGGAAACACCGGCGATCCCCACCACTTCGCCAGCGCGTACTTGCAGCGAGATGCCATCCAGATCAACGCCAAACTGGTCTTCGCGGGCCAGCGACAAATTCTGCACACGTAAGACCGGCGCACCCAGCTTCGGCTGCTGATGGGTCAACTGAGGCGGCTCGGCACCGATCATCATGCGAGACAGAGAGGCATTCGATTCCTGCGACGGGTTGCAAACACCGGTCACCTTGCCACCTCGCAGCACAGTACACGCATTGCAAAGCTCTCGTATCTCATGCAGTTTGTGACTGATGTACAAAATACTGCAGCCCTCGGATGCGAGCTTCTTGAGCACCACAAAAAGTTTTTCGACGGCTTGCGGGGTAAGCACTGAGGTCGGTTCATCCAGAATCAGCAATTCCGGCCGCGTCAGCAAAGCGCGAATAATTTCCACGCGCTGCATCTCACCCACACTCAAAGTATGCACTGGTCGCGCCGGATCAATGTCGAGCCCGTACTCGGCGGCTTTGGCGACAATGCTCGCGGTGACCTGTTCGAGCGAACTGCGGGTCAGTCCCAACCAAACGTTTTCGGCCACCGTCATGGTGTCGAACAGGTTGAAGTGTTGGAACACCATGCTGATGCCATTGGCCCGCGCTTCCTTGGGACTGCGGATCTGCATATTCTGACCGTTGAGCAACATCCGCCCGGCATCAGGCTTGATGGCACCATAGATGATTTTCATCAAAGTCGACTTGCCGGCACCGTTTTCACCCAGTACCGCATGGGTTTCTCCCGGCATGACAGTCAGGCTGACATCGCTGTTGGCGACCACGCCTGGATACCTTTTGGTGATGCCCTCAAGCTGAAGTCGTGGGCTTGTCATACTACTGGTGTGGTCATTTGATAGATGCGGTATCGATCGATGAGAATTACATGCAAAGTTGATGCCAAATATGTTTCAACCGATACCCTATGCTAGCCTAAAGCGGTCGGCGCTATCTGATGTTTTACCCTGATTTGGTCCAACTCTTGCATACGAGAAAACCCTGATGAACATCCCAACCCTTCAGTTCATTCGACGCGGCCAGATTGTCCGCCTGTCCAACATAGCACCGACCCGCACCCTGCTGGAAGTCCTGCGCGAAGACCTGAACAGCTCTGGCACCAAAGAGGGCTGCAATGAAGGCGACTGCGGCGCCTGCACGGTGGTGCTGGCGGAGGCAGTGGGAGGCCGCGTCAAATATAGCGCGGTCAATAGTTGCATCCGCCTGGCACATTCAGTCGATCGCATGGCAGTGTGGACAGTGGAAGACCTGGCTGCGCCGGACGGAACCCTGCATCCGGCGCAAACGGCTATGGTGCAATGCCACTCTAGCCAGTGCGGTTTTTGCACGCCAGGTTTTGTCATGAGCCTGTTTGCGATGTACCAGAATCACGTTTGCCGTGGTGAAACTATCACCCGCGAACTGGCGCAGGAAGAACTGTCTGGTAATCTGTGCCGCTGCACCGGCTATCGACCGATCCTGGACGCGGCACAGCAGATGGCGCAGTTGCCACTGGTGCCTGTCGACGAAACTGCGTTGCTAAAACAATTGAAGCTGCTTGCGCCGGACCAAAGCAGTCTCGACACCAGGGATTCCTATCAGTCACCGACAACGCTAAGAAATCTGTTGGCCATACGTGCCGCCCAGCCACAAGCTCAACTGGTGGCGGGCTGTACCGATGTGGGGTTGTGGATCAACAAGATTCACATGCAGTTTGACAAGGTAATTGATCTGACCCGGGTGCGTGAACTTCAACGCATTGAAAGCTACCCCAACCACCTCGCGATTGGTGCTGCGGTGAAACTTGGCGATGCCTTTGCCGCGTTGGTGGCCGAGCGCCCTCAGCTGCACAATTTTGCCAGCCGCTTTGCCGGATTGCCGGTGCGCAACTCTGGCACGCTGGGCGGCAATATCGCCAACGGCTCTCCGATCGGAGACTCGATGCCGCTGCTGATTGCGTTGCAGGCCAATGTCGTGCTGATGTCCGTTCGCGGCCATCGTGAAATGCCCCTGGAGCAGCTCTATACCGGCTATCGCAAAAACGTGATTGCTGCGGACGAAATACTGGCGTGGATCAAGGTACCGAAGGCAACAGCGGGCGAGCTGTTACGCGTTTACAAGATTTCGAAACGCTTTGAAGACGACATCTCCGCCGTCTGCCTGGCCGTCAAACTGCAACTGGGCGGCCAAAAGATCGTGTCGGCATCAATCGGCGTTGGCGGAGTCGCCGCCACACCGGCGCGCGCCAGCAAAACTGAGACACTGCTGCGAGGTCAAGCCTGGAGCCAGGCCACCGCGCAATTGGCCAGCACTGCCCTGCGTAACGAGTTTTCACCGATCTCGGATATGCGGGCATCCAGCGCCTACCGCATGCAGGTTCTGGGCAACTTGCTGCAACGATTCTGGCTGGAGAGTCAGGGTGTACAAAACATCAATCTGGAGTCCTTCACCGTTGAGGGAGCGGCGACATGAACACCGCAAGCCAGGCACCGGCACCCGACCCTGCACTCGAAAGCGGGCGTTCGATAACACATGAAAGCGCGCTGGCTCAGGTGGCTGGTGGCGCCACCTATGTCGACGACATCGCTGTCGTGCGCGGCACGCTCTACGCGGCACCTATTCTCGCCACCGTTGCGCACGGGAAACTGCGCGGCGTCGACGCCGGCGTTGCGCTGGCCATGCCGGGTGTGCGCGATGTCATCTTGACGTGTGACATTCCCGCTGACCCGATGCTGGCGGCTTTTGCCGGTGACGAAGCCATCTTTGTCATCGATACCGTGCAACACCTTGGGCAAGTGGTGGGTCTGGTCGTGGCCGACACCATGGTGCAGGCCCGGCATGCCGCGCGCAAGGTCAGGCTCGACATTGACACCCTGCCCGCTGTTCTGACCGTCAACGACGCGCTGAAAGCGCAAAGCTATGTGCTGCCGCCGGTTTTTGTCAAACGGGGCGACGCGTCACAAGCCCTGGCTGCAGCAAAACACAGCTTGAGT
>SESD01000387.1_pt1 | contig 27520 bp, 26 predicted proteins | sample 3171411 | NCBI WGS metagenome assembly SESD01 (sample SAMN06051880, study PRJNA518727) | freshwater metagenome | biome: subpolar coniferous forest; feature: holomictic lake; material: water; isolation source: holomictic Lake 442, 16.5 m depth | place: Canada: near Kenora, Ontario | collected...
GTGCTGCATCAATCACCTCAACCCCATGCACCTGATTCAACCATACTGGCTCACTGGGTAAATAGGGCATGAGTAATTGTCGGTTATTCGCAACGGCAGTCGCATCATCGTTTACATGCGCACCTAAATTTAAACTAGCATAAGGTGCTAAGCTTACGCCATCTAACCTCGTCGTTTGTAACGCATTAACATGGGCGGGTGCAGGCCAATTAGGTTGAATAAAACTCAATGTATGCACAATTTTCTTACTCTTCATCATCCAATTCTAAATCTTCGTCTTCATCAAATTCGCTATCATCTTCGTCATCCTCATAATCTTCATCTGCAAGGTATGGCTCGGTCTGCAAGCCACCGAAATCATACTCTTCTGAATCATCACGCGGATCTTCATGGCGCATCGCTTCCAACAAGGCTTTCATGTCGTCGGCTAACTCAATTTGCCATTCCACAAACTCATTCGTCGCTGGATGTAGCAAACCCAGCTTGATAGCATGCAATGCTTGGCGATTAAACTTGCTAACTGCGTCACGTAAGGTTTGTGTCATGGCACGAATCGGCACGATGCCACGAAAACCATAAACTGGGTCGCCAACAATAGGTGCTTTTAAATGCTGCATATGTACGCGAATTTGATGAGTACGACCGGTTTCTAAATTACAGCGCATATAGGTTTGCACTGAAAATCGCTCTAACATTTCATAACGGGTAATGGCAGGTTTGCCAGCACGATTAATGGCCATTTTTGTGCGAGACCGCGGGTCACGTCCAATGGGCTGATCTATCGTGCCATTGCGCCAAATTTGCCCCCAAACAATGGCGCGATACTCGCGCTTAACCGAACGCGCTTGTAATTGGCGGACTAAATTGGTTTGTGCTGCCAAGGTTTTTGCCACCACTAACAAACCACTGGTGTCTTTATCTAGCCGATGCACTATACCTGCGCGTGGCACATCTTTTAACTCTGGCGCATAAAACAACAGGGCGTTAAGTAAGGTACCACTCCAATTGCCTGCGGCGGGATGCACGACCATGCCGGCAGGTTTATTAATCACCAAAATATGCGCATCTTCAAACACAATATCCAACGGAATATTTTCTGCACTAAATGCCTGTTGTTCAGGCTTAGTCTGCACTTGTACCAAGACTTGCTCACCACCCCATACCTTAGTTTTAGAAGTGCTGGTTTGTCCGCCCACCGTGACCAAGCCCTCTTTAATCCAAGCCTGTAGCCTTGAGCGTGAGTGGTCTGGCAATAGCCGTTGCAATGCAACATCTAAGCGCAAGCCACCTAAATCTTGTGGGATGGTCAATGCTAAATCATTGTTAACAGCGGCTGAATTACTAAGAGATTGTTGAGTGGTGTCTGTCATCGGTTATAATTGTGATAATTCTTAAAGGTGGTTTTAGCATGAAGTATATCTTAGTTTTAATGTTTGCCTTGTTTCTCAATGCTTGTGCAATTTTTGGTAACCCTACTGAGCTGGATGAAACTAAAGGTTGGACGGCTGAGCGCCTTTACACCGAAGGCCAAGCTAAAATGTCGGATAAAGACTATGAAAAAGCTATCTTCTACTTTGGCAAACTAGAATCTCGCTACCCCAATGGCCGCTATGCCACACAAGCCCAGCTTGAAACTGCCTATGCGCACTACAAAAAACAAGACCCCATATTATGTGTCGCTGCTGCAGATCGATTTATTAAATTACACCCCAACCACCCCAATGTTGACTACGCTTATTATTTAAAAGGCTTAGCTGTTTTTAATGAACGGGGGGTCATCGAAAAGCTCACTGAACAACAAATCAGTGATCGCGACCCTCGCGCGCTTCGTGATTCTTTTGCTAGTTTCAAAGAACTCGTCACCCGCTTTCCCAACAGCAAATATACAAAAGATGCCTCACAGCGTATGGTCTATTTGGCTAACAGCTTATCAGAGCATGAATTGCATGTGGCGCGCTACTACATGAAACGTCAGGCCTATGTGGCAGCAATCAATCGCTGCAAATATGTGTTGGAATATTTCCCCCAATCACCTGGGGTTGAACAAGCTTTAGTAATTATGATTAGCGCCTACGACTTACTCAGCTTAGATGACCTTAAGAATGACACCCTGCGTATCTTAAAAACCAACTACCCAAATAGCCAAATGTTCAATAAAGGCACACCCAATGATGAACGTGTTTGGTGGAAATTTTGGGAAAGTCTTTATTAAGAAATAAAAGGGGCTTACCAAATAAAGTTTTGCAAGCCACAGTCAAATAGATAGCTCCAGACAAAACTAGCCGATATCATTCTGATAGTCATCAAGATCACTTCATTTTATCAAGCATAAGCTTGATTCCACACCCGCGTTTTCATAACAAATCAATAAACAACTTAACAAGCTATTAACTTGTTAAGCGATTTATTGTCTAGAGATATAGTCAATATTCACTATATCTTTAGATACTATTTACTATATCTCTAGACAATATCTTCCATATTAAAAACGCTTTAACGTTCGGTCATTGATGTTTTTATAAAGCGATATTAGTGAAAAATAACCCCGTCTTGATTCATTCGCACTTCCCCACAACTATTATCAGCCTCTGCTTAAAGAATCTGAATAAGCATCCGTTATTGATTTGAAGGTCACGTTTCCAGTAACTAAATAAGTTATTGAAACTCACCTTTAATACGGGAGTTTATTTTGAAAAAAACAATGCTAACAATGCTTATTGTGAGCGGCTTAGGCTTATCAAATGTGCTCGTTGCACAAGATATAAAGTCCGTTGAATTTCAATCAAAAATTGAAAAGATAGCTGAAGCTATGAATAAGTTTCGTAAAGGGCCTGCCTCTGATTACACAATCAACGCCATAAACAACGGCGCTTTGTCTGAAACCAAAGTATGGAATTACACAGCATCAGGCTACGGATTGTCTGCTCGTTGCGAAATCACGGTCAATCAAAATTCCATGGATAGGCTGAACATATCAGATGATGCATTAGCTTGGGTCATTGGCCATGAATTAGGGCATTGTGAACTTGGTCACGGTAGAACTATCCCGGTACTTAATATCCCTGCCGATTCATGGAAAGATGAATACGATGCAGATTTAGTTGGGAAACGCCTAATGCAGGCTGCTGGCTATAATTTCGATATAGCGCGCGCTGAAATAGTGCTTATATTAGGTGAGGTCGCATCAACAACACACCCTGATGCAAAAAATAGGATGGCAAATATTACAGCGCCAAACAATATCAGATATTATCCAAGTCTGATAAAAATGAGTAAGAATTAACGCTTTTTAGCGCTCCTATCTTTATCTTCCACCACTTTTTTGGCCTTTAATTCTGCTCGATGCGCTGTTTTACGGCGGCGCATGCTAACAATACCTTCCCCTGGCTTACGTTTATCTTCATCTTCAGCAAACGGGTTGCTACCTTGTTTGTATTGCACACGAAGTGGCGTCCCTGATAACTGAAATGTTCTACGGAAAGTTTTTTCTAAAAATCTCGTGTAAGCATCTTTCACGCCATCTACATGGTTGCCGTGTATCACCACAATAGGTGGATTGCTACCACCTTGGTGGGCATAACGTAATTTAGGGCGTATACCTTTGCTAATTGGTGGTTGATGTTGTTGCAAGGCATCAATCAGCACACGGGTGAGTTGTGGCGTAGCCAACTTAGCAAACGCAGCTTTAAAGGCAATATCTACCGATTTAAATAATTCCGGCAGGCCTTTTTTACGTAAAGCTGAAATGTAATGAAACTCGGCAAAATCTAAAAACATCAATTTACGGTCAATTTCACGTTTCACCCAATCCCGTTCTTCTTCTTTCAAACCATCCCACTTATTAATCGCTACAACTAATGCTCGCCCTGCTTCTAAAATATAAGCAGCTACATGTGCATCTTGCTCGGTGATACCTTCTTGCGCATCCACCACTAAAATCACTACATTCGCTTCTTCAATCGATTGTATGGTTTTAATGACTGAGAACTTTTCGATGGCCTCTAACACACGGCCGCGCTTACGCACACCCGCCGTATCAATCAACGTGTAATGTTTACCATTTTTCTCTAAATCAATCGAAATAGAATCACGTGTTGTACCTGGCTCATCAAAGGCAATGACACGATCTTCGCCTAGCAAAGCATTGACTAAAGTTGATTTTCCGACGTTAGGGCGGCCAACAATGGCGACTTTGGGGATTCTGTCGCCGGTTTGGTCGAGCTCAGGCTCTTCTTCAACCACTTGAAAACTCTCAAGCGCTAAATCAATAATATCTTTCACACCCTCGCCGTGAGCAGAGGATATTGACAAAGGATCACCCAAACCTAATTCATGAAATTCAGCACTGACAACCGCTTTATTCATACCCTCAGTTTTATTGACAGCCAGCAATACTGGACATTTGCAACGACGCAAACGATTAGCGATGTCCATATCTTGTGGTGTAGCACCCTGGCGACCATCTACAATAAAAATGATCACATCAGCTTCATCAATGGCTAATAAGGTTTGCTGCGCCATCGCTTTAAGGATGCCGCTATCGGTATTGGGTTCAAAGCCACCGGTATCCACCACTAAATAAGGCTGACTTGCACCCACGCCGCGGCCATAATGACGGTCACGAGTGAGCCCCGGCAAATCTGCAACCAGTGCATCGCGGCTTTTTGTCAGGCGATTAAATAAAGTGGACTTGCCGACGTTGGGTCGACCAACCAATACTAGGGTAGGTAACATGAAACTCTTCTATATAATTCTTGAGCTAGATTGCTCTTGGGTTATTACTTCACCTGAATGGCGTAAATGCCACCATCTCGAGTTTGTACTAACACCGTATTACTATTAATGAGTGCTATTTTAGGCATCACAGGACTATCATCCACTTTAATTCTTGAAGCTATCGAACCATCGTCACGACTTAAAAAATGTACGTAGCCTTCTAAATCGCCCACCGCCGTCAAGTTGCCCATAGGTACAGGTACAGATAATTGCCGATTTTTAAGTATAGCTTGGCGCCAAAAAGTTTTTCCTGATGAGTAATCAAGCGCATAAACAGACCCCATCGCATGAGACACAAAAATTCGGCCATCTTCTACGCTCAAGCCCGTTAAGCTTGAAATATCACGATTCCAGACCACACGGCCTGATGTTCTATCCACTGCAGCAATCTTACCTTGATAGGCTACTGCATAAATCAATGGACCGTCAACCACAGGTAAACTCGTGATATCAGCGATACGCTCAATCTCAGTCACACCTTTTGGTTGAGCAACCGAAGCTTCCCATAGCATTTTGCCATTATCTGCTCGCACGGCAATCAGCTTACCGCCGCCAAAGCCAGCGTAAACAGCACCGCCATCAACCACTACACCAGCGCTACTACGTAAAGTCAGTGCCGGTCCTGTTCGGTCATACACCCATTTACGACTACCATCATTGGCATTGATACCATAAATATGACTATCGCCCGTTCTAACAATCACGAGACCATCAAAGTACTTAGGAGCACTTAATATCTCGCTACTAAGTTTTGATTTCCACTGTAATTTCCCAGCAATATCATAGGCATACACGATGCCTTTTGGCGTGCCGACCAAGACCAAGCTTCCACCAACACCAACACCGCCTGACAATGTTTCGCCAACATTAACGCGCCACTCTTGTTTACCGCTCACTGCATCTAACTTAGCAATTTCACCGCTAGCACCTGCCACATAAGCAAACCCTGCGTCTACCACTGGTGAAAAATCATAATCATTAGATGCACCGATTTTTGCTTGCCATAGCAACTTGCTTGAAGCAGTTTCTTTAATCTCAACCAATGGATCTGGCGCATCTGCTGGCACTCGTCCTGATAGCTTGTCAGAGATCTCTGTTTTTAGATCTCCAATCACACTACATGAAGTCATCAGTAACAGGCTAGATATCACCAGCAGTATGAATGACGTTTTTTTATATTGGTGTAAGGACAATACGATACTCCAGCTTATTGATATAAAAACAATGACTTAAATCAGCAACACTACCCCAGCGACTCAAGCTTTTGCTGTGTCAAAGCGCGGAATTTTCCTTTTGGCTCTAACTTAGTTAAGGCTTGCTGATAAGCTTCTTTTGCTTCTACATTTTTTCCTAGGCTAACCAAAACATCGCCTTTAAGATCTGCAAACAATCCGTCAAAACCAGCATCATGTGAGGCATTCAGTAACTTTAAAGCGCCTTCAAAATCTTTTTCCTCAGCTAAAATATTAGCTAACTGCAAGCTGGATAAAGCACTTACCGACGTTTCTTTTGCATTTTTAATAGCCCAATCTAACTGTGCCTTGGCACTCTTAACTTCATTAGCCTGGTAATTAGCTTTAGCTGCAAACAAAGCAGCACGACCTGCGTAAGGCGTTCCACTAAATGATTCCATCAACATAGCAGATTTTGCTTGAATAATTTTTAAGTCTTTTTCATCGACCACTAATAATTCTTGATACTGTGTAGAAGCTTCAACTGATTGCTTATTTTGATAGAAGTGCCAGCCTTGAAAAGCCGCATAACCGACTAACACAGCGACTAGCAAACTAGTCACCATCTTGCCATTCTGCTTCCACCAAGCTTTAAACTCGTCTAACTGTTCTTGCTCTTCTAAATCGTATGCCATTGCTTTTTCCTAATCTTCTTAATCTAATTTATTAAATATAATTGTTTTCTGTATACACAAGATATCAAGCATTGACTGCCTTTTTACCTGGTATTGCAGCTAGTAAATTGCGTGTATATTCATGCTGTGGTCGTTGGTAAATTTCCTCCACCGAGCCATGTTCCACTACTTTGCCATGATGCATTACTACAATATCATCGGCAATATGCCGTACCACTCGCAAATCATGGCTGATGAACAAATAACTCAAAGCCATTTCAGCTTGCAGCTCTTTCAGTAACAATAAGATTTGCGCCTGAATCGAAACATCTAATGCAGAAACCGGCTCATCACATACCACGACTTTAGGCCGAAGTACCAAAGCACGAGCTATTCCTACTCGCTGCCTTTGTCCGCCCGAAAATTCGTGTGGATATTTCTGCATATCAGCCTCTGTTAAACCGACCCGCTTTAACATCGCAATCACTTTTTGTTGCTGCTCTGCACTACTGCCTAAACCATGAATCAGTAGACCTTCACCAACAATTTCACCCACACGCATACGTGGATTCAGTGATGCAAACGGATCTTGAAAGACCATTTGTAGATTTTTTCGTACTGATCTTAACGTTGCACTATCTAATTTAGCGAGGTCTTGACCCGAAAATAAGACTTCACCGCTATCCAAGGGTTGCAATTGTAACAGACAACGTGCCAACGTGGATTTACCACTGCCAGATTCACCGACAACAGCCAGCGTTTTACCTGTTGTTAAACTGATGCTGACATCATCTAACGCTTTTACCAATGTCGTGCCAAAACCAAATTTACCGCTACGCTGTGTATAAGTTTTTACTAAATGATTGGCAACTAATATGGCGTCAGTCATACCGTCGCCTCTGATATTTCATTAGCCACTTGCTGGGTACGCTGATTTTCAGGTAGCCAAGCATAATCAATGGGCTTCAAAGGTTTTTTACCTTCGGCATCTGGCACACACGCTAATAACGCCTTAGTGTAGGGGTGTTGTGGATGATTAAGGACTTGCTGCTTAGTACCTGACTCAACAATTTCACCCCTGAACATTACCACTACATAATCCGCGATATCTGCAACTACGCCAAAATCATGTGTAATAAACAGCATACCCATGTTCATGCGAGTTTTAAGCTCATCTAATAATTTAAGTATTTGCGCTTGTACTGTCACATCTAATGCAGTCGTTGGCTCATCGGCAATGAGCAAACACGGCTCGCAAGCAATGCTCATTGCAATCATCACCCGTTGACGCTGACCGCCTGAGAGTTCATCGGGGTAACCATTGGCACGACTTGGCGGAATGCCGACCATTTCCAATAAACTGGCAATCTTTACCTTTAATTTGTCGCCCTTAATACCCAAATGCGTAGTCAGGCTTTCGCCAATTTGATAGCCTACCGTCAGCACAGGATTAAGTGATGTCATCGGTTCCTGAAAAATCATGGCAATTTTAGCGCCACGAATTTTTCGTAAACTCGCTTCATCAAGTTTGGTTAAATCTTGTGCGCCCGATTGACCATCATTAAATACTATCTTTCCTGAGGTTAGTTCTAGCTGTTTTGACAATAACCCCATGACAGATAAGGCGGTTAAACTTTTTCCACTGCCAGATTCACCAACCACACAAGTGGTTTTACCGGGGTCGATACTAAAACTCACCCTATTGACTAACAACCGTGATGGCATTTTTTTAGAGGCAATACTCACCTGCTGCATCTGCAATAATGGGCTAGCTTGATTCATCTCGATGCCGTTCATGATTGAATATTAATCTTTGTTTGCCATCAAGTAGGCAATAGCCATCTCAACGCTACATTGCTGTTGCTCACCTTTTACTGTGGCTAACATCGGCTTTAATGTAACTTGCTGATTAGCCACTTCATCATCACCTAATATCAAGGCAAAGCGTGCTTGGCTTCTATCAGCTTTTTTCATTTGTGATTTAAAGCTACCGCCCCCTGCATGTAATACTACATTTAAGCCGGCATTGCGTAATGTTTCAGTGATTGCGAAAGCTTGCTGCTCGGCCAATTCACCCACGTTGACTAAATAGACATCAGGCGCATCATCTGCGGTAATGCCATACTCTTGCATCAACAAAAACACACGTTCCAAACCTATACCAAAACCACAGGCCGGGGTAGCATCACCTCCCAAACGTTCAACCAAGGCATCGTATCGTCCACCCCCCGCAATAGTGCCCTGCGCACCCAGTTTTGTAGTTACCCATTCAAACACAGTGCGATTGTAATAATCTAAACCACGTACCAAACGCGCATTAATTGTATATGCAACACCTGCTGCCTCTAGCAACTGACACAAACTATCGAAATGTTTGCGGCTAGCATCACCCAAACAATCTATGAGTTTTGGTGCCGCTTCACACATCGCTTGCATACGCGGATTTTTAGTATCTAAAATACGTAGAGGATTAGTGTATAGACGGCGTTTTGCATCTTCATCTAGCAACTCCATGTGCTGCTCAAAATAAGCAATCAGTACATTGCGATACTCAGCGCGCTCATGCGCATCGCCTATACTATTGATTTGCAATTCAACATCTTGAATACCAAGTTCGCGCCAAAGTCTTGCCAGCATGACAATTTGCTCTGCATCGACTTGTGGGCTATCAAAACCAAAGGCTTCGACACCAATTTGATGAAATTGCCGTTGACGGCCTTTTTGCACGTTTTCATGCCTAAACATAGCGCCGCTGTACCATAGTCTAACTGGGCCGTTATAGGTAAGATTGCTTTCTATCACCGCACGCACACAACCGGCAGTGCCTTCTGGTCGCAAGGTTAACTTGTCACCATTTAGCGCATCTTGCCAAGCGTACATTTCTTTTTCCACAATATCCGTATGCTCCCCCACCGAACGTACAAATAAATCGGTCGCTTCAACCAATGGCATCCGGATATTCTTATAGCCATACTGCGCTAGCACACGACGTGCAACGTCCTCCAACTTAAACCAGAGCGGCGTATGCTCAGGCAGAATATCGTAAAACCCTTTAATACTTTGAAATTTTGTTGTTTTAATTTTTGTTGAATTTTCAACCATAACTACACTGCTTTAATTGGAATCGTTTTATTGGTATGGCTCACGCTATTGATTGGAGTGGACGCATATGCCTGATGCAGCTTGCCACCTACCGCATAATTACTTTGTACGTAATGCTCTACTATCGCTTGAAATTCTTGTGCAATATGGTCACCTTTAAGTGTGACGGTTTTTTCGCCATCGACAAACACGGGGGCGACTGGCGTTTCCCCAGTCCCTGGCAAACTAATGCCTATGTTAGCTAATTTTGATTCCCCGGGGCCATTCACCACACAACCCATCACCGCAACATTCATATTTTCAACCCCTGCATAGCTTTCACGCCACACTGGCATTTGATTACGCAGATAGCTTTGAATTTGCATCGCCAACTCTTGAAAGTACGTTGAAGTCGTGCGACCACAACCCGGGCAAGCTGTCACTAATGGCGTAAACGAACGAATTCCCATGGTTTGCAAAATCTCTTGGGCGACGATCACTTCTTTTGTGCGCGATTCGTTAGGCTCCGGCGTTAAAGATACGCGGATAGTATTACCGATACCTTGCTGTAAAAGTAAAGCCAGCGCCGCTGTAGACGCCACGATACCCTTAGAACCCATACCTGCTTCGGTCAAACCTAAGTGCAAAGGATAATCACTACGTTTAGCTAAATCTGAATATACTGCTACCAAATCTTGCACATTGCTGACCTTGCAAGAAATAATGATTTGATTAGGCGATAACCCTAAATCAACCGCCTGTTGCGCACTTTCCAGTGCCGATTGAATTAATGCCTCGCGCATCAACGCATCCGAAGACAATGGTGTAGACAACTTAGCGTTATCGTCCATCATTTGCGCCATTTTAGCTTGGTCTAAACTACCCCAGTTGACACCAATACGAACTGCCTTTTGATAATGAATAGCTGCCTCTATCATGGCAGCAAATTGCTCATCGCGCCTTGAACCTTTACCTACATTACCAGGGTTAATACGATACTTGGCCAGCGCTTCCGCACAATCTGGATATTGTGCCAATAACTTATGGCCGTTGTAATGAAAATCGCCAACTAATGGCACAGAGCAACCTAACGCATCTAAGCCACGACGAATATTACCCACTTGTGCAGCAGCCTCAGGCGAATTAACGGTGATACGTACCACCTCACTACCCGCTTGCCACAATTCAAATACTTGTTTGATGGTAGTCGCCGCATCTGCAGTATCCGTATTAGTCATACTTTGCACCACTACTGCACTTGGTTTTGTTGCGCCTAAACCTCCACCTACCGGTACTTGGCCTATCATTACCTGCAAGGTTTTCCGTGGTGGATTAAGCAAAGATAAAGTCACAACGATTCCTAAAATTATTCGAGCGTAATGCGTGCAATATTATTTTTAGCTTTACTAGTCAAGTCTACTGGTTTACCTAAAAATGTCACTGTGGTTGCTTTTACGTTACCGACCCATAAATACAATGGCGGCAAACCATCAAAGCCATCTGTGGTATTTGCCGGTATTTTCCTTTCATAAATCACTGCGCCTGTTTTATCTTTCACCTGTATCCAAGCTTCCTCTGAAACTGATACGGTGACATTTTTTCCATTCGCTAAATCACCAACATTGGCTTTAACTGTATTTGCTGTCGGCACCTGAACTGACTTTTCAACATTTGTTTTTAATGCATTCAAATTAACATCCGTCGAAGATCGCAACTGTACGCTCGGTTTCAAGCTTGCTGGTGATGTGGTATTTGCCACATTATCCTTAACCATTTTTTCTTTTTCAATAAGAGCGGGTTGTATGTCCGCCGTATTTTCTACAACCTTCTCAGCGCTCACCATATCAATACTTTCAGGCTGACGTTCTGCGGCAGGCAGGGCAATTTCCGGCATCGGAACAACTACGGATGTTGCGTCTTCAGAAACGATAGCCGCATTTTTTACAGGTACTGGCTCTAATTTTGGCGAGTTACTAATATAAAAAAAACATAACGACAGAAACAATATTAGCAAAATGCTGCCTAGAATATACTTAAACTGAGGCTGGCTACCCTTAGTTATCGCGACTTGAGTCATAGAGGTTTGCACACTCAATGCACTTGGCGCGCCATCAGGCATGCTCGTACGATAGCTTTCAAGCAAAGGTTCCGCATCCACTTCTAGCAAACGCGCATAATTACGTATAAATCCACGTGTCGCCATAGGCTGGGGTAATGCAGCAAAATTATCACTTTCTAAGGCTTCAATTTGTGCAACACTTAAACGTAAATTATTGGAGACCTCTTTTAATGACAGATTCTTAGCAATTCTGGCAGTAGATAAGACTTTGCCTAGCGATGAACTCACTATTTTCAAAGTGTCGGCAGAATTGGTTGTTACTTCATCAATCATGGTTATTTTCCACCCTGTAATAACTTAACTTGCTCGGAATCTGGATATTTGCGTCTTAGTTCTAACGAATAACTCGCCTCGGCATCTCTTGCGCCTACTGCACGCTCTATTTGAATAGCTAACCACAATATTTCCGGCCCAACCTGACCAAGCATGAAATTTTGTAAGGTTTTTTTAGCAGCCACTGCATCATTACGCTTAAATTGGATATTAGCCATTTGGTAGGCCGCCGCTTGTGATAAAGGTTCGATTTGTAGTGCCCGCTGCAAATAAGCTTCTGCACTAACCATATCTTTTTTGCGCATAGAACAAATAGCAGCGTTAGTGTATGCCATCGCTGGTGTTGCATATAATGGATTTTTTACAGCCGCCAAGAATTCTGTGATTGATTCATCAATTCTATTTCTTGCACATAAAAAACTACCGTAATTATTGCGCGCTTCCGAATTCATCGGCTCTATCTGTATCGACTTTCTGAAATCAGCATCGGCCACATCATCTTTACCGAGGGCAGCATTCACCAAACCTAATCCGTTAAAAGCAGAAGCAAAACTAGGATCTATCTTCGATGCCAAGGTAAATTCATCTAAAGCAATTTCATACTGCTTTTGCTGAAAATACACCGCACCCAAATCAGTATGGGCTCTAGCGCGATCTTTTAGCGTTTCACTTTGTTTTTCTTGCTGCTGCTGATTCGCACAACCGGTGCTGATTAAACTCAACATACACAATACGAAACTTAAGCAGATTGTCCTTGCACTTATTTTTTGGCTACTGAAGTTCATATTAAATTTCATTAAATCGCCTCAATTGCAATTCTATTAAAAGTACGTTTGGTTTTATCCAATACTTTACCAGCTAACTGGCCACATGCAGCATCAATGTCTTCACCACGGGTTTTACGCACTGTCACCACATAGCCAGCTTGCATCAGAATATCTCTAAATACACGAATATGATTGGCTTTAGACGTCTCATAGCCGCTATTTAGAAAAGGATTAAACGGAATTAAATTAAATTTACATGACACATTTTTAACCAACGCTAACAATTGATGTGCATGTTCAACCGTGTCATTAACACCATCTAACATCACATATTCAAAAGTGACAAAATCACGTGGTGCTTTTTCTAAATAACGATTACATGCGGCCATTAATTCTTTTAATGGATATTTTTTGTTAATCGGCACAATAACATCACGCAATGCATCGTTAGGGGCATGCAGGCTTACAGCCAATGCTACGGGGCAATCTTCTTTCAATCTATCCATTGCCGGCACTAAACCACTGGTAGAAAGCGTGACGCGGCGGCGACTTAGCCCATAAGCATTATCATCCAACATAATCTGCATAGCAGTCACGACATTATCATAATTTGCTAGCGGCTCACCCATACCCATCATGACCACATTACTAATAATGCGTTCACCTGCGGGCAACATATCGTAACCCGCTTCTTGTCGCAGCGACTGGTTCGCTATTGCAAGCTGTCCAATAATTTCTGCAACACTTAAATTTCGGTTAAAGCCTTGACGGCCAGTACTACAAAAGGTGCATTCCAACGCACAACCTACTTGCGATGAAATACACAAAGTACCGCGATCATCCTCAGGGATAAAGACGGTTTCTATGCTATTTGCAGTATCCGCACCTATCAACCACTTACGCGTGCCATCATTAGATACTTGTTCTAACTGCACATTAGGCAAGGCGATTTCAGCCTCCAGCGCTAATTTTTCACGTAATACTTTGGCAATATCAGTCATCTGCTCAAAATCAAACACACCAAAATGATGCATCCAGCGCATCAACTGCTTGGCGCGAAAAGGCTTTTCACCTTTTTCAGCAAACCATTGTGCCAGTTGTGGCTGATTGAAATTGAGCAAATTAACCAAAATTGTTTTTACCTTGTTAACTAAGACTATTTACCGAAGAAGTAAGCGATTTCAATCGCTGCATTTTCAGCTGAATCTGAACCGTGTACCGCATTAGCATCAATGCTTTCTGCAAAATCTGCACGAATTGTGCCGGCAGCCGCTTCTTTTGGATTAGTAGCACCCATTAAATCACGATTCACTTGTACAGCATTTTCACCTTCTAAGGCTTGAATCATCACTGGACCAGAAATCATAAACTTAACCAAATCACCAAAGAATGGACGTGCGGCGTGCACTGCGTAGAAACCTTCTGCTTCTGCTTGAGTTAATTGCGCCATTTTCGCAGCAACAACTTTTAAACCTGCGTTTTCAAAACGGGTATAGATTTTACCAATTACATTTTTTGCTACCGCATCAGGTTTGATGATAGAAAGCGTGCGTTGAACAGCCATAATTACTCCATTTAATTAACTTATTGAAAAGAACGATAAAATACCATTTTTAGCGCTTAAAATAAACCTACATTTGCATGTTGACCACTTGTTTCAAACCGCGAGCACTGACAATGTGGCAGAATTACATTTAATGAAATCGTCAACCATACCCACTTTACCAATTACGCATTGTTGCCCTGCCTGCGGTCTACTCTGTGATGACTTGGTGTTGACGGCAACATCACCCATGAATATTAAAAATGCTTGTGCTAAAAGTATCAGCTTTTATAACAATGCTTGGCAAGCAAATTTGAGTGTTCCCCTGTTGGCTGGTAAAGCGAGTGATTTAAATAGCACCATTCAAGCTGCCGCAGATATTTTACGCGCTAGCAATCAACCATTATTTTCTGGCCTAGGCACTGAAGTGCAAGGTATGCGGGCGATGATAGGATTAGCGAAAAAAACTAATGCTACGCTAGACCATATGCATTCTGAAGGAACAGTACGCAATACGCTAGCCATGCAAAATAGTGGCTGGCAAACCACCACACTCACGGAGATAAAAAATCGTGCCGATATCATTTTGGCGATTGGCACTGATATAGTAAGTAGCCATCCACGTTTTTTTGAAAAACTAGTATGGAATGCAAGCAGTCTATTTGATAAGCCTTCTCCAGAAATTATTTATCTAGCTGCACCTAAAAACACCCCTGAAGACAATTTAAAAGCGGGCATATCACCTACAGGTAAGATGCCAACAATCATTACAGCTGATACTTCTAAATTACCTGAAATTATCAGCACCCTCAATGCATTGATGAACGGCAAAAAAATTACAGTGGATCAAGTGGCTGGTGTTGCGATTGCAACGCTACTAGAAGTCTTGGATAAATTAAAAACGGCTAAATATGCCGTCATTACTTGGAGTGCTAGCAATTTTCAATATACGCACGCCGAGCTTACCGTACAAAGCATCACACATCTCATCGCCAAGTTGAATGAAAGTACACGCGTCGCGGGTTTACCCTTAAATAGTGGCGATGGCGATTCTACCGTGAATAACGTCAGCACTTGGTTAAGCGGCTACCCCACGAGAAGCCGTCATTTTGAAGGCCAAACTGCATATGATGCTTATTACTTTTCAAGCACACAACAACTCAAAAAATGTGATGCCTTATTGTGGGTTAGTACATTTAATGCTCACTTGCCCCCCCATTGTGACGCACCAACCATCGTCATTGGCCACGCCAATATGCAATTTGATAAAGCCCCAGATGTCTTTATTCCGGTGGGCATCCCTGGTGTAGACCATGCAGGGTCGATATTTAGAATGGACAGTTCAGTAGCAATGCCACTCAAAAAATTACGTGAGAATCAACTACCAAGTTTAAGTGAAGTCATACACCAAATTGAGGCTTTACTCACGTGATTACCTGTCTTAAAAACGGCCGATTATACGACCCTGCACAGCAAAAAAATGGGGTGCAGGAAGATATTTACATTGCACAGGGCCGTATTATTGCAAAGCCGTTGGACATGAGCAAAGTTACAAAAACCTTTGACTTAAGCGGCAAAATTGTCATGGCCGGTGCGATTGATATGCACAGCCATATTGGTGGTGGGAAAATCAATATCGCACGTATGATGTTGCCCGAGTTTCAAGAAAGCAAAAAATATAGCGAACCTGAAGCCCATATTTGCACGCCTAACTGTAGCCACCACGCCACGCCTAACACCACAGACACAGGCTTTCGCTACATAGAAATGGGTTATACCGCGGCCTTCGAACCGGCTCTCATGCCAGTCAATGCTCGCCAAGCACACCTAGAAATGGCCGACACACCCATGATCGACAAAGGTGGTTATGCCATGCTGGGTAATGATGATTATTTTTTGCGTATGCTGGCCAGTAAAAAAGATCAAAAATCCATCAATGATTACGTGGCTTGGATACTGCATAGCACCCAATCCATTGGCATTAAAGTGGTTAATCCTGGTGGCATCAATGCCTTCAAATTCAATCAGCGCAAGTTAGATTTGGATGAAAACAACCGCCATTACCAAATCTCTCCAAGGGATATTTTAAAAAGCTTAAGTCGTGCTGTACACGAACTGGGCATCGCTAAGCCATTGCATGTGCATTGCAATAACTTAGGGGCAGCAGGCAATTTTGAAACCACACTGAATACGATGGGCGCTTCTGATGGTTTACCCATGCACCTGACGCACATTCAATTTCATAGCTATGGGACTGAAGGCGATAAGAAATTTTCTTCAGCAGCCGCACAAATTTCAGAAGCATTAAATAAGAATAAACACATCACTGCCGATGTCGGTCAAATTTTATTTGGCCAAACGGTCACCGCTTCTGGCGACAGTATGATGCAACAACTCAATGCAAAACATGCTAACCCTAAGAAGTCTGTACTGATGGATATTGAATGCGATGCAGGCTGTGGCGTGTTGCCATTTAAATATCGCGACCAAAATTACGTCAATGCATTGCAATGGGCCATAGGCCTAGAGCTTTTCTTGTCTGTAGAAGACCCTTGGCGCATCTTTTTAACCACAGACCACCCTAATGGTGCGCCATTTACCAGTTACCCGCATCTAATTCGCTTACTCATGGACAGAAGTTTTAGAAATGAAGCTTTTGCTAAACTCAATTTAGATGCACAAGCCATGAGCAATCTAAATAGCTTAAATCGTGAATATAGCCTGTATGACATTGCGATTATGACCCGTGCTGGCGCGGCAAAACTAATAGGCCTAAATGACCGTGGCCATTTAGGCGTTGGCGCAGGGGCTGACATCACGGTATATACTGACCAAGCTAACCGCGAAGCCATGTTTGCCAAACCTGACTATGTATTTAAAGATGGTGAACTGGTTGTTAAAGATGGCAAGGTAGTAAAAGTAGTTTGGGGCACCACGCATACAACTAAGCCATCTTTTGATATTGGCGTAGAAAAAGATCTAAAAGATTATTTCAATCAATACCACACGATGCAATTAGATAACTTTAAGATTAATAATGAAGAAATAAGCGGTGACGGTCGTGGTAGCATCATCGTTCATCAAAACAAGCAAGCTTCACACTGAAAACAGGAGAGTCATAATGAGCAGATTATATGGTGAGCAACACCGTGTTATTCAAGATGAATTTGGCACTAGAGGCATGGCTGATCGTGTAGAGGAGCTTGTTTGTCGCACCGAGTTTGATGAGGGGGCCAAAGGCTTTATTGAAAGTGTCGGCATGTTCTTTTTATCCTCCATTGATCACCAAGGGCGCCCTACCGTTTCATACAAAGGGGGCGATGCCGGCTTTGTCAAAGTACTAGATAGTACGACACTCATATTTCCTAGCTACGATGGCAATGGCATGTTTTTTTCTATGGGTAACATCAGCACCAACCCAAATGTAGGCATCCTTTTTATCTCATTTGAAACACCTAACCGATTACGCGTGCAAGGCAGTGCAAGCATTTCAAAAGACCCTGCACTATTAGCGCATTACAAAGAAGCTGACTTTGTAGTGACCGTTAAACTATCTGAATTTTGGCAAAATTGCCCACGCTATATCCCAAAATATGAAAAAGTCCGTGATTCACGCTATGTGCCCCGTGAACATTGCGAAACCCCTTTAGCAGGGTGGAAGCAAGTAGATTTAGTGCAAGACATTTTGCTTGCAGCCGATGCTAAAAAGGCGCAAGAAATAGGCATTATCCCCATTGAAGCATGGGTTGGTAAGATTATTTCAGGTGATGAGACGGCTTAGGTCAGTAGCGATTAATTCCATGTTAATTAACGGCGTACAAATTGACGATACATTTGCAGAAGCATTTAATATGCGTGGCACGCGCGTCATCATCACAGCACAAAACTTAAAATGGGCCTATCACGCCGCCAATGCCATGACTGGATTTGCCACGTCAGTGATTGGCTGTGGCGTAGAAGCGGGCATTGAACGTGAATTAACTGTCGAAGAAACGCCAGATGGTAGAGCAGGTATTAGTATTTTAATGTTTGCCATGGGCAGCAAAGTACTCATGCAACAACTCGAAACACGCATGGGGCAATGCATACTCACTTGCCCTACCGCTGCAGCATTTGCAGGCATTGCCAGTGAGGATCATATTAACTTAGGCAAAAATTTACGCTTCTTTGGTGATGGCTATCAAACCTCTAAGCTAATTGCCAACAAACGTTACTGGCGTATCCCAGTCATGGATGGCGAATTCTTATGTGAAGAAACCACCGGCATGGTACGCGCTATTGGAGGCGGTAATTTTTTAATTTTAGCCACCTCACAACCGTTGGCATTAGCTGCTGCTGAAGTCGCCATTGATGCCATGAAAAAAATCCCTAACGTTATCATGCCTTTTCCTGGCGGCGTAGTTCGCTCTGGCTCTAAAGTCGGCAGTCGCTATAAGACAATGTTTGCCTCAACCAATGATGCCTTTTGTCCCACCTTAAAAGGCCTCACCAATACCGAACTTTCACCTGAGATTGAAAGCGTCATGGAAATTGTGATTGATGGCATCAGCTTTGCTGATATCACGAAAGCCATGCAAGTTGGCATACAAGCGATTTGTAACCTAGGCGCAGCAAGTGGTGTAAAGCGGATTTCTGCTGGCAATTATGGTGGAAAATTAGGTCCACATCATTTCAAATTGCATGAAATTATGGTGGGAAGTGTTTAATGAGTGCGCTGACTTTCACCTTACAAAAAGCGCTACAGTTTTCTATTAATTGCTCAGCCCTTACCCCAAATCATCTAGCCAATAAATCAGTCTCAGAAATCGCCAGCTTACTGATTCACTACGGCAAAAATCAATTACGCGTAGATGAACTATTTAACATTAGCGGTCATGATACGCAAAATATCCACTTCAAAAATGCCAGCCATCAGTTTGACTACCTAGGGGCCAATATGTCATCTGGTCACATTCATATTGAGGGCGATGCTGGCGCTTATTTAGGCTTTGGTTTAAAACAAGGCGTTATTCATTGTCTTGGCAGTACATTAGCTTTTGCCGCATGCAATATGCAAAATGGCTTAATAACAATTGAAGGTAATACTGGCGATTTCTTAGGAGGCGCGTCAGCGGGCCTTAGAAAAGGGATGAGCGGCGGCACTGTTGTGGTAAAAGGCAACGCTGGCGACCGCGTAGGCGATCAGATGCGCCGTGGACTCATACTTATTGAAGGTAACGCTGGTGATTATTGCGCTAGTCGCATGATTGCCGGCACCATAGGCATATTGGGCAATGTAGGAAATTACACGGGATTTAATATGAAGCGCGGCACATTATTATTAACTAAAATACCGCAACTTCACGCCACGATGCAAGATTGCGGCACGCATACCCTGCCATTTCTCAGTTTAATGTTCAAATATTTTGCAACTTTTGAAACGAAATTTTCCAGCTTTTCCGCACTACGCGCACAACGTTTTGTAGGCGATAGCGCTTGCAATGGTTATGGTGAAATACTGGTTATTTCGCCAGACTTAACCTCTTAAGTTAACCCGTCAAAGATCACTTAAACTTTTAACATGCGTCATTACACTCCGCCCCAAAGCATGTAAAGAGTAGCCGCCTTCTAGTGCTGAGACTATACGGCCATTGGCATGTCGCTTAGCAACAGCCTTGAGTATTTCAGTCACCCAAAAATAGTCGTTTTCACGTAAAGCCAAACCACCCATATCGTCTTCCCAATGGCCATCAAATCCTGCGGAAATAAATATCATTTGTGGCGCAAAGCTATCTAGCGCGGGTAACCATTGTTCGGTTACCGCAAGACGAAACTGTTCACCTGTGCTACCAGAGGCTAGCGGTGCATTAATAATATGGTCGTTGCCAGAGTCGGCGCCACAATAGGGATAATAAGGATGCTGAAAAGTTGAACACATCATTACGCGCGGGTCATCATGAAAAATATCTTCCGTACCGTCACCATGATGCACATCAAAATCTACAATCGCAACACGTTCTAAACCGTAGTGATCAAGCGCATGGGCAGCGGCCACTGCCACATTATTAAAAATGCAAAAACCTGAAGCCCCTGCCCTTTTTGCATGGTGCCCTGGCGGTCGAATATTACAAAAAACATTATTTGTATTTCCACCCATCACTAAATCAACAGCATGCACCACAGCACCCGCTGCATATAAAGCTGCATCTAGTGTATATGGGTTCATATAGGTATCTCCATCAAGGTCAATAAGACCTGATTCCGGAGATTGATTAAACACCCATTCAATGTAATCACTGCAATGTACGCGCGCAAGCTGTTCCCTATTGGCTTTAGGGGCATCATGGTGGCTTAAGTGATCAAATAAACCAGAAGCGATGAGCTGATCTTTTACCGCATAAATACGGGCAGGACATTCAGGATGATCCGGCCCCATATCATGTTTAAGAAACTCTAAATGTGTGATGTAAGCGGTGTGCATTTGGCCAGTTTATAATGCTTTATGCACGTTTTTGATATTGCTGTCTTCTGGATTAGTTGTCACCACAAAGCCTAAGCGCTTCATCAGTTTCAACATATTAGCGTTATTTTTTAGCACCTCGCCTTCAATTCTTTTCAATCCCTTTGTTCGCGCAATGTCCATCAACGCTAACATCAATTTCTGACCAAGCCCGGTACCTCGCATGGTGTCAGCCACAACTAAAGCGAACTCACAGCTTTCACCATCAGGGTTAATCGCATAACGTGCGACACCTAATTCAATTGCCTTGTCTTGCGCTTCATTGACAGCAATGAGCGCCATTTCTCGGCTATAGTCAATTTGCGTAAAGCGCACTAGCGTTAATACACTCAATTCCTCAACGCTCTTCATAAATCGGAAGTAGCGCGACTCATCCGATAAGTTTTTTACAAACTCTTTCACTAACCAAACATCTTCAGGTTGTATTGGGCGAATCACCACGTTAGCGCCATCAGCCAACTGCCAATTACTCACCAAATGAGATGGGTATGGGTAAATTGCCATATGTGCATAAGGATCAGTACTAGGGGGACGCGTCCCCAACACTATTCTGGCGTCTGCAGCTAATACGCCATTTTCATCTAATATCAATGGATTGATATCCATTTCCATCAACATCGGCAACTCACATACCATTTCAGAAACTCTTAGCAGCACACTTTCTAAAGCCTCCATATTTGCTGCAGGCATATTCCGAAAAGCCCCTAACATTTTGACAATCTGAGTGCCTTTAATCAAATCTTTAGCCAAAAATGTATTCAGTGGCGGTAGTGCTACCGACTTATCATCCACAATCTCTACAGTTGTGCCCCCTGCACCAAATGTGATGATAGGACCAAACACCTCATCATTGACAACACCTATCATCAGCTCTCGCCCATTGGGCTTCACTATCATGGGTTGTATTGAGATGCCGTTAACAAAGGCTTCGGGCCGATTAATCTTCACACTCTCAACTATTTCATGATAGGCCGCGCGCACTTCTAGCGCATCGACTAGATTAAGCTTAACGCCACCCACATCAGATTTATGTGTAATATCAGGTGAGTTAATTTTCATGGCGACGGGGAAACCCAATTGCTGTGCAATCAATAAAGCCTCATTAGGTGAGCGTGCCACCATGGTTTGTGCCACCGGAATATGAAATGCTGATAACAATGCCTTAGATTCCATTTCACCTAATATTTTTCGCTTTTCCAGCAATGCACCTTCCATAATCATACGAGCACTTTCAATATCCGGCTCAATATGATGTGATAGCGAGCCTGGAACTTGCATTAAAAGTTTTTGATTGTCATGGTAAGCAGATAGATAAGAAAACACTTCTACGGCCGACTCTGGCGTGCTAAAGCTAGGCTTTTTAGCATGATTAAATAAAATTCTAGATTCCTCGACTTGTTCGCCACCCATCCAAGACGTAAGCAAAGGCTTGTTATATTGATTAGAAAGTTCAATGACTGCTTCTGCCACTTCCAATGGTTTAGTCATTGCTTGTGGCGTCAATATCGTCAGAACCCCATCCACATTAAGGTCTTCTAAACAAGCCTTGACTGCATGCTGGTAGCGATCAACTTGAGCATCGCCGATAATATCAACAGGGTTGCCATGCGACCAATTTGGAGGTAACACCTCATTCAGTTTTTTAATCGTCTTATCAGACAATGTCGCCATTACCAAGCCTAAATCAATGGCACAGTCTGTTGCCATCACTCCTGGTCCGCCGCCATTGGTCACAATCGCCAACCGCTTGCCCGTCGGAACAAACCCATACGAAAGTACTTTGGCTGCAGAAAATAATTGTGTCACGGTCCGCACACGTACAACACCAGCACGCCGTAATGCTGCATCAAATGCATCATCAGAACCTACAATTGCTGCAGTATGTGATACTGCAGCTTTAGAAGCAGCCGCATGGCGCCCAACCTTAATCAATACCACTGGTTTAATACGGGCTGCCGCACGAATGGCACTCATGAAACTTCTAGCATCATGAATACCCTCTATGTATAAAAGTATGCTTTGCGTTTTTGTATCGGAGATTAAATAATCAAGTATCTCACCAAAATCCACATCCAAAGCGGCACCCATAGAAATGACGCTAGAAAACCCCACGTCATTAGATTTAGCCCAATCTAAAATTGCGGTACACAAGGCGCCGGATTGTGAAATAAAAGCAATATTGCCGGCAATCGCACTGCCTTTATTGAAAGTGGCATTAAGCCCTATGTCAGGACGCATCACACCAAGACAGTTGGGTCCAATGAGTCGAATACCATAACGCTGTGCAATTCCCAGAATCTCATGCTCTAAGGCTTTACCTGTGGCACCTGTTTCACCAAAGCCTGCAGTAATAATCACGGCAGCTTTAACATGATGCTGACCACACGCTTCAATAATATCCAGCACCGACTCTGGCGGTGTGGCAATGACCGCCAAGTCTACCGGGCCCGTAATTTCTGAGATGGTACTGTACGCTTTACAACCTTGCACCTCTGAATGCGTGACATTGATAGGATACAACGCCCCTTTAAAACCACTTTGCAGCATGTTTTGAAACACAATCTGCCCCACCGAATCAATATGGTCACTCGCCCCAAATACTGCTACAGAGGATGGTGCAAACAATGGTTTAAGGCGGTGCTGGCTCATAATTTTCTGTGTTTTCGTTTAAATAATAATGACTATACTAGCGCATCGACATCTATTTATTAATGAATTTTTTATTAAAGTCTTATATAAGACATAAGATATAGTATATTAACTGAATTAACAATAATAATGCTGATAATTCGCAGCTTAATTAAGTAAGTAATATTCAATGAGGGTGTTAGTTCGATGAAATATTTTAAAGAATACTGCAATATGTAGTTGACATGTATTACTTTTGTAATACAATAAACATACTTTAGAACATTAATTGGAACAATAATGGCACTTAAACCTATTACTATCAGGCTAGATGAAGAAGAATACGAGAAGCTAAAAGCCCATTTAGAAGCCTTTGGCGACCCTGACATTAATGTAGCTTACGTAGTTCGCTCGTATATTCGCGATCTCAATCGTTCGTTGCCATTCATGCTAACTTCAGGCTGGGATTTGAAAAATTACTTCGGTATGTTGGGTTCTTGGCTAAAACAATTTGGCGCTATGAAAGATGCTGACATGTTTAAGATGATGAGTAACCCTTGGCAAATATGGTCCCCAACTGGCACGCAGTCATCAACTGATGACAAGAGTACAGATAACGTAGCGCCGAATTAAAAAGGAAGCTTAAGTATGATGACAGAACAACAAATGAAAATGATGATGGAAATGTTTTCCAATCCTATGTTCAAGCAAGGCGCTAATGAGTTTATTAAAATCGCCCAACAACAGGGACTAGAAGCTGCCAATAAATTTTGGGGGCTCTCTCCTGAAAGCCAAGCCTTCCCTGGCGTAGATAAAATGATGGAACGTATGGCAGATTTTTATCAAACCTTAGGCTTTGTACCACAAGCCAAATATGAGAGCTTACTTAAAGATTATGCTGCACTGAAAGCAGAAAACCAACTATTAACTGACACACTACGAGATTTACAACAACGCTTTATCGCAGAAAATAGCGCTAAAGCACAACAAGCATGGCAAGAGGTTGTCGATAAGCAACTTGAAATGAGTCGTGAAGTAACTAAGAGTTTTTTTGATGTACTAAAGCAATCTTCACCTACTAAGGGTGAGTAATTTTTTAACTTTGAAGGGGACTAAAATGATGGACAAACAACTAGAGTATTTTGACGTTTTAACTAGCACACAGAAACAAGTGTTTAACAATTTACTAAGTGCGCAAAAAGATTTACGCGTACAGTGGATGGATGCTATTGGTAAAACACATGCTGCCTTTACTAGCATTCCTGGCTTACCAGAAACACCACAAACTAAAGAAGCGCTTAATCAATTTAACACGTGGTTCAGCACAGTAGCAAGCAACTCACAAAGTGCAACTGAAGAAGCCCTTAAAGTGCAAGAAAATTGCATTAGCGCTTATGAAAAACAATTAGAAATTAGTCGTGAAGTATTAAAAAGCTTCATCGATATTGCTAATCCTGTTAAAGCAAAAGCTAAATAAGTGTTACTTAGTTTAACTTTCTAAGCGTCGGTAGCCGATCGGTGATCGACGCTAGTTCTACCTAAACAGCAAGCGCCTAGGTTACTAGGTGAGATGAAAAAGGAATGATAGTGGAAATCCCAAATGATTACATTGATAGCTGGATGAAAACACAACAACAAGCTTTTGCTACATTGCGCGACCAAGCGCTTCAAATGCAGTCGTATTTCCAAAATAACAGCGCCGCAACTGACAACCCATTCACGAATTGGACTAAAGCATCGTTTCAAGCATTCCCTATGGGCGCAGATGCCGATTTAACCAAAGATATCTTCAGTAAAACGCTCTATGGCAATGACGCCATGCAAAAACTTTATGAGCTTTGGCAGCCAATGCTAAACGCCATGCGTGACAAAAGCATCAACCCGAACAATTATAGCGATTTAACCGACCCGGCTAAGATTAAGCAAGTAATCGACAAATTATTTAATTTTGATTTAGATGCGATGACGCAACTGCAAAAGCAAACTGCGCAATACACCAATCTTTATCAACAATTTGGTAAACCTTGGACCGATGCAGCTAAAAATCAGTCTAGCAACTTTATGCAAGGCAACTTCACGCAAGCTGACATGCAGCCAGAAGCCTTGATGGTACAAATGAAAGCGATGTATGGCATGTTTGAAAATGCAACTGGCAAACTATTTAGCGCGCCCGCTGTAGGCAAAGACCGCGAAAAAATGGAGTTGCTATCTAAATGTGCAAAAGCCATGTCATCTTTCGCTGCGAATAATATTGAATATCAGCAAATGATGCAATCCACTGGTCAAGAAGCCATGCAAGAAGTCGTTAAAGAACTTGCTAAGAAGGTTGAAGCAGGTGAGAAATTTGAGAAATTTGATGAATTTTTTGCTTTATGGATCGATACCAACGAAAAAACATTTTATAAACTATTCCAAACCAAAGCGTTTTCACAGAAGCGCAATGCGTTAACGGATGCAGGCTTTAATGCACGTAAGCTATATAACGAAATCATTGAAAGAGAACTAGTCGAATTGCCTATTGCTCGTCGATCTGAGATGGATGAGGTGTACAAAATAGTCTACGATCTACGTAAGCAAATTAAAGGTCTGGAATCACAAATTCAAGCATTGAAAAATAAGGATCAACAGTCATGAATAACCCGTTCTCAAGCTTGGATGCCAAATCCTTGATGAAACATTTGGGTGAGCTTAATAGCAAACTTATGAAAGGCACTGAACTACTCACAGACATCAGCGAAGTGGACGTTGGTACCGCACCAAAGCAATTAATATACGAAGAAGATAAGCTCAAGCTCTATCATTACAAACCCACCAAAGAAAAAGCCTGTGGTGTGCCAGTACTGGTGGTATACGCTTTGGTTAATCGTCCTTATATGCTGGACATTCAGCCAGACCGTAGTTTTATCCGCAACCTACTAGAACTAGGCCTAGATGTTTACATTATTGACTGGGGTTATCCAACGCAAGCCGACAGATATCTCAATATGGATGACTACATTAATGGTTATATTAATAACTGCGTAGATGCTGTAAGAAAAAATGCTAAGAGCGAAAAAGTCAGCCTGATGGGCGTTTGTCAGGGCGGTACTTTTTCTGCAATCTACTCTGCGCTACACCCAGAGAAAGTACAGAACCTGATTACACTGGTTGCACCATTTGACTTCTCCACCAACGACGGCCTGCTATTCAATTGGTCTAAAACCATGGATGTAGATGCATTAGTAGATGCCTACGGTGTAGTGCCAGGCAATATTCTTAACGACGGCTTTCTCATGCTCATGCCATTCAATCTCAACATAAAAAAATATGTTGATATGCTGCATGTCATGGAAGATAAAGAAAAATTACTAAGCTTTTTGCGTATGGAAAAGTGGATTTTTGATAGCCCAGGTCAAGCAGGTGAATGTCTGCGCCAATTTGTTAAAGACTGTTACCAAGGCAATAAATTAGTCAAAGGCAAACTAAAACTTGGCGGAAAATCTGTTGATTTAGGCAAAATTACCATGCCTATATTAAACATATATGCGTCGGCTGATCACTTAGTTCCTCCTGCTGCCACTAAGCCATTTAATGATTTAGTAGGATCGACAGATAAAACTTTGTATGAATTTCAGGGCGGTCACATTGGCGTATTCGTTGGCTCACGTTCACAAAAAGAATTGGCTCCAGCCATTTCAAAATGGCTCACACAGCGAGACGCGCCAGCGCCAGTAAAAGCAACTTTGGCACCTAAAAAAGTAGCGTCAACAACAACGGCTAAACCTGCACCTGTTGCAAAAGCTGTGACAGCAAAAACCGTCAGCAAAAAACCAACAAAACCAGAATAGCAGCCGTCAATATTGTTAAATAGCGTTCTTTGCTCGAAAATAAAAATGAACGTGCATTAACAAAAATTTAAGATAGTTATGCTGAGCATAAAAAGTAAAAAGGCCAATTCCCTAAGGAATTTGGCCTTTTTACTTTCAGGGTTCGCCCGATGTTATAAAAC
>SESD01000391.1_pt1 | contig 27392 bp, 29 predicted proteins | sample 3171411 | NCBI WGS metagenome assembly SESD01 (sample SAMN06051880, study PRJNA518727) | freshwater metagenome | biome: subpolar coniferous forest; feature: holomictic lake; material: water; isolation source: holomictic Lake 442, 16.5 m depth | place: Canada: near Kenora, Ontario | collected...
TTACTCCAGTTATATGCTTAACTTAACGACATTTTTTATGATAAAAAAGTGTCAACTACTTTTGGACTTCTATGAAGAATGCCCTTTTTTTATGTCTTTCGTATTTTTCGTAGTCAAATCGCTTTTTACAGCTTTCGTTCTGCGTTGAGTAATTCAATAACCGGTCGGGTTTTTGGGCGAATGCCTCGCCAGATAAAAAAGGCTTCAGCCGCTTGTTCCACCAGCATACCCAAACCATCCAGACTTTTTAGCGCCTGGTTTTCTTGTCCCCATTTAACAAAAACCGTCGGCTCGTTACTATACGCCAAGTCATAACACACGCCATTTGTTGCAAGTAACGCTTCGGGCAAGGGCGGTAATTGGCCGCTTAAACTGGTTGATGTGGCGTTTATGATTAAATCGAATGACTGGTTTTTTAAATCACTAAAGCCGCAACCGGTGACGGCACCTTGATGTTGAAATTCTGCCGCCAGATTGATGGCTTTATCAAGGGTACGGTTAGCGATAACAATAGCTTGCACGGATTGCTCAAACAATGGCGCTATGATGCCTCTGCTTGCGCCTCCCGCACCCAAAATCAAGATTCTGCTTCCTGCCAAAGCAACGCCATGATTACTCATCAAATCAGTTACCAAACCAATACCATCGGTGTTATCGCCAAGCAGGGAACCATCAACCTGTAACGCCAGCGTATTAACCGCTTTTGCTACATGGGCGCGTTCTGTTTTAACATCCGCATAAGCCCAAGCGAGTTCTTTCAATGGAATGGTGCAATTTAAACCCTTACCGCCATTAGCAAAAAAAGCTGCCACGGCTTCAGAAAATTGTTCGGCCGGCACTTCTTGTGCCTTATATTCCAGTGCTTGTCCGGTTTGTTCGGCAAAAATTTTATGAATCCGTGGCGATTTGCTGTGTTTAATCGGGTAGCCAAAGACTGCGTAGTGATCTGGTAATATCATTCTTGCAACCACTGAGCGACAGATTTGGCGTAATAGGTCAAAATGGCATCACTGCCGGCACGCTTAAAGGCCAACAAAGATTCCAAAACAACCGGTTTCTCATCCAGCCAACCGTTCTGGGCGGCGGCTTTAATCATGGCATATTCACCACTGACTTGATAAGCAAAAATGGGGACGCCGTATTGTTCTTTTACCCGACGAATGATATCCAGATAAGGCATTCCGGGCTTAACCATGACCATATCAGCGCCTTCCTGTAAATCCAGTTGAATCTCGCGCATAGCCTCATCAGAATTGGCCGGGTCCATTTGATAGCTGTATTTATTGCTTTTGCCCAGGTTTCCGGCAGAACCCACGGCGTCTCTAAACGGGCCATAGAAACTGGAGGCATATTTGGCAGAATACGCGAGTATTAAGGTGTTGGTGTAGTTTTGCGCCTCCAGGGCGACTCTTATTGCACCAATACGGCCGTCCATCATGTCCGAAGGTGCCACAATATCCGCTCCCGCTTCCGCATGTGACAAGGCTTGTTTGACCAACACCTCAATGGTTTCATCGTTAAGGACATAGCCATTCTGATCAATCAGCCCATCCTGTCCGTGTGAGGTAAAAGGATCCAATGCGACATCGGTAATAATACCCAATTGGGGAAAGGCTTTTTTTAGTGCTCGCACACTTCGCTGAGCCAAGCCGTCCGGATTATAAGCTTCAGCCGCATTATCTGATTTTTGATGGGCAGGCGTTACCGGAAACAGTGCGATGGCAGGAATACCCAACTGATAAATTTCTTCGGCTTCTGCAAGCAATATGTCCAGAGACATTCGGCTTACGCCTGGCATGGATGAAATGGGTTCTTTTTGGTTAGTACCTTCCATCACAAAAACAGGGTAAATCAAATCATCAACCGTCAAATTATTTTCACGCATTAATCGCCGCGAAAAATCGTGATAGCGCATCCTTCTCATGCGTGTGTGAGGAAAATTGATGTTATTATATGCCATCTTATCCATACTCATGGGTTTAAGAAAAAATCAGAAGTTCAGGTCTGAGCCACTCAGCCGTTACGATTAAAGCATTTATTGTATCAGGGAATGTACTCACTGATATTTGAAAAATACGACAACTATACTCCGCGCGGTCATTTTTACGGAATTTATGATCGAGTTATTTTATTCGAGAGCAAGGCGCAAAAACAGGCTCATAGCTAGCTATGTAACTGTTTTTGCAACGCCGCTATCGGATGAAATGACCGATCAGAAAACCGAAAAGGTGACCGCACGTAGTATATACATACCATTGATTTGAATTTAGAGGGTTTTATGACGATTAAACGCTACACATTATTTGGTTTTTTTGCAGTACTGATGGCTCTATCGCCCATTACGAGTCTACTGGCGGCTGACTTGTCACCGCCGCAGCAAGCCATTGAGCTTGCTTCGACAAAATTACAACAAAAAATGCAGGATAAATCCTTTATCAAGGATTTTACCAAGGTTACCCGGTTTGTTAATGAAGCTATTTTGCCGAGCACTGATTTTGACAAAATTTCCGCATTAGTCTTGGGAAAACTTTGGAAAGATGCGACACCGGACGAACGTGAACGCTTTAAGAAAGAGTTTCAAACGTTGCTGGTAAGAACTTATTCTCGCGCCTTTGTCGAATTTAAAGACTGGTCGATTCGTTACTTGCCCATTGAAATGGAAGCTGACGCTACAAAAGTTATTGTAAAAACAGAAGTTTTACAACCGGGCCTTCAGCCTGTTGCCGTGAATTACCGCATGTTGTTGAGTAACGGTACCTGGAAAGCTTACGATATTATGATCGAAGGTGTCAGCTTGGTCACCAACTACCGCACGACTTTTACCAGCGAAGTTCAAACCAAAGGCTCATTAAGCGCCGTTATCGATAGTTTGGCAAAACGTAATACCGAAGCACTTGCGGCAAAAAATTCATAAAATTTAACGCACATTAAGGTAGCTCGCAGAAATAAAGTAATTATTCAGTCCCCCTCTTTAATAAAGAGGGGTTAGGGGAGATTTTATTAGATAAATCCCCCTCAATCCCCCTTTTTCAAAGGGGGAGGTGAATACTTACAAAATAAACCGTGTTGTTTTTTGACACGGTTAACCTTACACATTCCCTCCAGTCGTTAAGCTAAAACTGCTCACTGACTCAATCCTGCCAACTTCCCATTTTAAATGATTGATTATCAACCATTATATAACACCTTACTCGATGCAAAAGCAGACACCTGGGTGGAGCTATTACCCGGTCAAATTGCCAGTGCGTTTGCCACCAGCAAGCACGGCACACTGTCGCAATGGCAGAGCGCAATCGAGAACCTGCCAGCATTAACCACAGCACACCGATTACTGGATGCTGATGATGTACAAATAGGCCAATCAACGGACTTGCCTGAAGCTGATCTACTGGCACTTGAACAGCAATTAAAAACACTGCATCCTTGGCGCAAAGGCCCCTACAATTTATTCGGTATCAAAATTGATACCGAATGGCGATCAGACTGGAAATGGGATCGCCTAAAAAACCATATTGCACCACTTAAGCATCGTCTGGTATTGGATGTCGGTTGTGGCAATGGCTATCACTGCTGGCGCATGCTGGGTGCGGGCGCAAAAATGGTGGTTGGCATAGACCCTTTACTACTTAACGTAATGCAGTTTCAACTAGTTAGAAAACTGTATGGCGAAGCGCCCGTTTATGTATTACCGTTAGGTATAGAAGATTTGCCTTATGGTTTAAAGGCGTTTGATACGGTATTTTCCATGGGCGTACTTTATCACCGCCGCTCACCCATTGATCATCTTATGGAACTAAGAGACTGCCTTAATCCCGGCGGTGAACTGGTATTGGAAACCCTGGTTATTGATGGTGGCCCGGGGGACACTTTATTACCTGAGGAGCGTTACGCCAACATGCGTAATGTCTGGTTTTTACCCAGTTGCGATACCTTGGTAAGCTGGATGAAACGCTGCGGCTTTAAAAATATTCGCGTGATTGATGTGACCCCAACCCTTGTTGAAGAACAGCGTAGCACTGAATGGATGCAGTTTCATTCACTCAAGAATTTTCTCAATGCAGAAAACCATCAGCTAACCTGCGAAGGGCTACCCGCACCCAAGCGGGCAATTATTATTGCCAATAATGCTTAGGCAACTTGCAATAAATAAGCCCCCAATTTGGAGTGCAAACCTAGGTTTGTACTCCAGCCTTTAGGCAGCTCGCAATAAATAATCTTCCACTTTATAGTCTCCAAACGCTTCGTACACAGCGTTGTAGGAATCATTAAGTCGTTGCTACTCCCAGAGTCAGGCAATGATTGGGGGAGTTATTTATTGCGAGTTACTTTGGTAATTTGGCGTCTTTCATTTTTGGATGACAGTAGCTATTTTTTGACTCATAAAACAATGTCATTCGGTGCGCAACCCTGACCGAAACGTTTAGATGCTTCAATAACTTTCAGAGCATGAGTGGCAGGGTTACAAGCCCTGTCACTCATGAAAAACATATCCAACTCATTAAGCTACAGCCTGACTGCCCCGTAAATAAAAGCAAGGTACATTGCATTTATTTAACAAACCACTTGACTTATTTCTTAATAGGACTAATTTAAACCCTGATAATAACAGGGTTATTATCAGTAATTTAACTGATATTACGCACCCTTTTTTTAAAAATCAATTAGTTATAACTTTCCGAACTCATTACAGGTATTGATTTTTCTGATCGCCTTCGTAACATCAAAAATTTAATTTTCTTTGAGGAAAAAACATGAAAGATCTATTGAAAAAACTACTATTGCTATTATCTTTTTTTGCCTTCAATGCCTTTGCCACACCCGTTAACGTTAATACCGCTGACGCGAAGACCATTTCGGATGCACTAAACGGTATTGGCATCAAAAAAGCCGAGGCTATCGTAAAATACCGAACAGAAAAAGGTTTGTTCAAAACAGCTGAAGAGCTTACCAATGTAAAAGGTATCGGCGAAAAAACCCTCGCAAAAAACAAAAAAGATATCTTGCTCAGTGATACACCAGCCGTCGAAGCACCCGCAGTCGTCGAACCTCAACCGGCCGCTGAACCCAAAAAAGAGACCAAACCCAAGTAAGTTTTAGCGACAACGCCTTGAAACCACTCACTCAATTGAGCGGGTGGTTTTGGCTTGGGGTTAGGTAACTCGCAATAAATAACCCCACCCAATGCCATTAAGTTAAGCATACAATTTGAAGTAAAACCGCTTTAGCTGTTTTTACAGGCAATAGCTGACGCGATTGCACTCCAGTTTGTAAACAACTTTGGCTTAACTTAACGACATTGCCCCCACCCTGTCGGTCCACACTCCGGTGTGGGAAGCAGGCTGATTCTGGTGGTTATTTTCTGCGTACTGCCTTATTGCCCGACAAGCCCCATAGCATGCCGCGTAAGCAGGGTTTTTGCAGCAGGAATATGATCCAGTAAAGCCAGGCCGATGTTTCTGGCCAATGCCAATGCCAGCCACTCATTAGAAAAAACCTTTACGACGGCATCTGTAAAACCAATCGTCAAATCATGATCTTTTTTTCTGGATAGGGCATAATCATTTAAAAAGTCCGTATCGCCAATATCTTTATTCTGCTCATACCGCTTAACCAGCATTCCAGCCAGACTTACCACATCCCGCAATCCCAAATTAAAACCCTGACCGGCAACTGGATGTAACTGATGCACGGCATTACCTATAATCACCGCCCGACCGGTCACCATTTTATCTGCGCGTATCAGCGATAAAGGAAAAGCTCGCCGAGGTGCGGTTAAACCAAGCGCACCCAGCTTAAAACCAAAACACTGTTGCAACTCAGCCAGAAAATCCGCCTCGCTACCCAACATTAAAGCGTTTGCATCTTCGGTGGTACGCGTCCAAACCACGGCACATTGGTTTTTAGCGATAGGCAATAACGCCAGCGGCCCAGAAGCCGTAAAGCGCTCGAATGCCGTATTTTTATGGGGGAGTGTTGATTTTATCGTGGTGACTAACGCGGTTTGACCGTACTCTGTCGTTTGCTGAGTTATATCCAGCAATTGCCGAACTGATGACAAGCCGCCATCTGCCCCTACCAACAAGCTGGCCGATAGGTTTAAGGAATCATTACCCTGCTTTAAACTGACACAAACGGCGTTATCACCTGACATCAAGCCCACCACACGGGCAGGCGAAATCAGCTCTATACCTGCGTCAGCAACCTGATCAGCAACATAGCTTTCAATATCCCGCGCACTAATCACATACCCCAAGGCATCAACGCCTTCTTTTTGTGCAGACAAGCGCGTTTTGCCAAAATGCCCCCGATCAGAAATATGAATCTGTTTTATCGGGGTCGCAGCATGACGGATACCTTGCCAGATATTCAGCTCGTTTAGCATCATGACCGTTCCTGCCGCTAAAGCCAGCGCCCTGTCACCTGCTGACGAATCGTGTAATTGTTCGCGTGTATTAGCTTCAACGATAGCCATTCGCAATCCGGTGTCTTTTAACGCCAGCGCCAAACAGTTACCAGCCAAGCCGCCACCGACAATGACCAAATCATAATCCTGTTGCATTAGATCACCTGCATTAATGCTTCAATTTCTGTTATTGATTTAGGTACGCCACGGGTTAAAACCTCATAACCTTCAGCGGTGACCAAAATATCATCCTCAATGCGTATACCGATACCACGCCATTTCTCGTCTACCGTTTTACAGTCAGCCGGTATATATAAACCAGGCTCTACCGTTAAAACCATACCCGCTTCCAACAAGCGCCATTCCTGATTAACTTTATAGTCGCCCACATCATGCACATCCATACCCAGCCAATGACCAATCCGGTGCATATAAAACTGTTTATATGTTTCATCTTTAATCAGTTTTTTCAACTTGCCTTTAAGCAGTCCCAAAGAAACCAAACCGTTAGTCAGTACTTCAACCGAAGCCTCATGTGCCAGATTCCAGGGCAATCCGGGTTTAATTTGTTCAAGTGCGGCCGCTTGGGCATCCAAAACCAACTGGTAGAGTTGTTTCTGCGGGTCGCTAAAACGTCCGGAAACCGGAAAAGTCCGCGTAATATCGGCGGCATAATGGTCGCACTCCGCGCCTGCATCAATGAGCAGCAAATCACCACTTTTTAATTTGGATGCATTTTCAGTGTAATGCAACGTACAGGCATTTTTGCCACCGGCAACAATGGAGGGATAAGCCACCGCACGCAGACCATTTTGAATAAAATGATAAATAATTTCGGCTTCTATCTGATACTCATACAACCCCGGCTTGCAAGCCTGCATCGCTTTAATATGGGCATTTGCCGAAACTTCTGCGGCACGGCGCATGAGCTTAAGTTCGCCAGCACTTTTAAACAAGCGCATTTCATGCAGGATAAGCTCCAAAGAAACCAACTCACCCGGCGCTACAACACCGGTTCTGGATTGACTGCGGATATGATTTATCCATTCCAGTAAGCTATGATCCAGCTCTGAATCTCGCCCCATGGGATAAAAAACTTTCGTTTTGTTTTCCAGCAGACCCGGCAAAATATCATCCAGGTCATCTATAGGGAAAGAGTCATCCGCCTCGTAATGCGAAGTAGCGCCTTCAAGCCCTGAATGCGCACCTTCCCACAAGGCCTTTTTTTCATCAAATTCACGGCAAAATAAGATGTATTCTCCCTGCTCACGCCCGGGGATAAAAACAGCCAAGGCATCCGGCTCATTAAAGCCGGTTAAATAATAAAAATCGCTATCCTGCCGAAAGGGATAATCCACATCACGGTTACGCGTGCGAATTGAAGCACTGCCTATTAGCGCAATATTACCTTGGCCTACGCTCTGCATTAAACGCTTGCGGCGTTTTTTAAATTCACTTTGTTTCATATTATTCTTGCCACAGCTCATTACTATCATCGTTGCTACCTAACTCATCGCGCAGCAACAGTACCGCTGACCTTAGGTATTCAGTAATTTCCATTAACGCATGCTCATCTTCATCGCCTTCCGCATCGGCATCAAGCTTGGTAAATTCGGCAATATCTTTCAGTATTTCGCGAGCCTCTTTTGGCCATTTTGAAGCAGTACCGCCCGAACTGACGCCCAATAAAAACCCCCGACACCAACCTTTTAACGCGTCCACCTGCTCGGTCAACGGCGCATCATCTTCCGGCAAAAACAAGTCAAACTCAAACTCATCACTACCCAGTAAGCGCCGCGTCTCCTCAAATAGCCTGACCAACACGTATTTATTTTCATCCGGCACAGAATTGCTATAATGCAGCAGCTCCGCTAACCAAAGCTCGCTCTCCGTTTGTTCATTGACGCATAACATACCGGTTGCCATGCCATGAGCTTCAGCAGCCGACAGTTCGGCATCGCTTTGTACAATTATTGCGTTACACGCGTTATAAGCCATAAAAAATTCACTATCACTAAAAGAAAAATATTGCTTATGCTACCATTGATAATTGACTCGGATAAAATTTGTTCACTTTAGCTTGCCAAACAATGGACTCTGCGCAATAAAAAACACTTTTTACTACCGAAAAACAACCGTAAAAGTACCTGATTACTTGCAACAACCTTAGTTATTACCATGACAGAATCGCATCTACCCTTAGAACTTAAAACCTTCGAAAACAAACTTGACCAGCTTTTCAACAAATACACAGACGTGAAAAATGAAAACAATTCTCTAAAGATTAAACAAGAAACCTTGGCTCAGGAAAAAGCGCAATTGCTGGAAAAAACCACGCTAGCCAGAACCCGAGTAGAAGCAATGATTACCCGACTTAAAGCAATGGAGCACAGTTCATGAATACAAAACCGCAACCCGTCTCGCTTATTATTATGGGCAAAGAATACAGAATTGCCTGCGACCCTGAAGAACAGGATGCTCTTGTACATTCGGCTCATCAACTTGATGTGCAAATGCGCAAAATGAGAGACTCCGGCAAAATAACAGGACCAGACAGAATTGCGGTCATGGCGGCTCTTAATTTGGCTCATGAGTTACAGTTGCTGAAAAATGAAAAGATAATGCTGAATCAAAAACTCAATGAATGCCTGATTAAATTGAGTCACAAGATAGAAAACGTTTTAGAAAATCCCTAAACACGCTAAAATACCACGCTGTATCTCCTGCAGCAGTCGAGAGTGTGCTGGGTGTTTCCTGAACCTGTATTTACCCCGGGGACGAATTTCGTTATTGGTGTGCATGCCCGTTTTATACGGGAAGCCTGATTTACCGGTACCGTCCCCACTTGAACCTCCGGTTCAAGGACGAAAGCACATAACGACGCAGGCGGGAGATACACTTTTTCTATACCCCTTTTTACAACAATTGCAGTAAACTCACCACTTATTTATTTGCCGTCTCGTCCTTATATTTCAAACTGGCAGCAGATTGGTTGCTATTCATTTTGATGCCGTTTTCAACTTTTATTCAAAAGCAATAAAAACGTATCCATGAATCGAGTTACTGACCTGCAAATTTAGTTAATATTTGTAAATTATAAGTAACTTTCTCATCTTTAACATTGATAACGCCTTGCTTTTTCAATGCCTCAAATAATTCTTCAGGATCGACACCCGTCTTAAATTTGCTTTTAATGCTATTAAGCAAAGTTACTTTTTTTACCGGTTTATTAGGGTGTTTAACAATATGTGAACAGTATTCATGCAAACTGTCTTTTTTGGACTGAGTGACTGTTTCGCTTGTCTCAAAAAGCACTTTTGGATTGTCTTTTTTAAAACCAATTCTTTCCGCACTCCGTTGCTGGCTTTGTAGCAAGCTAACAACATGATCTAAATCATTATCATTGGACACAATATCGAAATGTGTTTGAAGCGGTAATTGTGCCATGAATACGCCGGCCCAAAACGTAATACCAAAATCGGCTGCATTCTTGCCACTACTCGGCATTTTGACAATTTTTAATCTATCGTTATTAACTGTGACGGTGAGAGAAATTACCCAATCAAGAGGTATTTTAGCTCCACTTTGTGCATAACAAACAATCACATGCGAATACTGCTCTAAATTATCCATAAGTTGATTAACTTGGCTTGGACAATTTTCTAAATCAATAAGTAATACACGATTACCGCCCTCATTAAAACTCACTTTTTCCAACTTTTCTGAGTCAATCTCTTTAGCGTCACCCGGCATCTGCATTTTGATTTTTCCTACAATAACCCTCGGTTAAAACAGGTTTGACGATAACAAATCGCCAAACACTGTCATCCAAATTAATTAAAGCTTTACCAACACTTCACCACGACCCATTTCTGACATATCACCTGCGTAGCGCTGGACACGGTTAAATGCGCTAGTCGCATCGGCAAACTGGGAGTTAAGCGGCTTAAATGACGCAAACAAGATCGGTAAAAATGCCAAGGTGTGTGCGCCGCAATCATTAAAACTGGCGGATAACTGCGGCTGATTCCAGAGCAACAAGGTGCCACGGCGCATGGCGTAACCTAAATACCGGCCCGTTTGACCCATCACGGCAATGGTTCCTGCGGTCATGCGTGAGCCGCAATAATCACCGGCATTACCTTCAATTAAAATATTGCCCCGCCGCATGTGATCACCCGCTCGTTGACCGACATCACCTTTAACCAGAATGGTGCCGCCTTTCATGCCCATTTTATTGCCTGGCAGTGCTGCGCCTAAAAAATCACCCGCATTGCCGGCTATTTCCAGGTAGCCTTTTTTCATTTCACACGCCGCGTAAAGTCCGGCATTACCCGACACCTTAATCTCGCCCGTTTTCATGCCAAAACCTAAATAGGCACCCGCATCACCCACGACACTGATACAACCTCCGTCAAGTTCTTTGCCAATAAAATCGAGGTTATCAACACTGTTTTTGATAATGATGTTTTGTGTATCAGAGCCGTCAATGGCAAATAATTCATCAACACGCAATTTGCGTTTACCGCTTTGCAACGTTAACGCCCCAATATCAGCCAAGGCCAAGTCTTTTAACAGATGGCATACCAACGGCGACATATCGACACGTTGATCGGTTCTGTGTTTTAACGTAAAGGTTAAAGCGTTCATGCCATAATCTCCTGTAAATGAAAATGAAACGGCCCCAGCTTGCCACCATAATTACCCGCACTAATGCGTTTGATGCCATTCTGCGCACCCAAATCACAGACGGCTTGAATGCCCACCCGCATGGCTTTGTCGATGTCTTCTTTGGTTAAGCCATCAATAACAATTTCCATGACTGATTCAATTTCAGGTGATAATTCGGTTTTGGTCATGCCTTTTAAGGTGGGACAAAACGCATCATTGGTAGAGGCACCCAAGGTTTTGTATTTTGATCCGACTTTAGAGCCTGAACGGACAACACCGCCAGGAAAAGGCATAATCACATTGGGTATTTTACGCATTTCTTCAATCGCGGCCTCACAGGCAGCCAGTGCTTGCGGTTGCGACTCGGCCAATACCAAAAAGTTACCGCCGCCAATCGCATCGACTTGACCAGTAGTCGCTTCAGCCAAAAATTCGCCATCCATCACCGGAATACGCCAGTAACGTTTACCGCTAATTTGCTTGGACACCTGAAAGCCATCACCAAAATAACGTAAGTTTTTACCCAGCGGAATTCTAATACCGCCATCAATGCCGGCAAATAATGCCGCCGTCGGCGAGGTTAACACGCACTGCCCTGCCCGGGTTTCCAGTTGCTTGGCCAAGCCTTTACCGCCCATGGCAAATATCATAATTGATACACCGGGACGGCCATCGGGCGTTTCTGACGGCTCTAAAATCCGCTCAATACTGCCTTCGCAACCACAAGCGATGACCGACGTGGCGAAGCCCGTCATGGCCTGCGCTGAAATCAGCGCCCACTTTTCGTTTTGCGCCGTGATAATGGCGCGGGTGGCTTTCATTGGAAACGCTTCTGCAAACGTTGCGTCGATGGTTACGCCATTAATAATCATATTGTTATGCTCATTGTTAATAGGTATTTTTGTTTTTGAGTAGAATTTGTTGAGCGAATCTTTCGTATTTTTATAGATTACCTGTTATTTGCTGTTGCAATAAACGCAATTCCGGCAATAAAGCGGGTATATCCGTTTCAATAATGCTCCACAAGGTATCGTTGTCTATGCCCAAATAACCATGAATTAATCGATTGCGCATGGCTATCATTTGCCGCCATGGAATAGTGGGATGCACAACGCGCTCTTCTTCGGGAATATGGGTTGCCGCTTCACCAATTAATTCAAGATTACGCACCGTTGCATCGTAGTTTAGGCCACTGAGAACAAATTCAGACTGACTGTAACCCTCAGTATAAACAATTACTTTTTCAGCAAAGCCAATCATGTCCTCTATGTAAAAATACCATTCACGGTTCAATTTAGACATAAATAGCTTCTTGCTCAATAAAGGGGCGTAATTGCGGACGTAATGCTTTATCTGTGACTAAATCAACCGGGCAGCTTAAGCAATCTTCTAAGTAAAACTGCACGCCGAAATAACGTTCAGAAGTCGCAAACCCGTCAAATACGACCAGAATGTCGACATCGCTAGTTTCAGTGGCCTCATCACGAGCAGTCGAGCCAAATAAAGCCAACTTCGTTACGCCGAACTGCTGCATCAGTATCGGTTTTATTTTACCTAATAGGGTCAATGCGGCTTTGCGTTTCATAAGCTTTATGTCACATTGCTCAACGGATGCACGGTTATACTCCCCCGTCCATCCTCGGTAATTTCATCATCACTTATTTTAAAGTTACCCAGCTTCATGGTCAGATAGCGGTCGAAATAATCTTTCAAACCTTTTTCTACCGAGGGGTCAAAGTCGGGTTTAACAACATGGGTTGTGCCCCATTTGGTAGAAACGACCTTGCCGTCAACGACGACTAATTGACCGTCTTTGAACACATAATCGGGCTTTTCAAACATAAGTTGTCTATCGTTATTATCCGTATAAACCGTAATATCAGCCCAGTTGCCTGCACTTAAGCCACCACGATCTTTTAAACCAATCAATTTAGCCGCTCCGGCACGGGTCATAATGGCAATTTCCTGTAACGTGTATTCACGTTCAATGGAGGCCAGCGTGGTCATTTTTTGGGCTTCGGGATGAATGGTTGATAGCACGTCATTACGGAAACTTCTGTCCATTAACAGGCGTATCAAATGTGGATAACTGGTAAACGGTGCCCCGTTAGGATGATCAGTCGTCAGGAAAATGCGCCACGGATCATCAACCAGTAAAAAGGTTTCCAAACCAATTGCCCACTGCAAGGCATTAACAAAGTTTTTATCTTTGTATTTGAAGGGCACCACACCGCAACCCGCATCACATTCAATATCCATGGTGACCCATTTATTGGGACTGGCATGTTTATGATTGGCATGTTGACGCATACTATCGCCCGATGCCGTAACAGTTTGACCAAACAGAATTTGGCCCACATCAATGGTGATATTTTTATTCTTGTTGACCGCTTCGGCAATCTGCGCGGCACCGGATGAAAATTTAAAATCGCCTTCGGTGCCGTAGCTATGAAACTGAATATGCGTTAAGTGCATGGGCAAGCCGCCGATGCCCTGAATGGTATCCAACGTGGTTTGCATATTACCGGGAACGCCCAAATTACAGCCGTGGACATGCAGGGGATGCGTAACACCAATTTCTTTAACGGCCGTTGCCAGCACGCGCAAAATGTCACGCGGCGTCACGCCATAATGTGCGTTTTGCTCATCCAAATCCAGCTGGCGCTGGTTAAATTTAAACGCGTTAATACCACCGGGATTAACGACTTTAACGCCGATGGCTTTGGCCGAATGCATCGTCCAGGCGACATAATCATTAATGGCTTTTTGGTCTTTTTTGGCCGTCAACAGGCGCAGTAAATAATCATCACTGCCCATCATGACATAACCGCCTTTATCCAGAATAGGGATATCCGCCATTTCCATGTGCGCTTGCCGGGCATTAATTGGCAGCACAGCCGGTTCGAACCCGGCGGTATAACCCATTTCCGCATAACGATAGCCCGTTACAAAGCTGCTGGGCATGGCATGACCACAACCGGAACGGGTAATGTCGCTGCGATGGACGGGATCTTGCCGATGATCTTCCGGCAACAAGGTTCTGGCAATGTTGCCTTTACCGCCACCAATATGCGTGTGCATATCAATCGCACCGGACATGACGACTTTGCCTTTTAAATCATATTCTTTATCAATTTGAAGCGCTTCAGTCGGTGCTTTAACAATACGCCCGTCTTGAATATAAATATCTTGCAGTTTGCCATCAACCCCGCTTGCAGGATCATAGACAGTTCCACCGGTTAACTTTATCAACATTATCTTACCTGCAAAGCTTGTTCAATGGCATTCAGTACATCAGCCGTACTGGGTAAACCGGAATCGCGTAACTTTTTTAAGCGAATGGCGACCACGTTATCCATGCGATAGGCATGACCGGCGTGATCAATACCCGGTGTACCGACGGGAATAAACACGGCGGGTTCTTTTGCGAAAATCATGCCTGAGCGACCGACCACAATAGTGGGCAGTGCCGTTATCGGCGGTACTGCCTTAACATTAAAGGCATGCACCCAAACCAAGGCATCCGCTTCACCGTTTGTCAGTAGCACATTGCTATCGTTTAAAAACGGGTCATATTCGGGATAGCCCACACTAAAACGGGTACGTGCCGGATAGCCTGTCGTCCAACCACACACCTGATTGGCGGTTTGATCGCCTTCTTTACCTGCCAACGGTAAACCGGAGCAGCGGGTGTTTTGATCATTAATATCTTTAATCATTTCTGACAGCGTTTGCACGGTCAATTCTGCTTGCGGGTAGGCTAAAGCACCGGCCGCCCAAGTCACTACACCGTACTTGGCCGCTTTAAATTTATCGGCAATAGTTTGTAAATCGACCACCGTTATTCCGCAAACCGAAGTAGCGCGTATCGGCCGACCTTTCACCAACGCTCTTAATACGGCAACCACTTCCGGCAAATCTTCAGTAGCACATTCAAATACTTGGGCTTTTTGACCGCTTGGTGAGGTTGAAGCATCACCCGATGGCGCTTTGCCTAAATAAATAACGCTACGCTGACTGGTATCATCCAGAAACATGGATTCTTTATTCCACAGATAACGCTCAAAAAAACGTGGCGCAAAAACTTCCAAATCCGTCCCAACCACCAGCAAAAAATCACAGCGATTTTTAACTTCCGCCAGCGTGGTATTCATCCAACCTGAATCTTGCAGCGCCAAAAAGTTATTACGGGCACCGGTAAAATTAATATTATCGACCACGGCACCGCAACGATCTGCCAAGGCCAATAAGCCTCTCATCCCGTTAACATCGGTCGCACAGCCACCGATTACCGGCAGACGCGTGTCTTTTAATAAAGCCGCTGCCTTGGCAATGGCAACCTCCAGACTCACTGCTTTGCCATCAACACGGGCACTGGTGTCGGTAATCGGCTGTTCAAACGCCGGCGTATTAACCGCACAGCCATTCTCAATTACTTTTAGCGATACACCCTCAACCCTGATGATCAAATCATCCGTGCCAATACCGCAAAAAGGACTCGGTACTTCAGTTATCTCAGTCATTCAGCTGTCCTTTTGTTATAGTTGGTTTATTCACCCGATATGCTTGCCAACACCATACCGCCGTGATTTTATCGCCGTATTCTAACCTTAATTGGTGACACTGTCTCATTTTAACCCACCCTTACAAGCCCAATTCCAACAACAATTTAACGGATACATAAATAACCAGCCCCATCGCAAATAGATAAGCACAATACAATGCCGGCTTTTCTTTAAACGCTGTTAGCCAAGTCTGCTGCTGATAGGCTTTTTTTCGCTGCAAATAATCCTCGCGCGAAGTCAGAAATCGTTGGTGTTGATAAGCGTTAAGCAAGTGCCTTGCTTTTTCCAGATCAACCGCATCCCTTAGCCACAACGCCGGCATAGACATGCCCCAGTTACCGGCAGACGTTTCATAAAAGTCGATGTCCTGCGCAGTTAATAATTCGCGGACTTCATCAGCTTCATCGTCGGGTACACCGCGTAAATTAAATAATAATAGGGTCATGTTTTTTTGTGATTGGGAAGGCAGTTAACTTAAAATTTGCTATTATAGCGACAACCTATATAGATGCATCGTAAAATACCGTAAGCCATGGATAATAAAGACCAACAATTAATAGCAGCCACCCAAAACTGGTTAAAAACCATCATTATTGACTACAGTATTTGTCCGTTCGCCAAACGCGAACTGGAGCGCGGAAGTATTCGTTTTGTCGTCAGTCACGACACAGACATTGAAAGCTGTCTGTCAAATTTAATGCTGGAATGTGATCGTTTGAATAGCGATGCAGGGATTGAAACCACGCTCATTATTTATGACCAGGCTTTTATCTGCTTTGATGATTACCTGGATTTTGTTGAACTCGCTGAGGAATTATTGCTGGTAGAAGACTACGACGGTGTTTATCAGTTAGCCAGTTTTCATCCTGATTATTGTTTTGATGGTGTCAAGCAAGACGATCCGGCTAATTACACCAACCGCTCGCCCTACCCTATGCTACATTTATTGCGCGAAACCAGTATTGACAGGGCAGTAGACACCTACCCACATACTGAAGACATTCCTCAACGTAATATTGAGTTAATGCGTGAGTTGGGACTTGCCAAGGTGCAGGCATTATTGGCTGCGTGTTATTCAATGTAAAGGTAAGATAACTAACCCGGCATAGGGTGTAGGTAGCTACGCTTATACACCCGCCCTGCTAAAAATTATTTTTCTTCAGTCTCGCTCTTTTCAGTAACTGTTACTTGTTCAGCGGCTGTTTCTTCTGGTTCAAAATTCTTTTCAACCAATTTCCATTTAGAATCGGTGGACTTAATAACGGGCTCTTTATTTTCAGGCTCTACTTCAGATTTTTTGTTTAATGCTTCCATAAATGCTACAAACCAGTCCTGTTCTTTAATGCCAGCCAGATCAGGATCATTTAGAATTTCGTCGGCTTCTGGCAAAGCCCCTCTATCGCGAGCTTTTTCCAGTGCCGTCAGGCACTCGTCATTTTTGCCTTGTAAACCATAAATGCAGGCCAGATTGTAGGAGGCTGTTCCTGCTTGAATGGCATTGGCTTTTTCAAATTGTTTTTTGGCCAATTCGTATAGCGTATCATCCGATTTTACTTTTTTAAGCCTGGCCCAATCCATATAAGCCACACCGCCATTAATGGCCGCCCCCAGATAATCGGGATTAATCAGCATACAAAAAGCGAATTTTTGGATAGCATCCTGATAAAGGTTGGTAGCCTCATCACCCATTTTAATTTTTGCCTGATGCAATAAAGCAAAGCCCCAGTTATATAAGGCTTCCGCTCGTAATGGATCGTCATGCAAGACCTCTGCATAGCCTTGATAAGCGGCTTTAAACAGGCCGTCAGCGGTACTGCCTTCACTTTTACGTGCCAGCGCAGTTTGTTTGATAGTTGCATTGAGTTTGGATTTTTTGGTGAATGAGTCTAACAACGACATTACATTTACTCCTGACTGAGTGGTTATTGGTCAAAATTGTTATAGAATAACAGCTCTACTTATAACGACACCATTAAATTTAAACCATGAATGAGCCAACCTGTGCAGATATTACCAAGGAAAAAGTAAACCTCGAAACATCAAAAATTGCCTGGCAAGAATTGCAGCGTTTTTTTGCCAGTGGCACGGCAGTATTTGTTTCAGCCCCGCTGGATTTGATTGATGTTGCCTATCAGTTTTCTATCGACAATAAAGATCAGGTTGCGCAATGGCTGCAAAACAATCAAATCGCCTTGGTATCTGATCAACAGGCACTTGAGTGGCTAAAAACAGACGCCGATGTTTGGGCCGTTGTGGTTAAACCCTGGATATTGGTGCAGCAGTAAATCCGCTCATCCTTTAACAAGCGTTGGATAAACGGATTTATGGTGTTGAACTTTTGATGTAAATCGACGGCTATCGGGGCGTTATGCTTTGCCTCTTGATCCTGAGCGTCCTTGGCCTCTGGATTCGATACGCTTACTGTCAGAGCGTTTGCTGTCAGCCGGTTTTGCGGCACGGGCAGCAGGCTTTTTAGAATGACGTAAATCTTTTTTACCGGTATCTTTATTGGCTGCGTTCTTTTTAGGTGCGTCGATAATCTTTAAAGAAACGGGCTCGTAGCCGGTATCAGCGACGCGTGGAATTTGCCGTTTAAGCAATTTCTCTATTTCCACCAGATAATAAGCTTCTTCCGGACAAACCAGTGACAAGGCTTCTCCACTTGAACCCGCACGGCCGGTACGACCAATACGGTGAATATAATCTTCGGGGACTTGCGGCAAATCAAAATTGACCACATGCGGTAAGTCATCAATATCCAATCCGCGAGCGGCAATGTCGGTTGCAACCAACACACTCACCTTGCCTGTTTTAAAGTATTCCAGCGCTTTGTTGCGTGCACCTTGGGTTTTATCGCCATGCAACGCAGCAGTACGGATACCGTCTTCAATCAATTGTTTTTCCAGACGATCAGCGCCATGTTTGGTGCGCACAAATACCAGAACCTGTTTCCAGTTATTACTGCCAATCAGGTACGACAATAAGGCACGTTTATGCTCGCGATCGATGCCATAAACACGCTCGGTGACATTTTCTGCGGTCGCATTTTGCTTGGCAACTTCGACTTCAACTGGATTGTTCAATAACTGTGCGGCCAATGATTTAATGGCATTAGGTACGGTCGCAGAAAATAACAGGCTTTGTCGTTTCTTGGGAATCAGCGCCATAATTTGCTTAATATCTGGCATAAAACCCATATCAAGCATACGATCCGCTTCATCCAGCACCAACATTTCCACATGAGACAGATTGACGTTGCGCTTTAGCACATGGTCAATCAAGCGTCCGGGCGTTGCTACCACGATATCGCAACCGCGTCTTAATTGACGGGTCTGTATGCCAATACTGGCACCACCCACGATGGCTTCCACATGCAAGGGTAAATGTGCGCCGTAAGTTTTGACACTTTCATAGACTTGGGCGGCCAATTCACGGGTGGGTACTAAAATAAGGGCGCGAACAACGTGCGGTTTTTGATGTGGATCATGATTTTCAGCCAGTCGTTGTAATAACGGCAACGTAAAACTGGCGGTTTTTCCGGTACCCGTTTGTGCCCCGGCCAACATATCCCTGCCTTGAAGGATCAAGGGAATTGCTTTTTGTTGTATCGGTGTAGGGGTTATATAGCCCTGATCGGCTACGGCTTTAAGGAGTTCCTCGGTTAAACCGAGTTGAGCGAAAGACATTACAAAACCTCTGGTAAAAAAATTCAGTCAAGATCAAAGGATAATGCTGATTTTTAAAATGAGTTACAAAGAAACAGTATACGGTAAAACCGCTTACTCCTTGAACAGTACTTGTTAATTAAGTGTATCTTGCTTAATAACTGCCTGAATTTCTTTGTAAAAAAATGGATTACTCAGTCGATATTGACTTCAATCATGAATCGCGGATGACACGGATTATAAGGGTTTCAACGGACTTTATTTTTAGTGACAGGGTACGCAACTCGCCCCTAAAACCGCATCCACTAAACTGTTTTATTTGCATCAAAAGTTATTATTGTTTTCTATCTTGTGCCTATTGGGTTTCTGCTCTGGCATGGCATCCAATGCCATTAAGTTAAGCATACGACCGAAGTAAAACCGCTTTAGCTGTTTTTACAGGCAATAGTTGAAGCGATTGCACTCCAGTTTTTTGGCTACCCACGTAAAACGGGACAGTTTAAAGTTAAGCCTTGCGGCTTGTCCCGCCTTAAATGGATAGCCAGTTTTTTAAACAACTTGCGCTTAACTTAACGACATTGGGATGCTATCCATTAGCACCGAAATTATTTATCTGAAGTCTACAGGCAATATAGGCAATATAGGCATGAGATTTTAAAACATCCCTTATCCGTGTTATCAGTGTTATATTTTTTAACAGTTGATTCACTACTACTCCTGATTAACGGGCGAGTATTTTAAGCGGACGTAGGATTTTACTGGCTATCAAACAAGGCTATCATTTCCTCTCTGTTAATCACTTCTTTTTCCTGTAACAAGTTGGCCAACTTTTCCAGAATAACACTATTTTGAGTGATAATTTCTCGGGCACGTATTTCACCCTCGCCAACCAGTTCCATTATTTCTGTATCAATTATGCGTGCGGTTTCATCGCTGTAATTGCGATATTCAGAGACATCAGTTTCCAAAAATTGAAGCTGCTGGCGCTTGCCATAAGTCAAAGGTCCCAGTTTTTTGCTCATGCCCAGACTGCAAACCATGTTACGGGCAATGTCACTGGCTTTTTCAAGATCGTTCTGAGCACCGGTTGAGGGGCTACCCAACACAATTTCTTCCGCCATACGTCCACCCAGTAAAATCGCTATTTGATCTTTTAACTCAGGCTCTGTTGACAGAAATTTTTCTTCTACCGGCAATTGTAAGGTAAATCCCAGTGCTGAAACGCCCCTTGGAATAATAGAAATTTTATGTACGGGCTGTCCTGTAGGTACATGCTCCGCAACCAGTGCGTGCCCTGCCTCATGGTAAGCGACACGGCGTTTTTCCTGTGGATTTAAGACGCGATTTTTCTTTTCCGGCCCGGCAAGTATGCGATCAATAGCGGCTTCAAAATCTTCCATTTCAACTTGGTTATGGTCAACCCGTGTCGCCATAATAGCTGCTTCGTTGGCGATATTAGCCAAATCAGCACCTACCAAGCCCGGTGTGCGTTTTGCAACGACCGAGATATCAATATTTTCAGCCAAGGTCATGGCTTTGGTATGCAACTTGAGTATTTCGATACGATCCTGTAAGTCCGGTTTATCAACAACAATCTGGCGGTCGAAACGGCCGGCGCGAAGCAGCGCTTTATCCAGCACTTCGGGGCGATTGGTCGCGGCCATAACCACCACGCCAACCGAAGTGTCAAAGCCGTCCATTTCAGTCAGCAACTAGTTTAGTGTTTGCTCCCGTTCATCGTGCCCACCCATGACCATGGGGCCACCGCGAGAGCGACCGATAGCATCCAGCTCATCGATAAATATGATGCAAGGCGCTTTGCTGCGTGCCTGTTCAAATAACTCGCGAACGCGAGCAGCGCCGACCCCCACAAACAACTCTATAAATTCAGAACCACTAATATTAAAGAACGGTACCTTGGCTTCTCCGGAAACAGCACGGGCAAGCAAGGTTTTTCCGGTACCCGGAGGGCCGACCAGCAATACGCCTTTGGGCATACGTCCACCCAAGCGCTGGATTTTTTCGGGCGCTTTTAAAAAATCAATGGATTCTTTCAGCTCCTGCTTGGCACTATCAGCACCCGCCACATCAGCAAAGGTAATGTTGGTTTGGGTATCCTGATGGATTCGGACTTTATTGCCTAAATTAAGAAAAGATTGCGCTCCGGCAGTCGCTCGACGCATCACCCACGTCCAGATAAGTACAAAGATAAACACTGGAATAATCCAGTTAAAAAACAGATTGGTCAGCCAACTTTCCCCGCTTCTAACGACAAAGTCCACCTTATTCTGCGCCAACATTTGGGCCAAATCATTTTGCCATAAAGGCACCGTCAGAAAATGTTTGCCTGACTCTTTCGGATCGTCAGATTTAATAACGCCGGTAATAATACGCTCTGTCACTACCGCCTTATCAATTTTGGCTTCCTGAACCAGGTTCAGAAATTGACTGTAGGATATTTCATCACGTTGAGCCTCATTAACACTGCTTAGCAAATAAAGTATCACGATTAAAAACAGCGCAAAATAGACAAGCCTTTTTTGCTTTAAACCGTTTGAATTACTATCCAGAGGCTTGTTAAGTTCAAGCTCCGGGTCCTGCTTAAAGAGCGAACCGAATGCCGAGGTCAATAAGTTTTTCAGGTAAACATAAATAGTGTTCAATAACGTTACAACATACCGAATCATCGTGTTTTGTAGCTTATCCATTACACTTGCCCCTGCACGTCGTCATTATGTTTCTGCTACAAAAAAACCGGCTTTTTACGACTGAACGACCAACACAACCTCTTCACAGCTAATAATGTTTTTGTTGCTTTCGAGTATATAGTTAGCCAATTTGGTAATTGCCTTCCAGTTTGAATAATTACTGACAAAGTCACACGCAACAGCAAATAACTCATCCAACTTTTGATCTTGCAGTTCTTTGCTTTCAGAAAAACTTTCTATATATTCACGAGCCAATGCAAGGTCAGAACCACCACCATAATTTTCCAGTGAATTTAAATTAACCAGTTGCTGATTAAATAATTCATCATCCCTGTTATAAACAAATTTAGCCTCAGTTAATGGCCCGATCAATAAATTGATAATATCAGCTTCAAAAGCAATAATGTAATCCCTTACCAAAGGTGCCGTCGCTTCATTGTGATCCATTAATTTATGCGCTAAACCATCAACCGTATAGGGTAACGTTTCAATTAAGCGTCCACCTTCAACTCTTGCAATACTATCATCATGCGTTGCTTCATAAATTAATTCGTCATAAGTTGACACGTCACTCATTTCCTTAAATATTATTTGGAAAAAAATAGGCGGCAAATTTCTGGCTTTGTTATTTAAATAAATGGCAGCGGCATGCCCTGCTTCATGATATGCGATGCATTGTTTATGCTGCTGCAATCTTTTGTGTCTGCCATTATCAATTATTTTGTTACGTTTCATTTTGAATACCATGATTGGAATGTTGAATTAGCTTAGCTTTTGCACTCAGTGTAAATTTAAGCAAAGAAATTATTGTTGGTGTTGTAACGAAATAGGTCATACTAAAAAACGATAAGCCTTTTCTTGCAGATTATAATTAATAAATATAGTGTTTTTTTGAAGTATTATAGTAATAGCCAAGGTAAATTCATTGTTTTATAAATAAGGAATAAACTACTTTCAGCGTTCTAAAATTTTATAGTAGCCCCTTAAAATTGTTTGCAAGATTGAGATTGCACAATAGGTGAGAATGATTTAATACTTAACTTATCGGCAAAATCAATCATTACTCTGATTACTGACTTCCTGTTCTGCTTCAAGCCAATCTTCAAGTTCATAGCCGTCCTCAAAACCTCTTTTTTCAGCCCGGTAATAAGCGTTTTTTGCAACCAATTCCCGAACTTCATCTATCTCAATTTCGCGGTTTTCAATATTGAATAATGATTTATCTTCGGTTTTCATTTCCCCTCCCATCATTCGAAAGTGCGTTTACCAGCTTAATAATATCACACACAAAAAGTAAGATATCGATTATATCGAATATAACTTTTATGACACATTTATTACAAGTTACAAAAATTTATAGCGAGCTCTTCAGTTACGCTCAAGATGAACCGTTAAATCACGTCCATTATCATGCTTTAAGTAGGCAACCAAATATTCTGAATATATTGTATAAATAAAAAGAGGGTTTGGACAATACGTATAAATACCTAGTTAGGATAAATTTTTGCGTAGATCATCCAGCAAACCACATTCATATTTTCAATAGAATAAAGTGTGAATATGGCTTGTAGATGTCCAATCTAAAGGCGGGATAAAGCTTAGCAAGGGTAAAAAATAACCTGTTACTTAAGTAAGATACCTGTATAGGCTCTGAGAAAAAATTTAATTCAAGGCTTCATTTAAGTCATAATGCGTTGCCATCAACATTAAATCAGCGAGACTTTCTGCCTGCATTTTTTCCATGATTCGAGCCCTGTGCGCCTCTATGGTTCGATTGCTGATATCCAACATTCTCGCCATGTCTTTATTGGCATGACCTTTGACTATCAGGGAGAACACTTCTTGCTCGCGCAGCGTTAAATAACCCAGGCGGTTTTGTATTTTGAGCTGAGCTGCGAATTGCTCTCTATCAGCAATGTCTTTTTTTATAGCTTCCGAGATGCGCTCCAATAGCACCTCATTATCAAAGGGTTTTTCCAAAAAATCTACTGCACCGGCTCTAAATGCTTTTGCCGAATCGGGTATTCTGGCATGACCACTTATAAATATAATGGGGATGGAAATAGCTCTGGTCGCTAGCTCTTCCTGAAGCTCAAGTCCGCTCATAGTCGGCATTCTGACATCCAGTAACAAGCATCCCGGCTGCGTGGGGTCATAGCACTCTAAAAAAGCCTCAGCAGATGCAAAACTTTTGACTTTATGTCCTGTTGATTCAATCATCAGCGCCAGTGAATCACGCACCGAAAATTCATCATCAACCAAATAGACTAAAGTCTCTGATTTATCACTGTTCATTTTATTTTTCTCTTAATCGGTAAGGTAACATAAAATGTTGTCCCTTCTTCTGGCGTGCTGTTGAAATTAAAAATACCCTGATGGGCTTCAATAATGGAGCGACTAATCGATAATCCCATGCCCATGCCTGTTGGTTTTGTAGTAAAAAAAGGTGACAATATTTTCTCTTTTAGAGCCTCATCAATGCCCGAGCCGTTGTCTTTTACCTTACAAATAATATGATCAAGATTCTTCATGTACGTCTGAATCATTATTTTTCTTGGTTTTTTTGGCGGCATGTCTTTTAAGGCATCAATACTGTTTCTTATCAGGTTTAACAAAACCTGTTCAATCTGAACATCGTCAATAGTAACATCTGGAATATTTTTTGCCAGATCAAGTTTCACTTTTATGTTGTTTTTCTTAAAATCAGTAGCACACAAGCTGACTGCATCCTCGACCAAGGTATTAATATCCGTTTCTGTGCGATATATTTTTCGTGAGCTGACAAAATCTTTCATCCGGTGAATAATCTGCCCTGCTTTCAGGGCTTGCTGATGTACCTTGAACAAGATTTCACCGAGTTGCTTCAAATCAGGATTTTCAGCATCAATAAAACGTAAACAAGCCTGTGTATAATTGGTAATCGCAGTTAACGGCTGATTAACTTCATGTGCAATACCTGACCCCATTTCACCTACCAGACTAAGACGGGCAGCATGAGCAAGCTCTTCCAGATGTTCTTTCTCTTTTTTCTCCTGGAGTTTACGCAAACTTACATCACGCAAGATGCCTGTAAAATAGTTCTCTCCCTCTATTGAAAACTCTACCAGAGAAATATCCAGCGGTACGACAGAACCATCTTTACATAAACCATCAACCTCACGAATTAAACCTCTTACATTAGGCATTTTTGTTTTTAAATAACTCTTTACATCATGCCCCTGCTTTTTACTCTGCGAGGGAGATATTAATTTGCAATAACTACCACCCAGCAACTCTTCCTCACTATAGCCAAAAATGGTTGTTACTGCCGAATTTATAGAGTGTATGATCCCGGATGCGTCAATAGTGACAATGCCTTCTATTGAGGCATTAAAAATGGCATTGAGTTTGGCCTCCCTTTCCCACAACTGATGTTTTGACTGCTTAAGCTCATCTATCTTGTGGGTTAAATCCTGATTGCTTTCAATAAGCTGGGACGTCTGCTCAGCAATCTTTTGTTCCAGTTTTTCATTGAGGCAGGAAATAGTTTCCTGAGTGTACTTATATTCAGTAATATCCTGAATTGCCAAGTATAATTGAATATCATTTTTAAAGTTATTATTGACACTGCCCCGCAATTCTACATAAATAAACGGGTCACTTTGTCGACATAATGATTCAGAACAATTATATTGTCTAACGCCCTGATATTCAGATTGTTTGAGGTCACTATTTTGGGTCACCAACTTGGCATTTAGAATTCGATTATTTTTCTCGTTAACAAGATCATGAATAAACAAATAATAATTATCCTGATCTGAGGGATGGATAAACTTTCCTAGCTTCTTGTTTATAATCGTCTCTTTTGAAGCGCTCAATAACCGTATCGCGGCAACATTGGCTTTCTTGATAATACCTTGCTCATTTAGTGTCAGGTACGCGACAGGCGAAAGATTATAAATCCGAGAAAATTCATCATGTGATGCACTCAGTGCCTGATGCGCTCTTTTAAGCTCTTCATTCTGCAATTCCAGTTCTATCTGATGAATCTGAAAATCAAACACCAGTTTTTCAACATCCTTATCTGACATACCGGCAAGATCACCTCCAGATTTGCTAAGTATGACCGCTGATTTATTTTCTACAGCGTCCTTGTGGTTGCTATGTAATTGCTCCGCTTCTTCTCGGAGAACTTCAGTTTTCGCCTTCTTGGTAGATTGAGTGACCATTGTTTATACCATTATTGGAGGTTGGTAAAATAATTACTGATTTTTTATTACCTTGCCCTATTTTAAGAGGCTTGATGTTAAGTTTAGCTACAAAAACGGTAAAAGTATGCCGAATGAACAAAATTAATCAGGATCGTGCATAAAAGCATACTTGCGCAGGTGTTATAACGTAAATTCCAATACCCATCGATAAACCGGCATCCATTTACTTTGCGCTGCACCAGATTTTAATGCCTGGCTAGTTACGAAGACCTGCCTGTTAACAGTTGCCACCCATAGAACATTGCCAGAAATAAGTACATACGTAAAAATACCTAAGTATTTGTACGTATGTACTTATTTCACTGAAGGTATACAGTTATTACCAATAAATTTATCCGCTTTGTTTAGTTTCAGCCACTACCCATAATTCGGCCATGAACTTGAGCCAAGCATTTACCTGTGCCAGAAGGCTTTTAAAAAATAACCCGGCAAAACCAACCGCCTGTTTTAAAGCGTTTTTGGAGAAAAAACTCGTTTTTAATCTTAATAACTCACTATAAACATTATCTTAAGGAGACATAAAATGGCCATTACACGTTACGAACCTTGGAGCTTATTAAATCAATTACAAAGAGAACTACTTAGCTCCCAAGATGAAAAAACCACAGAAGGATCAATTGCAACTGCCGAATGGGTACCTGCGGTTGATATAAAAGAAGAAGTCGATAAGTTTGTTATTTATGCCGATATTCCAGGTGTAAAGCCGGATGCCATTGAAGTCAGTATGGAAGCTGGTGTATTGACAGTGAAAGGCCAAAAAGAGTCTGAGACCAAAACTGAAAATGAAGGTTATAAACGGGTAGAACGTACGTCCGGTTCTTTTTATCGACGTTTCAGCCTGCCCGATTCGGCAGATGGCGAAGCCATTAATGCAAAATGCAAACACGGCGTACTTGAAATTATTATTCCCAAACGGGAAGCCGTTAAACCAAAGCGCATCAATGTTACATCAGAAGAATAATTCCAAATCTTTATGATAACTGAGCAGGCAAATTTTTTAATAAACAAAACCCGGTGATTCAGCTGTTAGATAAAAAAGTCACAAGGTTTACAAACCTTATTACACCCAAACGTGAATTGTAAAAGACCGGCTGGTCGGGGTATTAGCAGTGAAGGCGATTAATGATAGT
>SESD01000395.1_pt1 | contig 27192 bp, 27 predicted proteins | sample 3171411 | NCBI WGS metagenome assembly SESD01 (sample SAMN06051880, study PRJNA518727) | freshwater metagenome | biome: subpolar coniferous forest; feature: holomictic lake; material: water; isolation source: holomictic Lake 442, 16.5 m depth | place: Canada: near Kenora, Ontario | collected...
GAGGGTGCTGCGCACGGTCTCCACGGGCACGTCGTTGGCCTCGCCCCAGGCCTGCCAGTGGGCCGAGGTCTGGCCGGCGAAGGCTCGCCGGTACTCCTCGGCGGTGCTTATCTGCAGGAGCGCCTCCAGCTTCTTCTTGAAGTGCGGCTCCAGGGCGGCCACAGCGATCCACCCGTCGGTGGTGGGGTAGAGGCTGTACTGGGGCAGGCCGCCCCCCAGGAGGGCCCCAGGGGCCGTGAGGCCATGGCGGAGCGGAGCGGCGAAGGCCTCCGCGGCCTCCGAAAGGGCCACCGTAGCCTGGCCAGCCTTGCCGGTGCGGGCGCGCTCCAGCAGGAGGGCCAGGGCAGCGCTGATGGCCTGCTCAGCCCCGGCCAGGTCCGAGAGGAGGGTGAGTGGCAGGCCCGGAGGTGCCACCAGCCCCATGGAGGCCTGATAGGTCAGGTCGTGGCCAGCCTCCTCCGCCCGAGGTGCAGGGAAGCCCACGATGGCGACCTGGCAGAGGTCTGGATGGGCGGCCGCCAGGGTGTCGGGGTCCAGGCCAAGGCGCGCCAGGGCCGAGGGTCGGAAGGAGGTGATGAGCAGGTCCGCCTCCGCCAGGAGGGCGTGGAGGTGAGTCCGGCCTTCGGGGGTCTTGAGGTCCAGCACCACTCTGATCTGGCCCGTGGCCATCTCCGCGTACCAGGCCGGACTGTAGGTGGCCATGGGATCCCCAGCCGGGGGCTCCACCTTGATGACCTCAGCGCCCATGGCCAGTAGCCGGCGCGCTGCGGCTGGCCCCGGCAGGTTGAGGGCGAGGTTGATGACCTTGATTCCGTCGAGGCAGGACATGGCAGGCTCCTCCTAGTGCTTCACGACCCCATCCACGTACACCCACTTGCCCTGCTCCCGGGCGAAGGTGCTGGTCTCGATGTGCAGGCTGCGGCGGCCCTGGGCCTGCAGGCTGGCGTGGAAGGTGACCACCCCGGTGTCATCGTCCTTGCCGCCCTTTTCCTTGGCGACGATCTTCAGGCCCACGCACACCACGGACTTGCAGTACTCCTTCAGCTCCTCCCGGTTTTCGCCAGCGCGCACGGCCTCGGGGCGGGTGTTGATGAGGTAGTCCACCTTGGCCAGGGCGTAGGCGGCATAGCGGGAGCGCATGAGCAGCTCTGCCGTCGCCGGCAGGGCCGTCCCGGCGTGAAAGGGGCCGCAGCAGTGGTCATAAGTTTTCTTGGAGGCGCAGGGGCAGGGTCGGGACATGGGTATTCCTCTCGGTTAGCCGGGCATTGGGATATGCAGACCAATGGCGTCAGCGTGCTCGCGGGCGGTGTCGTAGCCGGCGTCGGCGTGGCGGAAGACGCCCATGGCGGGGTCGTTCCAGAGCACCCGGGTGATGCAGCGGTCAGCGCGCTCGGTGCCATCGGCCACGATGACCACGCCGCTGTGCTGGCTGTAGCCCATGCCCACCCCACCACCGTGGTGGAAGCTCACCCAGGAGGCCCCGCCACTGGCTGCGGTGAGGGCATTGAGCAGGGGCCAGTCGGAGACCGCGTCACTGCCGTCCTTCATGGCCTCGGTCTCGCGGTTGGGGCTGGCCACGCTGCCGCTATCCAGGTGGTCGCGGCCGATGACGATGGGCGCCTTCACCTTCCCGGTGCGCACCAGCTCGTTGAACTTGAGGCCCGCCAGGTGGCGCTCGCCGGCGCCGATCCAGCAGATGCGGGCGGGCAGACCCTGGAAGGCGATCTTCTCCTGGGCGGCCTTCAGCCAGCGGTGGAGGCCTTCGTTAGCCGGGAACAGCTCCATCATGGCGGCGTCGGTGACAGCGATGTCGGCCGGGTCCCCGGAGAGGGCCACCCAGCGGAAGGGGCCGATGCCCTTGCAGAAGAGGGGCCGGATGAAGGCCGGCACGAAGCCGGGGAAGCCGAAGGCGTTTTCGCAGCCCGCGCGCTGGGCCTGGGCGCGGAGGTTGTTGCCGTAGTCGAAGGTGACGGCGCCGCCCGCCTGGAAGCCGAGCATGGCCTCCACGTGGGCGCGCATGGAGGCCAGAGCCCGCTGGACATAGGTCTCCGGCTGCTCCTGACGCAGCACGGCGGCCTGCTCCAGGCCGAGGCCCGCCGGGATGTAGCCGTTGTACTCGTCATGGGCCGAGGTCTGGTCCGTGACCAGGTGGGGCTTCAGGCCCCGCTTCAGGAGCTCCGGCAGGACCTCGGCGGCGTTGCCCAGGAGCCCGATGCTGCGGGGCTCCCGGCGGGCCACGTACCGCTCCAACCGAGCCACGGCCTCGTCAATGCTGTCGGTCCACTCGTCCAGGTAGCGGGTGTCTAGGCGCTTCTGGATGCGGGTCTGATCCACCTCGACCGCAAGGCAGACGCCGCCGTTCATGGTCACGGCCAGAGGCTGCGCCCCACCCATGCCGCCCAGGCCTGCGGTGAGGGTCCAGGTGCCCGCCAGGGTGCCACCAAAGTGCTGGCGGGCGGCCTCGGCGAAGGTCTCGTAGGTGCCCTGGACGATGCCCTGGCTGCCGATGTAGATCCAGCTGCCGGCGGTCATCTGGCCGTACATCATCAGGCCCTTCTGATCCAGCTCGCGGAAGACCTCCCAGGTGGCCCACTTCGGCACCAGGTTGGAGTTGGCGAGGAGCACCCGGGGGGCGTCCTCGTGGGTCTTCACCACGCCCACAGGCTTGCCGCTCTGGATCAGCAGCGTCTCGTCATTCCCCAGGTGCTTCAGCTCTTTCACGATGGCGTGGAAGCAGTCCCAGTTGCGCGCCGCCTTGCCCAGGCCGCCGTAGACCACCAGGTCTTCGGGACGCTCAGCCACTTCGGGATCGAGGTTGTTCATGAGCATGCGCAGCGCCGCCTCCTGCACCCAGCCCTTGCAGTGCAGGTGGGTGCCCCGGGGGGCGGTCACGATGGGTACGGGCGAGGCATCGCTCATGGGGAACTCCGGTGGGACGCCCCAGTTTCCCATGGCCTGCACAGGTCGCGGGGTCCGGATGTGTCCTGCCTAGCGATGCTCGACCACATCCTCGGTGCGGAAGCGGACCTTGGGGACGCTGGCGTACTTGTCGTCAGCGGAGCGGTAGCCCATGGGGCAAGCGCAGACAGTGTGGAAGCCCGTGCCAGCCAGGCCCAGGATGGCATCGTACTTGTCGGGTTCCAGGCCCTCGAAGGGACAGGCGTCCACGCCCAGCACGGCCGCGGAGGTCATGAGGTTGCCCAGGGCGATGTAGGCCTGGCGGGCCGCCCACTCCCCGATGATGGCGTGGCGCGGGCCATGCACCAGGTCCCCGATGAGATACTTTTTGTACCCGGCGAGGCTCTCGAGGGTCACGCCACGGACCTCTGCCGTCCGGGCCAGGAAGCGGTCGGCGTCGGCCTCGGTGATGTCGGTCTTGGCGGTGAAGACCACGTGATGGCTGCAGTCCTCCACCTGGGCCTGGTTCCAGCTGGCAGCCCGGAGGCTGGCCTTGAGGGCGGGGTCTGTCACCACGATGAACTTCCAGGGCTGGAGGCCGTAGCTGGAGGGGGACAGGACCAACGCCTCCTCGATGACCGCCCAGTCTGCCGCGGAGATCTTCTTGGTGGGATCAAATTTCTTGGTGGCGTAGCGCCAGTTCAGCTGCTGCAGGAGGCTCGCGCCGGAGAGGGTGGTCATGGGTGCCTCGGGAGAAGTCTAGAGGGAGCGGGAAATTCGGGTCCGGAGCTGGTCGAGGGGCATGGAACCGACGATGCGATCCACCAGCTGACCCTCTTTGAAGACCAGGAGCGAGGGCATGCTCAGCACGTCGTATTCCTCGGAAAGGGGCGTGAAGTCATCCACATTGAGCTTGGCGAAGATGACTTGATCCTTGAGCTCCGCGGCGAGTAGCTCGGTCACGGGTGCCAGCTCTCGGCAAGGCGCGCACCAGGGGGCCCAGAAGTCCACCACGGTGATGCCCTGGGCGATGGCTTCGGCAAAGGACTTGTCGGTGAGGTCATGGATGAGGTCGGACATGGGAGATCTCCTGGGGAGGCCCTCAGGGTAACGGATTCTGGCAGGCAACGCCGTCACGACACCTACAGCGGTCTGTGGGGCCGTCACCAAGCGGCTCCCGCAAGGCTTCAACGGGGATGATTGGCCAAGTCGCCGGGAGTATCCAGATCGTCCTCGCCGGCGGGGAAGGGCAGGGTCGCCGTGGTCTCCCGCAGGAGGATGCCCTTGGCACCCCGGTCACCGACGAGGGCCAGGAGGTCTGGAAAGAGGCGGCGGGGCAGTACGGCGGGGATGCCCAGGGTGTCCCCATAGGCGCAGGCCGTTGGGTGCTCCGGGGCCAGGGCCGCCAAGGCAAGGAGGCGGCGGAGCAGGGGCGCATCCACGGCTGGCTGATCCACCGTCAGGAACAGGGCCGCCGGGGCTTCGGCCGGCAGGGCCCGGACGCCGGCCCGAATGGAGCTGGCCATGCCCTCGGCGGCATCGGGGTTGGGCACCCGGACAGCGTCCAGGGGGCCCGGGTCCCAGTCCCCCACCACGGCAAGGACGGGGTCGCACCCGGCGGCGCGGACGACCCGCACCGCCCGCTGAAGGAGGGTCTCCCCGTCCAGGGCCAGGAGGGCTTTGGGTCCGCCCATGCGGATGCCAGCTCCGGCGGCCAGGATCACCGCCGGCAGGGGGGGCTTCACACCGCCTCGGAGGTGCGGAGGTGGCCGTTCACAGAGCGGCGGGGTACGGGCATCGGAGGCTCCATCATGAGACGAGGTTTCAAAGCTACGCTCCGGGCGGGGACACCGCAACCGGGTTGGCATCCCTCTCGCCATTCTCCCGTGCTGTGTCGGGAGTTTGTCGTGATGCGACGCCTTTGTTTGTGCCTTGGAATGCTGATGGGGCTTGGCCTTGGGGCCCAGGGGGCGGATCGCCCGGCCCCCCCGGCGACGGCCTCGGAGAAGGAACTGCAGGCTCCCTTGACGCTCGAGGACGGAAAACCGACGCCCGGCCAGGCCTCCGAACCGGCCCCCTCCGGCCTCCGGACCTTCGGTTCCCTGGTTCTGGTCGTTGGCCTGGCCGGGGCCAGCCTCTGGGCCCTGCGGAAGTACGGCCGGCGTCGCCTCCCCGGTGGTGGCGGGGGCCGTCTCAAGGTGGACGAGACCCTGGCCCTGGGCGATCGCCGGTACATCTCCATCATCCAGGCAGACGGGGAGCGCTTCCTCATCGCCTTGACCCCCCAGAGCATCACCCTGCTCTCCCGCATGGAACCGGACCTGGACGAGGAGGCCGGGGGCTTTGACGAGGCCCTTGGCCGCCAGGTGGACCTGGGCCGGCCGGTGCCCGTCAAGGAGATGGAGGCGCTGCTTCGCCAGGGTGGGGGCGGTCAGTGAGCCGCCGGACTTGGCTGCTACCACTCATCCTCCTGCTGGCAGGGGTGGCCCTCGCCGCCCAGCAGCCGGCGGGCGCCCTGCCGTCCGTGACGGTGGACTTCGGGAAGACCCCCTCGGGTCCGGCCCTCAGCTCCAGCCTGCAGGCCATGCTGCTGCTCACGGTCCTCAGCCTGGCCCCCACCATTCTCATGACGGCCACCAGCTTCACCCGCATCGTGGTGGTGATGCACTTCCTGCGGCAGGGCCTGGGGACCCAGCAGACCCCGTCCAATCAGGTGCTCATCAGCCTCTCGCTGGTGCTGACCTTCTTCATCATGGCGCCCACGGCCCGGGAGATTAACACCACCGTGCTCCAGCCCCTCCAGCGCAACGAGCTCACGACCGATCAGGCCCTGGACCGCACCGCCGCGCCCATGAAGGTGTTCATGCTGCGGCACACCCGAAAGAAGGACCTGTCCCTCTTCCTGCGCATTGCCAAGGCCCCGGCGCCCAAGACCAAGGCCGATGTGCCCATGGAGTGCCTGCTCCCGGCCTTCCTCATCAGCGAGCTGAAGACCGCCTTCGAGATCGGCTTCATGATCTTCCTGCCGTTCCTGGTGCTGGACATGGTGGTGGCCAGCATCCTGCTGAGCATGGGCATGATGATGCTGCCACCGGTGGTGATCTCGCTGCCCTTCAAGGTGCTGCTCTTCGTGCTGGTGGATGGGTGGTACCTCATCATCGGGTCCCTGGTGAAGGGGTATACGGGATGAGTATTTGGGCTATCAGCTGTCAGCTATCGGCTATCAGCTATCGGCTATCGGCTGGGGGGGTGAGCTTTGAATGAGCTGCTGATCGCTCAGATCGGGAAGGATGCCCTCAGGACGGCGCTGCTGGTGGCGGGGCCGGCGCTGCTGGTCTCCCTGGTGGTGGGCCTCATCGTCTCGGTGTTCCAGGTGGTCACCAGCCTCCAGGACCAGACCATCGCCTTCGTGCCCAAGGTCATCGCCGTGATGCTGGTTGTCGCCATCAGCTTCCCCTGGATGCTGCAGGTGATGCTGCGCTTCACCACCCGGATGTTCACGGACTTCAACGCCGTCGTGCGGCAGTTGAACTGAGGCGGCCATGGGACCGGTCCTCAGCAGTCCCGCACTCTGGGCCTACACGGGCGCCAAGGCGGCCCTGTGGGTGCTGGTGCTGACCCGTATCACAGGCATGCTGGCGGTGTTTCCCCTCCTGGGTTCAGAGCAGATGCCCTTGGCGGTCCGGGCGGCCCTGGCAGTCATGCTGGCCACGGTGATCCTGCCGGTGCTGCCCATGACTGCGACGCTGCCCTCAGGGATGCCGGAGATGGCGGCCCTCATGGCCGTGGAGCTGGCCATCGGCCTTCTGCTGGGTACGGTGGTGGCCTGGATCCTGGAGGCCGTCTCCTTTGCCGGCAGCCTCATGGACATCCAGATGGGCTTCTCCTTCGTGCAGTTCCTGGACCCCGCCACCTCCCAGACCAGCTCGGTGTCCAGCTCCCTGATGATGCAGGTCGCTGCCTTGCTGGTCTTTGTCACGGGCCTGCACCACCAGATGATCCTGGCCCTGGTGGACAGCTACCGCATCGCGCCCATCGGCCATGGGATTCCGCTCCAGGTGCTGGGGCTGGTGACCCTCACGGGGCAGATGTTGGCGAAGGGCTTTCAGCTGGCCTTCCCCGTCCTGGCCCTCCTCTTCCTCATGGATCTGATCCTGGGCATCTCCGGAAAGTTCATGCCCCAACTGCAGCTCCTCCAGCTCAGCTTCCCCCTCAAGATCGCCCTCGGCCTCATGCTGCTGGGGCTCATCCTGCGGGAGCTGAGCGGCTGGCTGGCCCCCCTCTTTGCCATGGCCCCCCGCTACGCCTTGAAGCTGCTGGGGGGCTAGCCCCGGCTCCCCTGAATTCCCTGGAACCACCCCCCGATGGCCAACGACCCCGGCAAGACCGAGAAAGCCACCCCCAAGCGGCGCGAAAAAGCCCGGGAGGAGGGGTCCGTCCCGAAGAGTGCCGACTTCGACGGGGCCATCCTGCTGTGGGGGAACTTCTTCCTCTTCCTGGGCCTGGGCGGGGCGACCCTGGGCCTGCTGGCCCAGACGGTCCGCCACTTCCTGCAGCGGGCGCAGCCCGGAGCTCTGGCAGAAGCGGGGCAGGTCACCCTGCTGGGGGACGTGATGATGATCCTGGGGCGCCTGCTGCTCCCCTTTTTGGCGCTCAACCTGCTGGTGGCGCTGGCGGGCGGGTTCGCCCAGCGGGGCTTCTCCTTCAGCGTCAAGCCGCTGACCCCTAAGTTCGACCGCTTGAACCCGGTCCAGGGCTTCAAGAAAATCTTCGCCGCCAAGGCCCTGGTGGACCTCGTCAAGAGCCTGGCCAAGTTTGTCCTGCTGGCCTCCGTTGCCTACCTGGTCATGGCCCCCCGAGTGCCCCTCCTGCTGGCCACCCTCAAGCTCCCTCTCGGCCACGCCCTGAGCATCTTCCAGACCACGGTGTTCGTCCTCTACCGGGATGTGATGCTGGCCATGCTCATCCTTGCCGTCCTCGACTTCGCTTGGCAGCGCCACAGCTTCGAGGAGGGCATCAAGATGACCAAGCAGGAGATCAAGGACGAGATGAAGGATGCGGACGGCAACCCAGAGGTCAAGCAACGCCAGAAGGCTCTCATGCAGGCGGCGGCCCGCCGGCGGATGCTGGCGGAAGTCAGCAAGGCCACGGTGGTGGTGACCAACCCCACCCATGTCGCTGTGGCCCTTCGCTACGACGAGGGCACCGCCGCCCCAGTGTGCGTGGCCAAGGGGCTGGACCACCTGGCCCTCAAGATTCGGGAGCGGGCCCGGGAGGCCGGCATCCCCACCCTGGAGCGGCCGGAGCTGGCCCGGGCCCTCTACCGGGTGGTGGAGCTGGAAAAGCCCATTCCCAGGGACCTCTACCAGGCCGTGGCCCAGGTCCTGGCCTTCGTCTACCGCCTGCGGGGCGCCGCATGAGGACCCGGCTGGCAAAATCCAGTCCAGGCTGGAGTTCTGCAGCCCGTGTACCGAAAGGGTATTGTCAGGCTTTCCCGAGGACCCTTTGACCCGCCCCATCGTGCCACCCCACCTGCCGACCCCCAGCCTCCTGCTGGTGGATGACGATCCCATGCCCCGGGAGACCCTCGCGTCCCTGCTGACGAGTGAAGGTTTCCATGTCGTCACCGCTGCCACCGGGGAGGAGGCCGAGCAGAAGCTGAAGGCCGAGCGGCCTCCTTTCGACCTGGTGATCACGGATCTGGTGATGCCTGGGAAGAGCGGGATGGATGTGCTGCGCTGTGCCCTCAACACCAATCCCAGCTGCACCGTGCTGGTGCTGACGGGCTTTGGCAGCGTCCGGGAGGCCACGGAGGCCATGGAGCTCGGCGCCTTCGACTTTGTCACCAAGCCGATGCAGATCGACCAGTTCCGGAACACTCTCCGGCGGCTCATGGAGCGTAGAGACCTGGCCCGGGAGCGGGACGAGCTGAGGGCGCGGGTGAAGACCCTAACGGAGCGGGCGGAGCGCCTGGAGACCACCCTGGGCCGCATGGAGATCCTGGCCAACCAGATTGCCCCCGGCCCGGCCCCGCGCTCGGATGCCCTGGAGGGCCTGGAGCGGCTGGCCGCCCTGAAAGCCAAGGGCCTCCTCTCCGACGAGGAGTTCGACCAGGGCAAGAAGAACCTCCTCTCCCGGTGGCTCGGTTGAGGCTGCCCGGGCCCTGGGTGGGGTACCTCCTGGTGGCTCTGGCGGCCCTGCCCCTGATGCCGCAGGCCCATGGGACCAGCACGACGACCAAGGATCGGCCGGGCGCCATGACCGACGCCCAGGCCGCCCAGCTGGCCCGCGAGGCCCTTGGAGCCAACGCCCCAGCCTCCATGAAACTGGCGCTGGGCCGCCTCAAGGCGCACTCGTTTAAGTCCAGCAAGGTGCCTGAGCGGGAGCTGGTGCTCTACGCCCAGGGCATGCTGGAGGCCCGCCTGGGCAACCTGCCGGCCGCCACCTTGGCCCTCAAAAAGCTGGAGCGCCAGTGGCCCGAGTCCCCTTTCATGGGCGAGGTCCAGAGCATCCTGGCCGAGGACGCCTTCAATCGGAAGCGCACCAAGGAAGCTGAAGAGCGCCTCCACAAGGCCCTGGCTTCAGACATGCCAGCCGAGCGGAAGCACCACCCCCAGGAACTGTTGCTCTGCCTGCTGGCGGAGCAGGGCCGCCCTGAAGAGGCCCTGACCATCGCCCAGGCCCTCCGCGCTCATGCCGGCAAGGAACGCCCCAGCGAGCGCCCCCTGGGGGCCATTGCCGAGGTGCTGGCCGCCGCTGGCCCCCGGGATCAGGCCGAGGCCGCCCGGAAAGAGTTCCTCCAGGCCCATCCCGCCAGCGACCTGGTGCCCCGGGTGGAGCTGGCCTGGGGCCGGATGCTGGGTCAGCAGGGCGACAAGCAGGGGGCCGCTCAGGCCCTCCGCAAGCTCGTCAAGGACCACCCGCTCTCCCCTCAGGCCGACGATGCTCGTCTGGCTCTGGCCAGCCTCCTCACCGATGGCAGCCTCAAGGATACGAAGGATCTGCCCTCAGCAGAGTCCCTGCTGGCGGAGGTCCGCAAGGGGGGCAAGGCCCTGCCCAAGGGAGCCGCCCAGCTGGTGGAGCTGCGCCTGCTGGTGGGCCGCTCGGCCTGGGACGAGGCCCTCGCCCTGACGGACGGGATGGAGCCGTCTCTGCGCCAGGATCCCGAAGTTCGCAAGCTCTGGGCGGAGATCTGGAACGGCTGGGCGGCCCAGCGCCTTGAGAAGGGCCGTCCCGGCGACTTCCTCTCCCGCCTCAAGCCAGGCGCGTTCCTGGCTCTGGACCCGAAGCTGAGATTGGCTCTGGTGGAACGCTTCGCCGAGTCCGGGCTGCTCGATACGCTGCCCTCCCTGGTGGCCGAGGCCCCGGAGGCCCAGCGGGCGACCCTGCGCCGAGCAGCCCTGGCCAAGGCCCCCATCGAGACCCAGCCGAAGCCGATCCTCCGTCTCCTGGGTCCCAAGGCGGGCGGTGGTCCCGAGGAGGCCCTCGCCCGGGCCCGGGCCGAGTCGGCCCTCGACAACTGGGCCCAGGTCCGCACGGCCCTGCCCGGAGCCCGTCCCGGGCCAGAGCGGGTGGCGGTGCTGGTGCGCCTCCTGCAGCGGCCCCTGGTGACTCCCGAAAAGCCCGCCCAGCGCCTTTCCGAGGCCGAGGGCTGGATGACCCGGGCCCCCGAAAAGGGCGCCATCCTGGAGCCCCTGGCGATTCTCGTGGCTGATCTCCGCTTCCAGGCCGGGGACGCCAAAGGAGCCCTGGCGCTGTATCCCGCCAAGCCCGCCGCCCCGGGCCAGCAAGGCTGGGTGGCGCTGATGCGCGCCGAGGCCCTGCTCCGACTGGGGCAGCGGGAGCAGGCTCGGGTGCTCATCCGGGAGGCCCGCCAGGAGCCCGGGTTCAAGGGTCAGCGGGACGCCCTGGCCCGGAGCCTCGGGGCATACTAAATTTCTGGTGCCCCTGGGCTATGCTGGAGCCTTTCCTGGAGGCCCGGATGCGCGCCCTCATCGCAGCCTGCCTTACCCTTGCGGCCCTCGGCCTGACAGCCGCCCCCAAGCCACGGGTGAAGCTCACCACCAACCTGGGGACCATCGTGCTGGAGCTGGAGCCCGAGGCCGCTCCGCGCACCGTGGAGAACTTCCTGAAGTACGTCAAGAAAGGACAGTACAAGGGCACGATCTTCCACCGGGTGATCGCGGGCTTCATGATCCAGGGCGGGGGCTACGTGGACTACCTCGGGAAGAAGCGCACCGACCCCCCGATCCTCAACGAGGCCGACCGCTCACTGGCGGCGGGCCTCAAGAACCGCCGGGGCACCCTGGCCATGGCCCGCACCCCGGACCCCAACAGCGCGGCGGCGGAGTTCTACATCAACGTGGTGGACAACCCCGCCCTCGACTTCAAGAGCAAGGCCAACGGCCAGACCTGGGGCTACTGCGTGTTCGGCAAGGTGGTCCAGGGCCTGGATGTGGTGGACCGCATCAAGGCCGTGAAGACCAGCAACAAGCGCAGCGACTTCCTGAACCTGCCGGAGAAGCCGGTGATCATCACGGATGCGGCTCAGGTCCAATGACCGCCAGGGTGGACTCCGGAGCCCCCAGCTTTCGGAGGCTGCGGGCCAAGCGGGCGCGGTAGCGTTCCCACAGCGGGGAGCCCTCCCGCTCGAAGCGGGCGCGGTCCCAGTCCAGAAAGAGGACACCGCCCTCAGGGGGCAGCATGATGTTGGTGGCGTTCAGATCCGGGGACCAGAGGCCCCAGGCGCAGAGGCAGGCAACAGCACGGTTCAGATCGGCCGCGCGTTCCATGCCGAGGTCCCAGTTGCGGGGCCAGGCCACACCGGGAGCCAGGCGGGTGATGAGGACGCCCTCGACGCCGAAGCCAGAGGGTCGCCAGGCATAGCCCAGGGGCTCGACGGTGGGGAAGCCCGCCTCCCACAGGCCGCGGTGGACAGCGTGCTCGGCGGCGAAGCGCAGGTGCGTGCGGTAGGTGCGCTCGTTGATGTGACGGAGGAGGCCACCCCGGCGGTAGGGGCGGAGGACCATGTCCCCAACCCGCAGGACACCGCCCCGGCCGAAGGCACCCTGAAGGGGAATGGCCTCGCCTTCGGGCACCATCGCCCCGGGCGTACAGACCCGCCAGCCGCCGCCCAGGCCCGGCAGGTCGCGGTTGAGGCGACAACCCAGGGGATGGAGGGGTTGGCCGGGCGGGAAGGGCCAGTCGGAGGGCAGGGGGGGGACGATATAGGGGTCGTGGATCATGGCGCTGAACCCAGGGTGGCGGGTCTCGCGCCCGAAAGCAAAAGAAGGCTTGCTGGAACGAATCCACGCGCAGATGTCAACAGCAGAATGCGTTCCGGCCATGCCATAAAAACAGGGCAGGCACGGGGGGCCCTTTTGTCGAAAGGGATTCTTGCCACCGGTCCCGGGGCTTCCCACAGGGGATGTGGAAATCCCTCCGGCGGGCGCCGAAGGGGAAGTGTAGGTGCCGCCTGCATCTCACGCCAAAACGGACACCCACCCCTCCAGGGCGAGGGCACTATGCTGAGTAAGTGGAACAGCGTAGACAGCCCCCCTCGATTCCCGCCGAGGCCTTGGCGCGGCAGGCCCGCCTCCGGGCAATCCATGGCGCAATGGTGGCTGTGGGCCCCTCCCGGGAACCCCTGCCGCTGAAGGCGCTGAGGGCGGCACTGGGTGGAGACGCCCCCTTCGACGGTGAGGACTGGCTGACCTCTGCCCAGAAAGAAAACCTGATAGAGGAGGCCGCGGAGCTTCTGCGCAGCTCGGGCCGGGAGGGCCCAGGGGGTTCACTGGCTGCGGACCTCAGCCGCCGCATCGCACCCCTGGCTCGGGAAGCGCGCGCACGACGCACGGCGCTCTGGCAGCTGGATGGCAACCGCACCGCCATCCGCATCACCTACACCAAAGGCAAGCCTGCCCTCGGCCTCGACGATGGCGATATCCAAGGCCTCTTCCTTCAGGCCCTGCGCCTCGAGGGACTGCCGCTGGCCTTGGACCTGGGGCAGCGCCCCCGGGCGCTGCTCGCAGCGGGGCTGCCCCTGCCGGCAGAGGCCCTTAGTGATGGGGAGACCCTCGACGCCGTTTTCAAAAGGGAACCCGCCGGGGCCGTGGGCGACCTCGTCGCCGCCCTGAATCAGCGCTTGCCCCCGGGCCTCTGTGCCAGCCGCTGGGAACCCCTCCCCAACCATGCCTCCCCCGTGGCAGAACTGGCCCTCCAGGCGTTTTGGCGCTGGGAAGTGCCCCTTGACCTGCTGCCCAGGGTGGAAGCGGCTGTGGCGGCCTTCCAGGCGGCGGAAACCTGGCTCTGGGATCGGGGGGGGACCCGGACAGAGGCAGCCCTGGACCTCCGCCGCATCCTGAGCGCCTGGGGCTGGGCTGGCCCTTCGCTCGGCTTCAGCCAGCGGCTGGGGGAACACGCTGCCCTCAACCCCCTCAAGGCCCTGGGGGCGGTGGTGGGCCTGGAGCCCGCAGGCCTAGCCGGTCTCCGGCGTACGGGCGTGGACCTCAAGCCCGACCCCCGCCTGGCCAAGGGTGACCGCTATGCCCCCAAGCTCAAGAACATGTACGAGGACGCCGTGCTTCTGGCGGGCGGCTCCAACATCACCCTGGTGGATGACGAGGACGACGAGCCGCTGCGCCTGGGGTGAGAGATCCCCTTCGCCTCAGGCCGTGTCCTTGCTGATGGAGAGCAGGAACCCCAGGCAGGCCATGCTGGCGATGAGGCTGTTGGGACCGTAGGAGATGAAGGGCAGCGGGATGCCCTTGTTGGGTGCCAGGGACAGCACCACGCTCATGTTCATGAAGGCCTGGACCACCAGGAGCAGGACGAAGCCCATGCCGCACAGCTTCAGGTAGCCGCCCGAGGCCCGCCGGGTGATGCGGTACCCGCGCCAGAGGATGGCCGAGAAGAGGGCGAGGATGGCCACGGTGCCAATCATGCCGGCCTCTTCCCCCACCACGGCGTAGATGAAGTCCGTATGGGCTTCCGGGAGGTAGAAGAGCTTCTGGCGGCCGTCCCCCAGCCCCACCCCCAGTAGGCCGCCGCTGCCCACCGCGACCAGGCTCTGGAGCGCCTGATGCCCCTTGCCCAGGGGGTCGGCCCCGGGATTCAGGAAGCTCGCCACGCGGGCCAGGCGGTAGGGCGACAGCACCACGAAGGCCGCTCCCAGGGCGCCAAGCACCGGGATGGCCACGGCGAAGATCCACTTGGGCGCGCCGCCGAGGAAGGTCAGCAGGAGGGTCACCAGCACGATGAGAAAGGTGGTGCCAAAGTCCGGCTCGCGCAGAACGAGGGCCAGGGGCACCAGGAGGATGCCGCCGAGACCCAGGAGCTTTGGCAGGGCAGTGCGGTGGTCCTTCCAGGCCTCCCGGTAGTGGACCATCCAGGCGGCCGCTATGAGCACCGAGAGGGGCTTGAGGAACTCCGAAGGCTGCAGGCTGACAGGCCCCAGTCGGATCCAGCGGTGCGCCCCGTTGATGCGCGGGCCGAGAATGAGCACCGCCAGGAGGAGGGCGGTGAGCAGCCCGTAGGCAATGTAGAGGGGGCGGGGGTCGTCCTGCAGGGTGGTCAGGTCAAGCTGGGAAAGGCCCAGCATGACCAGGACACCGATGAAGCCGCCCACCAGCTGCCGCACCAGGAAGGTCGTGGCGGCGGTGTGGTTCTGGGAGGCCTTGATGGCCGATGCTGAGTAGATGGCCACCATGCCCAGGGCCAGCAGGGCCAGGGCGAAGAACACCAGCCAGCGATCGACGGGGCGGCGGACCTCGGCGGACATGTCAGGTCAGGCCCAGATCGAGGCGGGCGGCGGCTTCCAGCTCGGTGAGCGCCTGGCCCACCCAGGCCTGTTCGCGGGCCTCCACCATGAGGCGGAGCTTCGGCTCGGTGCCTGACCACCGCACCACCTGGCGTACCCCGTGGCCCCAGCGGTGGTCGATGGCAGACATGGCGGACACCAGGCTGTGGCAGTCGTGCACGGCCCGGCGCTCCCGGGCCTTGAGGTTCACAAGGACCTGGGGCCAGGGACGGAAGGTCCAGTCCCAGCGCCGATCCGCCGGGCGGTGGAGGAGGGCGCGGAGGATGGCGAGGGCTGCCGCCAGGCCGTCCCCGCTGGGACCGATGCGCTTCTGGATGAGGTGCCCCGAGGCCTCCGCCGCCAGATCCCACTTCCGCTTGGCCATCTCCCGCAGGAGATACTTGTCGCCCACGGCCGTCCGTACAAAGGGGATGCCCGCTGCTTCGAGGGCCTGGGCAAAGCCGCCGTTGGTCATCAGGGTGCCAACCACACCGGGGGGTTTATCTCCACAGGCAATGCGGTCCTGGACCAGGAGCCAGAGCATCTGGTCGCCGTCCACCGGGGTCCCCGAGCCGTCCACCAGGAGGCACCGATCACCGTCCCCGTCGAAGGCAATACCCAGCTGAGCGCGCTGCGCCGTCACCACGGTCGCGAGAGCGTCCAGGTGGGTGGAACCCACACCGACATTGATGCGCGGACCATCCGCTGGACAGCCCAACCAGTGGATGTCTGCACCCCGGAAGAGCCGGCGTGCGGCCTCCGCCGTGGCCCCATGGGCGCAGTCAATGACCACCCGGAAGTCCGGCGGGAGGTCGATGCCTTCGAGGTGGGCCAGGTAAGAACCAAGGTCCAGGGGGGAAGGTGAAGCGACATGCGCGGTGGCGGTGGCTGCTTCTTCAAAGGCGGCCTCGATGGCTCGCTCCTGGTCCTCTTCCAACTTCTCGCCGAGCTCGTTGAAGCCCTTCAGGCCGTTATCCTCCGGTGGGTTGTGGCTGGCGGAGATCATCAGGCCCCAGGTCCGGTCACCCTCGGCGCTCAGGCGGGCCACGTTCCAGGCCACGGCCGGGGTGGGGGCCATGCCGAGGCTCAGGATCGGGAAGCCCACCCCGACGCCCTGGGTGAAGGCAGCCGCTAGGGCTTCTGAACTGGTGCGGGGATCCCAGCCGAGCACCAGGCGGGTGACGCCGGCCTCTTCGGCCACCTGCCGCCAGGCGGTCCCCCAGCGGGTGACCTCCGCCAGCGTGAGCGGGGTTTGCAGGGCAATCCCGCGGATGCCGTCGGTGCCGAAGTAGCGGAGGCTCATGAAGCCAGGATAGAGCGGCAGCGACATTGCCACAACGGCGGCGGTGGGACGGGGCTAGAGGATGGCGTGGGTCCGGAAGATTCGGAAGCCCCGGGCCGAGGCCTCGGCGTGGGCTGCTGCGGTGAGGTCGTCGCGCAGCCGGGGTGGCAGATCCGGCGTGCCGTTGCGGGAAGCGAGGAAGCGCTTGCGGGAGATGCCGATGCAGATGTGGTCAGCGGGCCACCCCAGGGCTCCGGCCAGCTCCGGCAGGGCCTGCCAGAGGGCCAGGTCCTCCTGATAGGTCGTGCCAAAGCCGAAGCCGGGATCCAGCACGATCCGTTGGTCTGATACGCCCGCCAGGCAGAGGCGATCCCGGACCACCCGCAGCTCACCCAGAATCTCGTCCGCTCGGCGGAGGGCCGGGGCATCGTAGGGAGGCATGATCAGGTAGCCATTGTCGATGCGGCTGCGCATGGCGATGAGGCCGCAGTCCGAGGCCTGGGCCAGCGCCAGCATGGCGGGATCCGAGAAGCCCGTGACGTCATTGAGCACCGCCACTCCGGCAGCGAGGCCCTGGCGGGCGACCTCGGCATGGCGGGTGTCCAGGCTGAGGGGAACGTCCGGCAGGGCCTCCCGTAGCACGGCCAGGACCGGGGCGAGGCGCTGCCACTCCTCGGCCTCGGAGACGGTCTCAGCGCCTGGCCGGGTGCTCTCGGCACCCAGGTCCAGCATCCGGGCGCCTGCGGCGACGAGGGTTTGGGCCTGGGCCAGGGCGGCCTCCGGCACCATGAAGCGCCCCCCATCGCTGAAGGAGTCCGGCGTGAGGTTCAGGATGCCTATAAAAAGGGGACCGCCCTCCAGGAGCGGTCCCCAACTGAAACGAATATCCGTCACGCGGGCTTGAGGGCGGGGTTGAGCCCCGTTTCTGCCGCAGGCTCTTCGACGGTCGCAGGCGCAGAGGGCGGGGCCGTCACCTTGGGTGGGGGCAGGGTGCCACCCTTCATCAGGATGTCGATGTCGTTGCCATCCAGGGTCTCGCGCACCAGCAGGGCTTCGGCGATGGTCACCAGCTGCTCCCGGTGGGACTCGATGGCAGCCTTGGCCCGGCGGTAGTTGCGCAGGACGAACTCCTGGACTTCCACGTCGATGAGGCGGGCGGTGTCTTCGGAGATCTCGCGGTGCTGGGCAAAGTCCCGGCCCAGGAAGACCTCGTGCTGGCCCCCGCCGAAGTTGAGCGGACCCAGCTTGTCGCTCATGCCGAACTCCGTGACCATGGAGCGGGCCATGTTGGTGGCCTGCTGAATGTCATTGGCGGCGCCGGTGCTGAGCTGGTTGAAGAAGATCTCTTCGGCGATGCGGCCGCCCATGGAGATGGCGATGCGGCTCTCCATGTAGTCGCGGGTGGTGTTGTAGCGGTCCTTCACCGGCAGCTGCCAGGTGACGCCCAGCGCCCGGCCCCGAGGGATGATGGTGACCTTGTGCAAGGGGTCGCTGTCCGGCACCACGGCGGCAACCACGGTGTGGCCGGCCTCGTGGTAAGCGGTGATGCGCTTGTCTTCCTCGGTCATCACCAGGCTGCGGCGCTCGCTGCCCATGTAGACCTTGTCCTTGGCGTTCTCGAAGTCGGCCATCTCGACCCACTTCTTGTTGCTGCGGGCGGCGGTGAGGGCGGCCTCGTTGCAGAGGTTGGCCAGGTCTGCGCCGGCAAAGCCGGGGGTGCCCCGGGCGATGACTTCCAGCTCTACATCAGGGCTGAGGGGAATCTTGTCCGCAGTGTGGACCTTGAGGATCTCGTGGCGGCCCTTCACGTCGGGACGGTCCACCACCACGCGACGGTCAAAGCGGCCGGGGCGGAGCAGGGCGGGGTCCAGCACATCGGGGCGGTTGGTGGCGGCGATAAGGATGACGCCCTCGTTGCCTTCGAAGCCGTCCATCTCCACCAGCAGCTGGTTGAGGGTCTGCTCGCGCTCGTCGTGGCCGCCGCCCAGGCCGGCACCGCGGTGGCGACCAACAGCGTCGATCTCATCGATGAACACGATGCAGGGGGCGCTCTTCTTGGCCTGCTCGAAGAGGTCCCGCACACGACTGGCACCGACGCCCACGAACATCTCCACGAAGTCGGAGCCGGAGATGGAGTAGAACTGCACCTTGGCCTCGCCAGCGATGGCGCGGGCCAGGAGGGTCTTGCCGGTGCCCGGAGGGCCCATGAGCAGGACGCCCTTGGGAATCTTGCCGCCCAGCTTCACGAACTTGGCAGGGTCTTTCAGGAACTCGACGATCTCCTTGAGCTCATCCTTGGCCTCGTCGCAGCCCGCCACATCGGCGAAGGTGACGCGCTTGGTGCTGGCCGAGAGGCCTTTGGCCCGAGCCTTGCCGAAGCTGAGGGCCTTGTTGCCACCCATCTGGGCCTGGCGCATGAAGACGAACCAGAGCACCACGAAGACCAGCAGCGGGGCCCAGAACATCAGGACATAGGCGAAGTTGTTCTCGCTGGGCTTGGTGGCCCGGAACTCCTCGATCTGGCCCTCGGTCTTCCAGCTCAGGATGACCTTGCCCAGATCCTGCATGGGCGGCGCCACGGTGCGGAACCGCTCGATGGCCTCGCCGGTCTTGGCATTCTTCTCGGGCTGCTTGTAGGTGCCCTCGACGTCAAACCCGGACAGCGTCACGGACTTGTATTTTCCTCCGACACCCTCGGTGTAGAAGGTGGAGAAGGCGATTTCGACCTGGCGGCTGTTCTGGGGGATCTGGCGGAAGGCCAGCACCAGGAGGGCGACGATGCCCAGCCAGACCAGAACGCTTTTCATCATGGAATTCAAAGGGTGACTCCTTGGGGCCCTTGGCCCGGGTGGCCTTCCAGTCTACTAGGCCCGGGAAGGTGGCGTACCACCTCTTAGATGCAGATACCCTCCCGGTGGTTCGAGGTTTAGACAGAAATTCCCCCAGGAGGCCGGTTTTCGGCCCCGGACCAGGCGTTCCAGCACCCAGGGAGCCAGCCCCCGCAAGAGGGCGGCCTCTCGGGGCCAGTCCAGGCGCTGAAAGGCTGTTTCCAGGGTCCAGCGCAGCTCCGGCTCAGTCCAGGACTCCCTTTTCAGGGCGATGCCCCCGTTCTGGAGAAACCACCGGGTCCCTTCCCAGGAGGCGATCAGGGCCTGGGCCAGCCCCTCGGCCTCCTCGGCCTGAAGGTGGGTCTCGAAGAGGTTGCGGTCCAGCTCCGGGGCCTCTCCGCGCACCGCCTCGAGGATGGGCCGCCAGCGGTTGCGGGCGGTGAAGGGCTCCAGGTTGCTGGCATCTTCGCGCCAGGGAATTTTTTTTGAGGCCAGGTAGGCTCTCAGGTCGGCTCGGCGGACCTCTGCCAGGGGCGACCAGCGCAGCCCCTGGCGGGGCGCCAGGGGCTGGAGGGAGCCCAGGCCGCCGCCCCGGGCCAGGCGCAGAAACACCGTCTCGGTGTGATCGTCCAGGGTGTGGCCCGTGGCGACGGCAGTGGCTTCACCGTGGGTGGCCTCCTGGCGGAACCAGTCCCAGCGCAGCTCCCGGGCAGCCATCTCCAGGCCGACCTTGTGGGTCTCCTGATGGGCCCTGACACCCAGGGACGCCTCGGCCAGGTCCAGGTCCAGGTTCCGGCACAGGGTGCGGACGAGCTCTGCATCCTCTGCTGACTCAGCGCGCAGGCCGTGATCTGCGTGCAGCACCTCCAGCTCCAGCCCCAGACTCTTCCGCAGCGTCCAGAGGAGCACCAGCAGGGCCACCGAGTCCCCGCCGCCCGAGCACGCCACCAGCACCCGGCCGCTCACCGCGTCCCTTCGCGCCTGGATCTGGGCCAGCAGGTCGGCCTCGAAGCGGTTCACGCCCGGGGCTCCAGCTTCGCCAGGAGATCGACCAGGGCTTGCGGCACGGGCTTCTCGCAGAAGAGGGCTTCGGCCCAGGCGCAAAGGCGGAGGGAGCCCCAGTGCATCGCCCGGCCCTCGACGCCGCGCCGGAAGGCTGGGTGGGCGATGCGGGTGGCGGGCTGGGTGGGATCCTGGGCGAACTGGCTGCCGAAGGCGTCGAAGGCCGCCATGCGGCGCTCCCAGACGGCGCTCACATCCACCAGCAGGTCAGGCCGACCGGGGTTTTCGCCGCCCATCCAGGCGATGGCCTCAGGGCGCCAAGGGGAGCCGGGGCAGGGGTGGTTGCGCAGGCCGCTGTAGTAGGCCGCCTCCATCCCCAGGCGATGGGCTCGCCGGTGGTCGGGATGGCGGTCATCGGGGGCCGGCAGGATGAGTACCCGGGGGCGAAGGGTGCGCAGGGCCGCCATGAGGCGCTGGAGGTAGGTGGCGTCCTCGGTGAAGAGGGCGTCCGGAAAGTCGAGCACGGTGCGGGTCACGCCCAGGATGCGGGCAGCTGCCTGGCCCTCTGCACGGCGAGTCTCGGCGGTGCCGCGCGTGCCCAGGTCGCCGGCGGTGAGGTCGAGGATGCCCGCATGGAAGCCCCGGTCAGAGGCCAGGGCCAGGAGGCCGCCCACATGGACCTCGGCATCGTCCGGGTGGGCCCCCAGGGCCAGGATGTCCAGTGTGTAGGTCATGTGTCCTCCACCACGAGCACCGGCGTGGCGCCGTCCATGCGCTCCAGGATGGCATCGAGCAGGGCCTCACTGCGCAGCCAGGGCACGCCCGGGAGGATCCGCTCCTGGGCCCGGCCCAGGGGAAAGAGGGCCTGGCGAAGGCGCTCGGGATCGCCACCGAGCAGGCTGGCAGCCGCTTCTCGGTGGAGCCGGTGGTCCAGCTTGCCGAGGCGATTGGCGGTGCGGGCCAGCTCCCGCTGGAAGCGGTCCTGGAGAGGGGCGGGCCAGCCGGGATCCGGCGCCGGTGGGGTGAAGCGTCCCGAGGGCAAGGCCCCAGGCCAGGCCTTGAGCGCAGCCCAGGCCCCGGTGCGCAGGGCCTCCAGTTGCTCCGGCGCCACCCGGAAGCCAGGGGGGACGGCAAAGACGCTGGGGCGGGAGATGATCCGAGGGGCGCTCAGGCCCACCAGGTCCCAGAGGGGCTCGCAGAGGCGCCAGTAGGCCCGCTCGGCGGGGCCGAGCACCACGGCGGTCACGGGCAGCATGAGGGACTGGAGGAGGGGGCGGAGGGCCGCGCCGGGGCTGAGCCAGCAGCCCTGGGGCAGCGGCTCACCGGGGGCCAGGCGGAGGCGCCGGCCACTGCGGGGATCCAGGGAGAACCAGGCCGATTGGCGGCGGGGGTCCAGGGGCAGGGGCGCTCCCTCGGCTTCCAGGCGCGAGGCCTGGCGCTCGAGGGCCGCCTCCAGGTTGAGGGCGCGCCAGCGCTCCAGCTCCGGCTGGACGGGCGCCCGCAGGGCAGGGGTGGTGGGCGAGAACGGGCGCAGGCCCCGGGCCCAGAGGGGGGCACCCAGGGCGAGGACATGGCCCCGCAGGGTGGGCTCCGTAGGCTCCGGCAGGGGGCCCCACAGGTCCGTCGCTTCGGTCTGGTGGCCAGGCGTCCAGGGCAGCCAACCGGCGGCGGTGCCGGGGCGGGCTTCGAAGCGGAACCGATGGCGGACCAGGCGCTCGCCCTGCCAACCCACGGTGGCCGCCACCTCTGTGCGGTCGTGGTCTTCGTCCGCCAGCCAGTACACCGCTTCACCCCCGGTGCGTCGGGCTTCGGCCAGCGCCGCCAGGGCTTTCGCCACAGAGAGCGCGGGACTCCATCCGGCGCCGATCTGCTGTCCGGTGGCGATCACGGGCTTCCCCTGCGGGGGCATGGTCATGGGCCCAGCCTACCCGATATGCGATCCTCGACGGCATGGAGACCCTCGAGCCTTGGCTCCCCCCGGAGGCACCGGACCTGGCCGTCCTGGCCATGAAGGCCGCCGATGTGGCGGGCTCGGCCAGTGTTCGCGCCTGGCCCGAGCGCCGCAAAGGCGGCATCGGGTTCGGAGATCTGCCGCCCTTTCTGTGCTGGCGCGGGCAAGTGGGAACCGCCTGGCACTTGGTGCTGGTGCAGCCCAGGGAATTGGGGTCGCTGGTACCGGGGGCCCGCATCCAACCCCTGCCGCCGCACTGGCTGGCGGACCTTGACCTGCAGGCCCTGGCGGGTCCTCTGGCGCTGCACCCGGACTTCCCCGGTGGCGCCTCGGTGCATGTGGTTCACCTGCCGGGGGGTACGACCCTGTCGGTGCGCACCCACGGGACCCCGGCTCCGGAGCTGGTGGTGGCGACGCTACTGCGGCTGAGTCCGGTGCCGGACTGGCGGCCGAGGCTCTGAGGGCCGGCTACTTCCCGCGGTTGCTCATGCGGGTGTGGGTGACGCCGCTCTTGCCCTGGGGCTTGGTGGAGGCCTTCACCACGGGCTTGGGCCCGGGGCCAGCCTTGGGCTTCTCGGTGCTGGCAGTCGAGACGGCCTTATCCACGGACTGCAGGGACTTCAGAAAGTCGGCGGGTACGAGTGGCTTGGTCATTGGGAACTCCCAACCCCAGTCTAACCCACCGGGGCCGGTCCGCCCGGGGCTTCCGCGATGTGACGTGGTTCATCGGTGCATCCGGCCCATGCGGCTAAGCTGGGAGGAACGGCGGGATCCGCACGAAATTTTGGGGATGGTGGCCATGGCTACGAACGCGCACGAAGGCATGCTGGTGGTGGCAGAACAGGCCTTTACCGCCTGGCAGCGGACCTCGCGGCTGACCCGCCGGAACCTGGTGGACGCCTGGCTGGAGGAAATCCCCGCGGCCAAGGAGGCCATGGCCCAGGCCATCGCCATCGAGACCGGCAAGCCCATCACCCTGGCCCGGGGCGAGGTGGGCCGGGGCGAGGCCACCCTGCGGGCGACCGCCGAGGCCGTGGCCCGCTTCGGGGAAGAGGCCATCCCCTACGATCTGATGGCCGGGGCCGATGGCTGCCGGGCCACCCTGCGCCGCTTTCCCCTGGGTCCCGCCCTGGCCATCACGCCTTTCAACTTCCCCGTCAACTTGGCCATCCACAAGCTGGCGCCAGCTTTGGCTGCGGGCTGCAGTGTCATCTGGAAGCCCTGCCCCCAGGCGCCCCGCACGTCGAAGCTGCTCTGGGACACCTTCGAAGCGGCTCGCCTGCGGGTGAACGCACCGATCGGTTTGCTGCAGCTGGCGGACGCCGATCCTGTGGCCGCCGAGGCCCTGGCCCTGGATCCTCGCATCGCCGCCGTGAGCTTCACCGGCTCCGAGCGGGTGGGCCGCCACCTCGAAAGGGTGCTGGCGGGCAAGCGCCTGCTGCTGGAGTTGGGAGGCAACGGCGCCGTGGTGGTGGACGCCGGTGTGGACCCGGTGGCCGTAGCCAAGAGCATCGCTCCCTCGGCTGTCGCCGGGGCGGGGCAGAGCTGTTCCAAGGCCCAGCGCATCTACGTCCACACCGACCTCTGGGACGCCTTCTGCCCGGCCTTTGTGGCGGCCATCCAGGCCATGCCCGTGGGGGATCCCCTGGACCCGGCCACGATGGTGGGTCCGGTCATCGACGAAGCCACCGCCATTCGCGTGGATGCAAGCCTGGACCGGGCCATCGCCGCCGGTGCCCAGGTGCTGCTGCGGGGCGTCCGGCAGGGAGCCCTGCTGCCCCCGGCCATCCTCACGGGTCTGCCAGAAGATGATCCCTTCCAGTGCGAAGAGGCCTTCTCCCCGGTGACCGTGCTGACCCGGGTGACCTCCTTCGTCGAGGGCCTGGACCGGGCTGCCGCTACCCGCTTCGGCCTGCGGGCCTGCGCCTACAGTCGGGACCAGCGCAACCTCCGCGAGGCCGAGACCAAGCTGCGGGCCGGGGGGGTGCTGCTGAACCTGCCGCCCACCTTCCGTCTGGATGCCGCCCCCTTTGGCGGGGTACGCGCCAGCGGCAACGGGTTCGAAGGCCCCCTCTACGCCATGGAGGGGTTCACCGAGGGCCGCCTCATCGTCGAAGGACCCGCCCTCTGATCCCCCCAAGGAGTCCCGCCATGCCGCTCGCCATGCCCTTCCGCTCCGGCGATCTGGTGGTGGTGGTCCTCCATGGGCCCCGGGAGCGCATCTGGGGCTGCCTGCTGGGTCTGGATGCCGCTGGCATCGCCTTGCGCGGCCTGGACCTCAGCCCCTGGGAGGAGGTCCTCTCCCTGGTGCGCACTGGCCAGACCGACCAGGTGGCCCTCGGCACCCGCTTCCTTCCCATGCACCGTGTCGAGGCCATGTATCTCGACGAGCCCAGTTCGGGCGCCCCCAGCCTGTCGGACACCTTCCGGGACCGCACAGGCCAGGACGCCGCGGCCTTTCTGGCCGATCCCCCCAAGTGAAATCCCGGGCCCAGAGCCGGAGGCAGTCATGACCCACGCCAACCACACCCTATGGATGGAGCGCTTTCGGGCGCGCGCCAAGGCCCTGCAGCGGCACATCGTGCTGCCGGAAGGTCGGGAGGATCGCACCCTGCAGGCCGCCCAGATGCTGCTGGATCAGGGCCTCTGCCGCCTGACGATCCTGGGTGATCCCGCCACCATGGCCGCCCGAGGCGTGGCCCTGGGCCTGTCCCTGAACGGTGCCAACCTGGTGGACCCCGCCACCAGCCCCCTGCTGCCGGAGCTAGCGGGCGCCTACTTCGAGCGCCGGAAGGCCAAAGGCATCACCGAGGCTCAGGCTCTGGAAGCCGTCAACAACCCCCTGTGGTTCGGGGCCATGCAGGTCCAGTCCGGTCACTGCGACGGCATGGTGGCCGGGGCCCTCAACACCACCGCCGAGACGGTCCGCGCCTGCCTCCAGGCCATTGGCGCTGCCCCGGGCATCAAGACCGTCTCCAGCTTCTTCCTGATGATCCATCCGGATGCGGCCTTCGGCGAGCAGGGTGCCATGGTCTTTGCGGACTGCGCCGTGGTGCCGGATCCCACGCCGGAGCAGCTGGCGGATATCGCCCTGGCTGCCGCCGGCAACGCCCGCAGCATCATGGGCGTGGAGCCCCGGGTGGCCCTGCTCAGCTTCTCCACGCGGGGCTCTGCGGAGCACGCCCGGGTGGACAAGGTGCGGGCGGCCCTGGCCATCCTCAAGGCCAAGGCTCCGGATCTCGCAGCGGACGGCGAATTGCAGGCGGACGCCGCCATCCTGGCCTCCGTGGGCAGCCGCAAGGCGCCGGGCAGCGAGGTGGCTGGCCGGGCCAATGTGCTGGTCTTCCCGGATCTCGACGCCGGCAACATCAGCTACAAGATCGCTGAGCGCATGGGTGGCGCCGCCGCCATTGGTCCCTTCCTGCAGGGTCTGGCGCGTCCCGCCAATGACCTGAGCCGCGGCTGCAGCCCCCAGGACATCGCCGATGTGGCGGTGATGACGGCCCTGCAGTGAGGCGACTGGCCTTCTTCATCTCAGGCACCGGCGGCAATGCCCTGAACCTCCTCCGGGCCTGCCGGGAAGGGCAGGTGCCCGGGGTGCCGGTGCTGGGGATCACCTCCACCCTCAAGGCCGGCGGCATTGCCCGCCTGGAGGCAGAGGGTGTGCCCGTGGTGGTTGTCTCGCGGGCGGACTTCGACACGGATGAGGCCTTCTCCGAAGCCTGCTACCAGGCGGCGGAGCGGGCCGGCGCCGACTGCATCTGCCTCTGTGGCTGGCTGAAGAAGCTCACGGTGCCCCTCCGCTGGGCGGGGCGCATCCTTAACATCCATCCGGGCCTGCTGCCCCGCTTTGGCGGCCCGGGGATGTACGGGATGCATGTCCACCGGGCGGTGCTGACGGCGGGCGAGGTCCAGTCCGGCGCCACGGTGCACCTGGTGGATGGCGAGTACGACCATGGCCGGGTGCTGGGTCAGCTGTGCGTTCCTGTGCTGCCCGGGGACACGCCCGAGGAGCTCCAGCGACGGGTCTATGCCGCTGAGATGGCCCTCTACCCCAGCGCCCTGGCTGCCTACCTGGCGGAACAGGACTAGACTGTGGGCATGATCCCTCTGCTCACTGCCGATGAGATGCGGGCCGCCGAGCGCCGGGCCATCGAGGCCTGGGGCATGGCTTCCCTGGTGCTTCAGGAACACGCCGCCCTCGGGGCCTTGGCCCTGCTGCCTCCCGAGGTGCCGCTGCTGGTGCTCGCCGGCCCCGGCAACAACGGGGGCGACGCGCTGGCTCTGGCCCGTCTGGCTCGGCTTCAGGGCCGCACGGTCTCGGTCCTGGCCCTGCCCGGTGCCCCGGCCTGGCGGGGGGATGCCGCCCAGCAGGCCAACCTCTGGCAAGGCCTGGGTGGCACGGTGGAGACCCCTGCGGATCTGGGGCCTGCGCTCTCCGCGTGTCGGGGGTGGGTGGTTGATGGCCTCTTCGGCCTCGGCACCGCGAGGCCCCTGGAGGGCATCGCCGCCCAGTGGGTGGAGACCCTGAACACCAGCGGCCTACCGGTGCTGGCCCTGGACTTGCCCTCCGGTCTGAACCCCTCCTCGGCAGAGGTCCCCGGACCCGCCGTCCAGGCCACCCGGACGGCCTGCTTCGGCGCCCTCAAGGTCTGCCATGGCCTGCTGCCAGCCCGGACCCACTGCGGCACCATCTCGGTGGTCCCCATCCCCCTGGACGTGGCACCGGAAGGGGGCTTGGCCCTGCTCCAGCGACCTGTCTTGGAGCCCCGGGCCTGGAACGCTCACAAGGGCACCTTCGGGCATGTGGTGATCCGGGCCGGCAGCCTGGGCATGAGCGGTGCCGCTGTGCTGGCCGCCCTGGGTGCCCTTCGTTCGGGAGCCGGTCTGGTGACCGTTTTGACCGACCCGGAGGTGCGAGCCGAAGTCGCCGCTCAGGTTCCCGAGGCCATGGTGCAGCCCTGGATGGGGATCCTGCCACCCGAGGCCAGCGTGCTCCTGGTGGGCCCCGGTGGCATCACCGAGGTGCCGGCCTGGGATGGTCCCCTGGTGCTGGACGCCTCCGCCCTCCGGGAAGGGGATGGCCCGAAGTGGCTTGCCCGGCCCGACACGGCCATCACCCCCCATCCAGGTGAGTTTTCCCGCCTGTTCGGGCTGGAGCGGCCGATGCTCATGGATGGTCGCCTGTTGCAGGCCCGGCAGGTGGCGACGGGGAAGCCCGGCGTGCTGCTGCTGAAGGGCGCCCAGAGCGTCATCGGCGGGGGTGGCCGGGAGGACCTGTGGGTGAATGCCACGGGGCACCCAGGCCTGGCCACCGGCGGCAGCGGAGACCTCTTGGCGGGCATGGTGGCGGGCTTCCGCGCCCAGGGCCTGCCCATGCGCGAGGCCGTGGCAACTGCCACCTGGTTCCACGGGGCCGCCGCCGACGCCCTGC